>Ga0187861_10003684_pt1 | contig 13398 bp, 10 predicted proteins | sample June2016WEW_10_1_3_FD_132986 | JGI IMG/M metagenome (GOLD analysis project Ga0187861, IMG submission 132986) | Peatland microbial communities from SPRUCE experiment site at the Marcell Experimental Forest, Minnesota, USA - June2016WEW_10_100 | ecosystem: Environmental > Terrestrial > Soil >...
ATGAAGTTCGCCTTTGGAGTGGGTGTCACTGGTGGACGCGGTGTGCTGGTGTGCCGCAAGGGCGGGAACGGTCCGTGGGATGCCCCCTCCATGTTCACCATGGGCGGCGCGAGCGTGGGATTCCAGATCGGCGGGAAGGCGACCGACGTCGTCTTCCTCGTCATGAACCCTGAAGGCATGAAAAAACTGGTTCAGGACAGCGTCAAGCTGGGCGGGGAATTATCCGTAGCGGCCGGCCCGGTGGGTCGTTCCGCGGAAGGCGCGACCGACGCTCAACTCCATGCGGAGATTCTCAGCTACTCGCGCTCACGGGGCTTGTTTGGCGGGGCGTCGCTCGACGGGGCCGTGTACAAGCAAGATGAAGACGATAACCAAAAGATCTATGGACGCAAGGTGACCGCGAAAGAAATTCTGATCGACGGCACAGTGCCCACTCCTCGGGCGGCCCAGGGCCTGGACAGCGCGCTGACGAAATACTCTCCCTCGGGTGGACGAACGTTTGAACGGTTATAAGCGATCCATGGGGAGAACTGCAAGTCATCGAACGGAAACAACCACCGCGCCAGACGCGACGAGCGTCTGGCGCGCGAATTCATCCTTCAACGTTTTTCAGGAGAAACGAACCATGAGAAACATGCGGGCCATCACAATCCTAATTTGTATAACAGCCCTGGGGCTTGTCGCGGGGCTGCGAGCTAACACCGCAGAAGCTTTTGCCGCTGCGCCCGCCCAAGAACCAGAATCTCCAACGAGCGAACTGTTCTCTGCGGACCAACTCGATAATCTGCTGGCTCCCATAGCGCTTTATCCGGACCCGCTCCTGGCGCAGGTCTTGCCGGCCTCGACCTTTGTGGACCAGATTGATGAGGCCAGCCGATGGTTGCGCGCCAACAACGATCCCAATGGCATCGACGCGCAGCCCTGGGACGTCAGTGTGAAATCCGTCGCTCATTACCCGTCCGTTCTCTACATGATGAGTTCCAAGATTGATTGGACTACCTCGCTGGGACAAGCCTACGTCAACCAATCGACCGACGTCATGATGTCCATTCAGCGGTTGCGTGCACTGGCCCACTCTGCGGGCAATTTGGAGACGAACCCGCAACAGCAAGTCACCCTCCAGGGGGATTACATCCAAATTGATCCCATGCAGCCGCAGTACATCTATGTGCCGGTGTACGACCCGTATGCCGTCTATTATCGGGGCGGCTACGGTTTCGGGGGAGGGTTTGGAGGGAATCTCATCTCCTTTGGCGCGGGTTTTGCCATCGGGGCATGGCTGAATTATGACTTTGACTGGGGTGGGCATCGTGTTTTCTACCATGGCTGGGGAGGCGGAGAGGGAGGCTGGATCGGCCGCTCGCGACCAATGGTTCAAATCAACAACATCTACGTCAACAACAATTACACGAACATCCGCGTAAACCGGCAGGTCGACAACAACAACGTGAACTATAACAACTTGAATCGCTACAGTGGCGTTCATCGCAATGTGACCTACAACAACGTGGCTGCGCCTGCTCGGGTCAGCGGGAGCAACCCAGCCAATCGCGGGAATGTCGGACCTCAGGTCAGCCCGGGGAATCCTGTCTATCAACCTAATCGCGGGAATGTCGGACCTCAGGAGAGGCAAGGTAATCCGGTCGTCCCTAACAAGATCATCCAGCGAAATGTGAATACCAACGACCCAAGGATTGATGCCTACCGCGGGCGACAGCCCGTGACCGCGCAGCCCAGACCATCCGCGACCGAGCCAACACGCACGGCGGCCCCGCTGGAACCACGCGCGCAGGCGCCGCGAAACGAACCGGTGCAGCCGGCGGAGCGCCCTGCGGCTTTGCTCAATCCACGCTCAGCGCCGCGGCCTCCCAGTCCCGTCTTTAGCGGCAACAGGAGTGGGTTCGACCCTCAGGTAGCCAGCCAACGTGGACAAGCCAGTCGGATGAGTGCAAACCAGTCCAGGGCTGTAGCCCCGAGCCAGCCCAACGCGAGGAATCAGTCGCGTCCTGCGAGTCCACCACCGTCGAGGAGTTCCGGCCAATCCAACTCCAAGCCAGGGGACCGGCGATGACCAGAGCAGAGAGCATCCGCAATCGCGCTACTCGAGTTCGCACAACCAACGCGCCTGATGCATCCGAAGCGGGCGACAGAGATCTCAAACGCGGGAGGGATGGACGTATGGAGACAAGAAAGAGAATGACTTCACTCAGTGTAATGCAGCGCGTGAGTCTAGCTATGGCACTCCTGTTGCTTCTATCCGTGGGCGTCTTCCGCAGTGCTTCAGTCCTGGCTGAGGACAAACCGACACAGAAGCAAGCCCATTTCTCAACCCCCGAAGAAGCCAAGCAAGCCGTCGTCGATGCAGCGGTAGCGAAAGATTCTGCCGCATTCGCGACGATTTTCGGACCGGAGGCGCCGGAACAAATGCTCCCAGGGGATGAAGCGGAGGACAAGCAGGAGCTGGAAGAATTTGCCGCCAGCGTCCAGCAATCCGCCAAGCTCGAAAAGGTGAACGACACCAAGTATACCCTCACAATCGGTGAGAACAATTGGCTGTTCCCCATCCCGATTGTCAAAGAAGGAACCCAGTGGCGCTTCGATACCCCGGCAGGCATGGAAGAGATTTTGAATCGGAGGATTGGCGAAAACGAATTGTCAACCATCCTGAGCTGTCGCGCCTATGTCCTGGCCCAATGGGAGTACTTCACCCAAGGGGACGCAGATAGGGATGGCGTGGCCGAGTATGCACAGAAGTTCATCAGTTCGCCCGGCAAGCGAGATGGATTGTACTGGGACACAGCCGAGGGCGATAATCCAAGTCCCTTGGGGAGGCTTGTCGCCGCTGCCCGGGCGGAAGGCTACGCAAGCAAGACCCCTGGCAAACACGATGATGCCGTCCAACCACGCCAGCCCTACCACGGATACTATTTCAAGATTCTCACTCGTCAGGGTCTGCACGCACCGGGAGGGAAGTACAACTACATCATCAACGGCAACATGATCGCTGGCTACGCCCTGATCGCCTATCCGGCTGATTGGGCGAATTCAGGCGTGATGACGTTTATCGTCAATCAGCAGGGACGGGTGTATCAGAAGGACCTTGGCCCGAGGACAGGACAGATTGCCGGCGCCATGCTCGAATACAATCCGGACCCAACGTGGAAGTTTGTGAAGGAGTGAGATCGGTACTGGGATTCAAATCCATACTGTCGACGCGAGAGGCCAGGGGCCACGGACTAGTTTTCAGGGGGGACGCCACAGCCGGTGTTCCCCGGTGTGGCTCCTTCGCCTTTTCGATCTTGCACCACTAGCCTTCCTGTGGTTCAACCGTTTTTCGTCCCCCTTGCCGCCCCGGCAAGGACGGTTGCAGGCATCCGGATGGGGCTGTCCCCAACCCCCTTGTTTCCTTCCCGCTTGAAACCCCGGCTACCCGACTTAATTCCCTCCTCATAAATTGGGATGAGCAATTCTGACCGAAGGCGTGAGCAGTACTGAACTGACGTGTTAATCCCCTAAGGGTATAAAGATGTGCCTCGAACTGCCAATTAGGTTCTGTGAGAGGCGGCTGTTCAGGAGGGAGCGGCATGGTCGCACGAGCGGTTGTCATCAAGGTGAAGCCAGGTTGCGAAGTGGAGCTTACCAAGACTTTCGAGCAGGAAGTTATTCCGCGGTTCCGAAAGGAAAAGGATTTCCGGGGCCTTCTCGCCTTCACCGTCCCTGACGGAACGGAAGCCCTTTCCTTAAGCCTTTGGGATCAAAAGGAGAGACCGGGAGGGTTCTGGACCAGAAGCTTTGGCGCCATGGCGGCCCTGGCCAGAGTCGCACTGGGGAAACCGTCAGTTCAAGTCTGTGAGGTCTGGAATTCCCCATTACACGCCCTGGGGCAAGTAACAGACCAAGGGGAAGGGATCGAGGCGACGGCTGATCTTAGGGTCTATCAGTCGGCCCTTCGGCCTTTCAAAGTGGCGCCCGCACGGGCCACCTTGGGCCGAGGTTTTCCGCTGATATGGTGTCTCATAAACTCATTTCATTTGTAGGTCCGACCCAAGAACGAGGGGGCAGAATAGAACGCCCCGAGAAAGTTCGAGGTAAACGCTAATGAAAAAGATAGATCGATTCAGAGTAGTAGTCATGATTTTCTGCTTGTCCCTGGTAGCTCTAACGTTTCTACCCAGTGCGAAGGCAGACGAGTGGAACAGAAAAACGACAGTGATCTTCAACGCGCCAGTCGAGGTTCCGGGTGTGGGCGCTCAGACCCTGCCGGCTGGTACGTATGTCTTTAAGATCATGGATTTGAGTGATCGGCACGTTGTCCAAATTTTCAACCAAGCCCAAGACCATGTGTTTACAACCATCCTCGCCATCCCCAATTACCGTTTGAAGGCGACTGACAAAACGGTGATGACGTTTAAGGAGAGGGCGGAGGGACAGCCGGAAGCCATCCGGGCGTGGTTCTATCCGGGGCGTCTATGGGGCGAGGAATTTGTTTACCCCAAGTCCAGGGCTATGGAGCTAGCAAAGATCACCAATGAGCCCGTTCTCGCGACGCCTATCGAACTGCCTGCGCCCGTCGAGACTTTGAAGACGGCGCCGATCATAGCCGTTAAACCTACAGGAGAAGTGGTAGAAGTATCTGAAGTAGTTCAGCCTCCGCCGCCGACAGAGGTAGCCGCCGTGGAGACAGCCGCCCCAGAGACCCTGCCTCAAACAGCCAGCCCCTTGTCACTTGTGGCATTGATGGGGCTACTAGCGCTGGGCACGTGCTTTGGTCTTTCGGTTCTTGCGAAGCGAATTGTTTGAGCCAAGAAAGTTGTGTGGGCCTGCGTGGACCACCCACGTAGGGGGCCTAAGGAGGACGCTTCGGGCCGCCACTATGTGGGCCCGGGCGAAGCTGACTGAGCATCGGGTTGTGAAGGGGGGCATACGCGAGTATGCCCCCCTTCACGGGCGGTAGAGTTCGCGTCCACCCGAGTGGACTCCCGGGCTGCCGCTCAGATTCCATGGGCGGATTAGACTGATGAGCGAGCAACCAACATTGCTACGGCCCGTATGAACAGGCAAGCTCGAAGCTTTGTTGGGCGCTCTTCAGGTAACTGGCGCTTGTTAACTTGAAGGCGATCGATCGCCTGGACTGAGGGTGTAAATGTTCATTGTCTATGAATGTGGGGCTTGTGTGCTCGCGGCTTTAATTGCTGCCACGCTGCTATGTACACCCTACGTGGTGTTTCTGGTGCTCAAGCAGGGAGGTCGTACCCTGGCACATACGTGGCAAAAGCGCACGCGTGGCGCCATTCATCTGAAAGGCAGATGGCCGGCTGCTGAGTCTCCTGACTCTTAGTAACGGTTTGCCTCTATAGGGAGGTGGAAGTTGAGGGCTGAGGAATTATTCCGCACGGAAGTGAGCGGCAGGAGAGCGCGTGCCACCACCAACGGATGTCTGGTCTCGCTTTGTTTGCTGATTATTCTGCCTGGCGTTGCCCGCCCTCAAGAAGCCTCGACTTCCGAGCTTCGCCAAGTTAACCCCTACAAAATAAGTGTGAGTGTCGACAGCGTGGTCTTGCACGCCACCGTGCAGAACCACAAAGGCACTCCTGTTTCGGGGCTCAGCAAGGATGACTTTCAGGTATACGAGGACGGCGCGCTTCAACAGATTGAATATTATAGTCATGAAGATATTCCGGTCACAGTGGGCTTGGTTGTGGACAACAGTGGAAGCATGGGACCCAAGCGCCCTGAGGTTATTGCCGCTGCCATGGCGTTTGCCCGCTCCAGCAATCCCCAGGACCAGATGTTCGTGGTCAATTTCAACGAGCGCGTTTCGTTTGGCCTTCCCATCGACAAACCGTTCACGGACCAAACGGCGCAATTGCAGGTTGCGCTGTCGAGAATTATCGCCAACGGCGAGACAGCGCTCTACGACGCTCTGGCGGTTGCGCTCGAGCACCTGAAGAAGGGTAATCGGGACAAGAAAGTGCTGATCGTGGTGAGTGATGGGGGCGACAACGCCAGCAAACACACGTTGGCCCAAGTCTTGGCCATGGCGGGACAGTCCGACGCCATCATCTATACCATCGATATCTATGTTGAGGAAGATCTCGACCGGAACCCTAATGCGCTGCGGCGGCTTGCCAAGGCCACGGGGGGCGAGGCTTTCTTGGTGGAGTCCTTACCGGAGGTTGTCCCCATTTGCGAACGGATTGCTCATGATATCCGCAGCCAGTACACCCTCGCCTATGCACCCGCGAACAGAAAGCAAGACGGGACCTATCGGGTCATCCACGTGAAGGCGGCGGCGCCGGGGCAAGGACGCTTGTCCGTCCGCACCCGTGCCGGTTACTACGCACCCTCGAAACCTCAGCCCTTAGCCCCCATTGCTGGCAGCCAGAGCGACCGGCCATGAATTTCAAAATCAAACGGCAGAGGGCTCATCCGACGCGAACCGCATTGTTTCTCCGTTGGAGCCAATGCTTCTTTCTTGTCGTGGGCGTCCTGGCGCTGAGTTACTGCGCCACCGTGCTGCTCGAGATGTGGCTCTTTCAGGCCTATCAGACCTGGCGATTTGAGCGCGCCTTGAAGGAGGCGCAGACGTCTGCCAGTAGCGTTGTACACCCTGCTTGGTCTCCGCCTCCAGCCCGAGCGGAAGCGGACCGCGCGCGCGCTGAGGGGGTTGGCATAGATGGCCACACGCGCTCTCCATTGGGGCGAATCGAGATCAGTTCCATCGGCCTTGCGGCGATGATCATGGAAGGCACCGACGGGAAGACTTTGCGACGGGCGGTCGGGCATATTCCAGGTACCCCCCTGCCGGGTCAGCAAGGGAACGTCGTGATCACGGGACACCGGGACACGTTTTTCAGAGGGCTGCGCAATATCCATAAGGATGATGAAATCACCTTGAGGACATTGAACGGAACCTACCGCTATCGCGTGGACTCTACCCAAGTGGTCGAGCCCGAGGATATTGCAATGCTGGATCATTCTGATGACGCAATTCTGACCCTGGTGACCTGTTACCCGTTCTATTTTGTCGGCCCCGCCCCCAAAAGATTTATCGTCCGCGCGCACAGGATTTCTGGTTGAGGCAAGACTTAATCCACTTGTTTAGGCCTCAAGATGGATTGCGCCTGGAGCGAGGCATTATAGACAATAGAAGGATAATACGTCTGCTGTTGGCGGCGTGCTTGTGTGTGACGGCCGCCGGCGACCGATTCCTGACGACGGCGTTGACGCCCGGAGATCGCGTCGGCGTCGTGCGGCAGTAGACATTGTTTCTATTGAAGATCCGCTAAACGAGCGTATAGTTACCCCATAACCAATCGTGGTCCGGAAGGGGAGTTCCGTGGCCTCCAATTCTCGCACCCCGCCCTCCAACCCGAGTGAAAAAAACCCGCTCAAGGTTCAAGGCTTGGCGTTTGGGCTGGCTTTTCAAACGATGTTCAAGGTCAGCGTCATGTATTCGGTGGACCATCCTGCCGCGGGGCGATCCATCCAGCAGGTTTATGATTTGCTTCAGCCACTGCTCAAACAGGGCGGGCAATTCACATTCGGTTTTGTGAAGCAACTCGTCTTGTTGAACAGCAGCCTGGTGTCCCAGAGCAGCCTGGCGCATCTGGAGGGGGAGTTTTCCAAGAGGGAAATCGGGGCCATTTCTTTTCAGGCCGGCGTTGCCTTGAAAGATTTCAAACGCGCCATAGTTCTGCTGACGACGAAGCCGAGCGTGATTGCGGAGCGCGGAGGCATCAAGAGCTTCCTGGCGGCGAACCCGCTTGAGGGCATTCGCATCATACCCGCGGAAAAGCGCGAGAACCAGGGCGACACGATCGAGATGGGGATGGATATCGAGTCCTACCTGACGGCGCAGGCCATCCTCGAACCGGATGCCCGATCGGGTGCGATGGAGCTGGATCTGCTTCTGCAAGCTGCCGGCATCCAAAAGCCGCAGCGGTTTGGCGGGAGTGGGCGCGAGGTGCTGGAGCTGGCGAGCGAAGCCACTCGGAACACCGTGGCTGATCCCCAGGGGAATCTCTCGAAATTGCTTGTCGCCTTGACGCAGATGCTGGCGGGCTTGAATCCCGACTACCTGCTTTCCTCCCTGTCCCCGGAAATGCAAAACGACCTGCGCGGCCACGCGCCCGGGGCAATGGCAGCGCATTTGATGGAAGACGTCATTGCCGGATGGGCGGCGGAGCGCTTGGCCAGTTCTCCGCCCGCCGAGGGCTTGGGGGGCGTGGGCGAAGAGGTGCTCCAAGCCTTGTTGCGCGGGCTCAAGGCAACGCACGTAGCCGAGCGTCTGATGCAAAAGCTGGCGCAGTTTGTGAAGCAGGCGAACCTGCCACCGGAGGTCTTTGAGCGCGTCCGGCGGGAAGTGGTGTGGTTTACGTTGTCGGCCCAGGAAAAGCACGCCCAACTCCTGTGCCTGGAACGGTTCACGCCGCAGCAGTTTGCCCGCCTCCTCTACTATGTTCAAGAGGCGATGAGCGACGGGAGATTTGCCGAAGCCACGGAAATTGCCCAGCACTACTTCGCGGTCCTGGATAAAGCTCCCTCCGCGGTGCGCGCGGAAGAACTCAAGAGGGCGCCGGAACTTCTCCGCAGCCTCGCGGGCGTGCAGACTCTGGAGTTGATGCACACCCTGGCGGAGTCATTGGTCCGGGAACTTCTGGACGAGACCCGCTTGCAGGGGCCATGCCACCTGGAAGTTGCGAACTGCCTGGCCGTCGTGGCACAGAATGCCGGGCACTTTGAAGATTTCGAATTTGTTCACAAGCTCGCCACGGACCTGAAACGCTCGCTGGCGCGACACCCAGATGAGCATTTGGACTGCTGTGGCAAGGCCCTTTCCGCGCTGCTCGCTCCCGAGGCCCTGGAACGACTCATCGAGTCCTATCTTCAGAAACGGGGCGACGCGGCCTGGGTACGAACCGCGACCTCCTTGTTGATGATGATTGGCCCCCTGGGCGCGGAGGCGGCTTTTCGGCGCCTGGATGAGGAACCTGCGGCTTCCAAGCGCTTGCCACTGATTCGCTTGATTCGCAACCTTGGAACGGCCGCCACCGAGGCGGCGCGGAAGAGGCTTGCTGATGAGCACTGGTACGTGGTGCGGAATGCCTGCCAAATCCTGGGTGACCTGGCTGACTCGGAGCTTCCCGCGCAACTACGCGGAGCGGTCCGCCATCCGGAGCCCACAGTGCAGTGGGCCGCGATCACGGCCCTCCTGAAGAGCAATGCCGGAGGACGCGGGGAAGTCTTGGCACAAGCGTTGCCCTACTTGGACGCCGGCGTGCTCGAGATGGCGCTCGACGAACTGACGATTCTGAAAGATCCGGCGAGCGTCGACCATTTAGAGGCACTTGTCTTTCTGAAAAGGGATTTCAAGGCAGGGGTGCTGGAGAAGGCCGCTAAAGCCCTCGCCGCAGTCCCTTCGGAAGGCGCTGCCGAGGCACTCTACAAGATTGTAGCGGATGCGGGGCAAACCCTCCCGGTTCGCAGAGCCGCCTTGGATGGTTTGTACAACCATCCTTCCGCCGCAGCCGTGCGGTTGGTGGCACGGCTCGCCGACCTCTCCCCTGGCGATCCTCTGGCGGCCGATTTGACGAAAGGAACGGAGGACTCACCCGACTGAGAACCAGCTGGATTTCCCCGCTGAGTTCAGCCGCGACCACCAGCACGGCGAGCCATCGGCCATCAGCCCTTGAGGGCTATGGACTGGCGGCGCATCAGGGACACTAGAGGCGCAGCGACGATGAGCTTTTCGCGTCGAAAGCCTCGTTCTCGAAGTCGGGCCGGCGTGCTGGCAGGAATCCTGGCGGCGATGGGGTTGGCGGTTCTCGGGGCGTTGCTAATGCAGGGCGCCGGTCAGGCCCCCCAGCAGCAAGAGGTCACTCCTCAAGAGAAACCACCCACTTTCAAGTTGCAGGTCCAGCGCAACCTGGTGCTGGTACGCGCGGTAGTCCGGGACGACAAGGGCCGCGCGGTGGGCGGACTTCGCAAGGAAGACTTCAAGCTGTTGGATAACGGCAAGGTTCAAGCTATCACCCATTTCTCGGCCGAGACTCCAGCGACGCCTCCTGCGCGGGAAGTCAAGCCGGCGCCGCCAAAAACCGAGCCGGAATCTGCCGCGCCCCCGGCACCCTCTGCGATTACCCGCTGGCGATATCTCGGGTTATTCTTCGACGATTCGTTTTTGCCCTTCGAGCACCTTGCGCGTGCCCGGAACGCGGCTGACCGATTCTTGGCGACGGCCTTGACGCCCAGCGACCGCGCCGGTGTTTTCACCTCGTCGGGACGGACCACGCTCGATTTCACCGGCGACCGCGCGAAACTGCATGAAGCCCTCTTCAAACTCCGTCCAGTCAACCCGGGGGACAGCTTCCCCCCGGGCCAGTATCCCTTCCTGCTCGGCAACCCGAGGGGCGACCACATCCCGTCCCAGACTGAATACCTGGCGCTTCTCAGACTCCAGAACATGGAACAATTGGTTCGCCGCATGGGCACACTGCCGGGCCAGCGCAATCTCATCATGATTTCAGATGGCTTCGGCATCAGTCCATGGGAACTGAAGTGGCCATCTCTGGCGGGCGAGATGGTGGACCGAGCGCTCCGCTCCAACGTGATCATCAGCTCGCTGGACCCCAAGGGCCTGCCGATCTTGCTGCGTGAAACTGATGCCTCCTGGCCAGGCGCACCGGACGGGGGTCCCATGGTGGCCGCAATGCATATGGGGGACTCTTCCCGGGAATTCGGTGCCTCTTCCGAGATGGCCGAGTTGGCCAAAGACACGGGAGGTGAGTTCTTCCACCACGACAACGATCTCGAAGCAGGATTCGCCAAGGTGGCGGCCACACCGGAGGTCTATTACAGCTTGGCGTTCTCGGCACAGAACCTCAAGTACGATGGCAGCTTCCACAGTCTGAAAGTGGAGCTGGTCCACAATGCGGGGCTGAGCGTCGTGGCCCGGCGGGGTTATTTCGAGCCCAGGAGACTCCCGGGCGCCGAAGGTCAAGTCAATGAAGAAATCCAAGAGGTAAGTTTCACGCTGGATGAGCTGAAGGAACTGCCCGTGGACGTGCACACCCAATACTCCCAGAGCGCGAACGGTGAGGCGCAGCTCTCGGTGCATGCCCACCTGGACATCCGCACGCTCCGCTTCCGCAGAGAGCAGGACCGAAACGCGAATGAAGTGATGTTTGTGACCGTCCTGTTCGACCGCGACGGGAAATACGCCGACGGCAAATGGCAGCGAGTGACTTTGCGTCTGAGCGACTCCACGCAGGAGAAGCTGCTGGCGTCCGGCATCAACCGGGAAACCTCTTTTGCCGTCAAGCCGGGAACGTACCTGATTCGCGAGGTGGTGCAAGACTCCGAGGAAGGACACCTGGCCGCCGTGAACTCGATTGTGGAGATTCCGTTCTGACTGCACACTCGGGCGGTTGGTGCAAAGGGGCGGCTTTGCGTGCCGCGAAGCGCTCGACCGCCGGCAGCCGACGGAGTTGTCCTGCAACTCCGCGGCTCGATCTTGGGCAACGACAGGCCGTAGCCTTCAAGGACCTGCCTACCATTAGGATCGGCGGACCTTCGGCTGGGGCGGGTGCTGTGTGGAATCGTCTGTCTCCCCATTAGAGGAGTGGGCCAGGGCGGCTTAGGAGGCCGCATGTCGCAACTTCGGCCGCTCGGCAGACTGGCATTCTCGGCTCTTGTCTTTGTGACGCTCGCCCGTATCTCTCCCGACACCGTGCATGCACAGGACGAGGGATCCCAGCCTCCGCCCACTCCGCAAGAGGCTCAGCTCCACCACGACGCGCCAACCGTGATGGATTGGACTCCTGAACAGATTCGCGCCCGCCCCGAACTCCAGCATCTCCAAATGGCGGAAGACCAAGCGGAACTTCCGGCGATTCTGCAAGAGGTGGGCAAGCGCGTGGCGAGGTTTTTCGATGATTTCCCCAATACGACTTGTACGGAAGAGGTCTTGTCGGAGCTTTGCTGGGCCGCCGGCCGCGAATGCGGTGTGACCTTCGAGGGCAAGTTCCGTTATCTGCTGTTGGCGCGCCAGGCAGAAGGCGGGCAGATCATGACTGAGTACCGCACCGACGCGAAAGGGCGTCCTATTGATTATCGCCGCCTGCAGCCTGGGCAGATCCTCACTTCCGGCTTCGTCGGTGCGAGCTTGCAGCACTTCGATCCGCAAATTCAAAAGGCCTCCCGGTTCCGTTATTTCGGGCGGCAATCGGTCAACCGAAAGGAGGCAGAGGTGGTAGGCTTCGCGGAAATCCCAGGGAAATACCCCCACCCAATCGACTTTAGGCAGGAAAATGGAGTGGTGCTGTTGTTTGTTCAGGGGCTGGCGTGGATTGACGCGACCACCTATCAGATTCTGCGTTTCCAAACCCACCTGCTGGCCCCGCGGCCCGACGTGGGCCTGGAAAGGCTGGAGACCCGGATTGAATTCCACGCCATCCGGCTTCCCGAAACGTCCAACGCGTTCTGGCTGCCCACCAAAGTCGTAGTGGAGGCGTGGCTCAATCACCAACACTTTCGGAACACACATCGGTACTCGGACTTCAAACTGTTTCGCGTGGAGAGCCGGATCGGTCCGGTAGTGGAAAAGTGAGGCGAGGAGTGAGAAACACGCTCCGCGCATCTGAGGGTAGCATGGGGGATACCAACGCGGAGTCATTCTGTGGCCAGGCGGGTGACAACCCGGCAAATCGGAAAGCCGCAGTATTTAAGCCCGCCGGCGCAACCCCGGTGGGGTTGCCATTGAATAGCCGTGGGCAAGGGAACGGTTCTTGTGCCCGCCGCCCACGAATCACGTCGCCATGGATCTCACCGACCCTGAAGGGGTCAAACTGTTCGGCCGCTGCAGGACCGATAGGTTTTCTCCTCCTCATTCTCGCGATGGCGCCGGTTTTGGCGCAGCCCCCTGAGGAGGCCGGCCCGCAAGTCGGCCAAGCCGGGGCTTGCCCCGGCCCTTCAAAACCTTTCGCCCAGACTGCTGTGGATTCCCGCTCCTCCGCCTCCGCGGAGGACAAGCTTCGCGGGAATGACGAGGGGCCCAACCCGCGAGGCGTCATCCGCATCACGGTCAACCTGGTGCAGGTTGATGCGGTAGTTACTGATTCGAAGGGCCACCAGGTTACGAATCTCCGGCCCGAGGACTTCGAGGTCCTCGAAGACGGCCGCCCGCAGACCATCACGAACTTCTCATATATTTCCGTAGCCACCCCGGTCGGTCGGGAGACTCACGCCCAGCCTCCGGCGGTGCCGGCCGGCGTGCCCAGCGTTCCGCCGGTACGGCTGCGGCCTGAGCAGGTCCGCCGCACCATCGCTATCGTGGTGGACGATCTCGGCCTCTCGTTTGAGAGCACGGTCTACGTTCGCCAAGCTCTGAAGAAGTTC
>Ga0187861_10003688_pt1 | contig 13387 bp, 13 predicted proteins | sample June2016WEW_10_1_3_FD_132986 | JGI IMG/M metagenome (GOLD analysis project Ga0187861, IMG submission 132986) | Peatland microbial communities from SPRUCE experiment site at the Marcell Experimental Forest, Minnesota, USA - June2016WEW_10_100 | ecosystem: Environmental > Terrestrial > Soil >...
CTTGTTGAAATATTAATAACTGTCTTATGCATTGGCTAACGTAATGCAGTTATCAACATTCCAACAAGACAATAAAAAATAAAATAATACTTGTTTTTCAACATAGAAGTCACACTAGAACACAATAGAGTTAAACAACTTGATTTAAACTAATGTGACCTAATATGCCTACTGTGGTTAATAAAATAATCTAACTTATTAGTCAGTCTCTTAGAGTGAGGCGGGAAACTCCATAAAATGATTATCTGTTATTTACGAATTATCTTAACCTCAACAGGTTAATGGAATAGAGCTTGACAAATTCGATAGTAATGGGATTAACTATGGGAGCACAATTATCATGGGAATAGCATCATTTTCGTTGAAGATGGGTATAATATAACCTGTAAAATTCACTTTACATTAATTTAGAATCTTTCCAAACGAAACTTTTTATAACTTTGCATCGTTCTGAAAAACGACAGAAATTTATAGAAAGTTTCTTTTTTTTATGGATCTGTTGTTAATTATTTAACAACAGACAAAAAGTTCTTTTCACCCTTCAATCGTGCGAAATGATAACACTTGGATTACTGGAAAAAAATATTTTTCTGGAGGAGATCAATAAAAAAAGCGGTGCCAATGTCCTGGAATGTTACCAGTGCGGAAAATGTATTTCCACCTGCCCGGTATCATCTTATATGGATTTTCCCCCGAGAGAGATCATGCAAATGATAAAACTGGGATTGAAAGAAGAATGCTATATGGCCAATTCCATGTGGTTTTGCCTTACCTGTTCGGCATGCAGCGGCCGTTGTCCGCGTGAGATCGACATTCCTGCCGTGATGGAGGCTATCCGTCATCTTGCCATCGAAGAAAATTACAGATCTGAAAATAAAAAAGTAAAAGATATTCGGAAGTTTCATGATATTTTTCTGGATATGATCAAGCGTTATGGCCGGAATTATGAATTACGTATGATGGCCGAATTCAATATCCGTACACGGAACCTTTTCAAGGATATGCACCTTGCTCCAAAGGCACTGCTCAAAGGCAAGATCCCCATCGGCCATGAATCCACCAAGAGCGGCAAAGCCATACGGAACATGTACAAGCTGGCAGAGAAGCTTGAAAAAGCAAACGAATAACAGACATTTCACCCCATCATTCTATTCAATTGAATTGACATGAACAAACTAACCTATTTCCCGGGTTGTTCGGCACACGGTACCAGCGAGGAATTCGACCACACGCTGAAGCTGGTCATGAAAACCCTGGATGTACAGATGGAAGAGATCCCCGACTGGAATTGCTGCGGAGCTACTTCCGCTCACGTCATGACAGAAAACCTGGCCTTGGCGTTACCCATGCGCAATCTCGTCCTCGCCGAGCGACTGGAAAACAAAACCATGGGTATTGCCTGTGCTTCTTGTTATTCAAGGATGAAGGGCACAAAAAAACATCTCGATGAAAACCCGGAATTAGCCAGGAAGATCAACTCCACCATTATCGACGAGGGAAAATACAAAGGAACAATCGATATAAAATCCATGCTTCAGTACTGCTATGAAGAAATTGGCCTGGAGGCCATCAAAAGCAAGGTAACCAAACCTCTTACAGGATTGAAAGTGGCATGTTACTATGGTTGCCTGCTGACTCGTCCGAAAGATGTTACCCTTTTTGATTCGCCGGAATACCCGATGTCAATGGATCTCCTCATGGAAGCATTAGGCGCAAAAGCCATGGAATTCGATTATAAGACGGAATGTTGCGGAGCATCATTCTCAATTTCCGACACAGAGATCGTGGAATCACTAAGCGGTAAGATCCTGGAAGTCGCAAAAGAAAGCGGCGCCCACCTGATCGTGGTTGCCTGCCCGCTTTGCCAGTCTAACCTTGATATGCGCCAACCCGATATTGAAAAGCACACCGGCAAAAAATTCGATCTTCCGGTGATGTATTTTACCCAACTCATGGCATTGGCTTTCGGTTATCCTGAAAAAGAATTAAAACTTCCCAAACACATTGTCCCTGTTGAAGCAGCGCTGAAACACATTGGGGAGGCTATACCGGAACCGGAAAAAGTGAAAAAAACCCCAAAAGCTGTTGAAGCAGAAAGCGAGGTAGAATAATGGCCAGAGTAGGTGTTTTCGTTTGTTATTGCGGCGCTAACATTGCCGGCGTTGTCGATGTGCCAGCAGTCGTGCAGGAAGCAAAAAAAATCAAAGAGGTCAAAATCGCAATCGAATATAAATACATGTGCTCCGACCCCGGACAACAGATGATCCGCGATGCCATTGTACAGAACCGGCTGACCTCAGTCGTCGTTGCTGCCTGTTCGCCACGTATGCATGAAAAAACATTCCGCAAAGCCTTATCCGATGCAGGGATGAACCCGTACATGCTGGAGGTGGCCAACATCCGTGAGCATTCTTCCTGGGTACACCAGAAAGATAAAAAAGCAGCCACGGATAAAGCAATCGACCTGATCCGCATGGCCATTGGCAAATCCATCGCCAATGAACAGCTGCATGAGATATCGGTTCCTGTCACAAAAAGGGCATTGGTAATCGGTGGCGGTATTGCAGGGATCCAGGCAGCACTCGATATTGCCGATGCACGGATCCCGGTTACGCTGGTTGAAAAAAGTCCATCTATCGGCGGACGCATGGCTCAGCTCGATGAAACATTTCCAACACTCGACTGCTCCCAGTGCATACTGACCCCAAAAATGGTAGATGTAGCCTCGCACCCTTACATTGAACTGATCCCCTATTCGGAAGTGATCGAACTCGACGGCTATGTAGGTAACTATAAAGCCAAAATAAAGAAAAAAGCCTCTTATGTTGATTTCAGCACCTGTACCGGTTGCGGGACATGTACCCAGAAATGCCCGGTGAAAGTTCCCAACGAATTCAATATGAACCTAGATAAAAGGAAAGCTATTTATACACCTTTCCCGCAGGCAGTTCCCAATAAACCGGTTATAGATGCCGAACACTGCACTATGCTGCTGAAAGGAAAATGCGGCATCTGTGCGAAGTTCTGTGAAAAAGGTTCCATCAATTTTAAGATGGTGGATGAAGTCATTGAACGGGAAATAGGTGCGGTAGTCATCGCCACCGGTTATGACCTTTGGGATCCCAAACCTTATGAAGAATATGGTGTAGGCCGGTATAAAGATATCATTACTTCCCTCGAATTTGAACGAATGGTTTCCGCCAGCGGCCCGACCAATGGCGTGCCGATCCGTCCTTCCGACGGGAAGGTTCCCAGGAATGTAGTCTTTATCAAATGCATAGGTTCCCGCGATGAGGCCAAAGGCATTGAATATTGTTCCAAGATCTGTTGCATGTATACTGCCAAGCATGCAATCCTGCTGCATCACAAGGTACACGACAGTCATGCTTATATTTTCTATATGGATATCCGTGCTGCAGGCAAAGGATACGAGGAATTTGTGAAACGTGCCCAGGTGGAGACTGCAGCCACTTACCTGAGGGGAAGGGTATCGAAGATTTACAAAAAAGGCGACAAGCTGATGGTCAGGGGAGAAGATGCCCAGATCGGACAAGTTGTAGAAGTTGAAGCCGACCTTGTGGTCCTGGCAACAGCCATAACCGCCCCGAAAGATAATCCTGCATTGGCACGGTTGCTTGGCGTATCCTATGATAAGTATGGATATCTGTCGGAAGCCCATCCCAAGCTACGCCCGGTTGAAACGGCCAAGGCCGGTATCTTCCTGGCCGGATGTACCCAGGCGCCTAAGGATATCCCCGATACGGTTGCCCAGGCTTCCGCCTGTGCCGCCAAGGTATGTGGCCTTTTTTCCGGCGATACAATGAAGAAAGACCCGATGATCTCAACGATCAATAACGAATTCTGCAGCGGATGCCAGAACTGTGTAAAAGTTTGTCCTTACCAGGCAATCGTCACCGAAGAGATCCCACTAGGGCCTGGTTCGAAAGAAATGCGCATTGTAGCCAAGATCAATGAAGGCGTATGCCAGGGTTGCGGTTCCTGTGTTGCCGTTTGCCGTAGCATGGCCATCAGCCTGGCCGGTTTCACCGATCCTCAAATCATTAACGAGATAGTTGCAATCTAATGGAAACTGAAGTAAAAGAAGTTAAAGAAAAAATTGTCAGTGTCGAAAACCCGGGTATTACGGCTCCAAACGGTTGGCAGCCGGTGATCATAGGGATCCTGTGCAACTGGTGTTCCTACGCCGGTTCTGATCTCACCGGAACGTCGCGTATCCAGTATCCGCCCAACATCCGGATCATACGCGTACCCTGTTCCTCAAGGGTTGACCCCTGGTTCATCATAAAATCATTGCAGACCACTGCCGACGGAGTACTGATCTCTGGATGCCATCCCGGCGACTGCCACTACATCTCAGGTAATTATTATGCCCGCCGGAGGTTCCTGGTGACGAAAAAACTCCTGAATTTCGTCGGATATCACGAAAACCGAGTTCAATTCTCATGGGTATCAGCCGCCGAAGGACCAAAATTTGCCAAAGTAGTAGCAAAAGTAACCGAAGACATCAAGAAACTTGGACCTCTTTACAGATATAAAAAGGAAAACTTTTAAGAATGGACTATTCAAAACAAATCCAGGAAATTGCATCGAAACTGTTTGCCGAAAATAAGATCGATTATTTTGTCGGGTATAAACAAAATTCATTTGATGACAGCCAGGTTCCTTTCCTGATCACAGATCCGGCAGAAATCCCCAAACTGGTATTTACCGACCGGTCAGTATTCAACCTGGCCAACTACCTGAAGCCGGATCATACCAAACGGAAACGGGTCGGACTGGTGGTTAAAGGATGCGACAGCCGTGCGCTGAACCTGTTGCTTACAGAAGGCCAGGTAAAACGGGAAAATGTTTACATCATCGGAGTTTGCTGTGAAGGTGTACTAAACGATAAAAGAGAGAAGGCGCAGAATTGTGTTGAATGTGTAATGCCGGATCCTGTGGTTTACGACGAGATGCTTGGAACACCTTCCGGGAAAAAGAAATACACCGTCAATGTCGATATAAAAGAACTAGCTAAGATGGCGCTGAACGAGCGGGCCGATTATTTTGAATCGATATTTGAAAATTGCATTCGTTGCAATGCCTGCCGCCATTCCTGTCCGTTATGCTATTGTGCCAAATGCTGCCTCGACCAGGAAACATCTACCCTTTATCACGGCGCCAATACTTCTTCAGGCGCCATGCATGCATTGATGACGTGGTCATTACACTTAGCAGGTCGTTGCGTGGATTGCCGCAACTGTGAAAAGGCCTGTCCGAGTCACCTGCCGCTGCACCTGTTGCACAAGCAGAATGAAAATGTGATCTATGAAAACTTCCAGCAGCACCTGGCGGGAATGGAAAAAGATGACCGGGGCGCTTTCTATAAATACAGCCTGAGTGATCCTGATGATTTTATCTTATAACCCTAAAAGACGATGAACGGTTTCATAATTGAAACAGATAAAACCGGACTACAAAAATTCTATGAGGAAATCATAGGGAAGTTTGAAACTTATGCCCCGGTTGAAAAATTTGGAAAGTACGATTACAAAAAAGTATCAAAACTCGGTGAATGTGATCCGGATTCTCCCATCGAAATGACCATGAGCGTAAAACCGCTGTTCTTCCCAAAGACAGCCAAGGTCATGAAGTTCAAGGAAGACAATACCGGCACAACCGTGTCTGAAACCGATGAAGATCCCCTGACCGGACAGCGTGTCATCCTCGGTGTGAAACACTGCGATGCCCGTGGTTTACAGGTGCTTGACCAGGTTTACAAATGGGATTACATCGATACCGATTACCAGAAAAGAAGAAAAAACACCCTGATCATTTCCACGCGTTGCAATAAAGCCGGTACCCAGTGTTTTTGCACATCTCTGGATTATGATGTAGAAAATTCAGATGCGCATGACATACGCATTGTAAATGGGTTGAATGGGAAAATTTACATACAGGCGGTCACTGAGAAAGGCGAAACCTTCCTGAAAGCATCAAGCATCAAGCATCAAGCATCAGCCAGCAATGCAACGGAAGAACTTTCAAAACAATACAAATCCTTCGAGTCCTCCTTCCGTCTGAAAATGAACTATTCCGAAGTGAATGCGAAACTTCAGAAACTGTTCGACTCCCCTGAATTTGAAACCATTTCCTCAAACTGTATCGGTTGCAACACCTGTGCTTTTATCTGTCCCACCTGTCATTGTTTCAAGATCACGGATGAAAGAATCAAAGATACAGGAGTCCGCTACAAGAGTTACGATTCCTGCAACAACGGATATTTCACGCTGATGGCCGGAGGACATAACCCTCGACCGGTAAAGTACCGCAGATGGAGGCAACGGGCTCTGCATAAATTTGTTTATTATAAAGAGAGATTCGGCATGAACCTGTGCGTTGGATGTGGCCGTTGCGCCATTTCCTGCCCGGTGAATATTAGCATTTTTGATGTGGTTAATCAAGTAGCAAACGTATAATATCCCACTCCAAGCCTTTCCTCAAGGAGAGGGACGAAAGGAGGACAAAAAAAATAAGAGATGGAACAATTACTGGTCCCTGTGATGTGTAAGGTTGATAAGATCATCGATGAAACACCTGATATCAGAACCTATCGTTTAAAGATGAATGATCCGGTCCGGATGGAGTCCTTTACCTGGATGCCGGGACAATTCGTTGAATTTTCATTGCTCGGGTATGGGGAGTGTACCTTTTGTATCTCATCTTCTTCCACCCGGCATGGCTATTTTGATTGCTCGATCAAGCGGATAGGAATTGTTACAGCAGATATCCACAGCCAGCTTGAAGAAGGAATGGATGTTGGGATTCGCGGACCTTATGGAAACTGGTTTCCGGTCGACGATATCAAAGGGAAAAACCTTCTTTTTGTTGGTGGAGGTATCGGTCTGGCGCCACTACGTTCAATGATCCAGTATTGCATTGACAACCGGAAAGATTACAAGGATTTTGCGATCCTTTACGGAGCCCGCACCTCCTCAGACATGTGTTATAAGGAGGAAATAGAAGAGTGGAAAAAGAACCCTTCGCTTAAGGTCATCCTTACCATTGATAAACCTGAAGAAACCTGGAAGGAAAATGTAGGTGTTGTTCCGAAGATTTTGGAGGAAGTAGTAAAACCAATGATCGAAAATACCAAGGTCATCACCTGCGGACCTCCCATCATGATAAGATACACCTTAGTATCGCTTGACAAGCTTGGATTCGACCCGAAAGATGTTATCACCACGCTCGAGATGAGAATGCAGTGCGGGCTCGGAAAATGCGGCAGGTGCAATATCGGCAGTACATATGTTTGCAAGGATGGACCTGTCTTTACCTATGAGCAGATGAAATTACTTCCGGACGAATTCTAATCCAGATAACAGATAACAACGAACAGTATTTTTTCTGTTAACTGTTAATTGTTCATTTTTCACTGAACATTGTTCACTATTCACGTTTCATTGAGTGCTTGAGCATGAAGCGTAACGCGCTACACGTCACATGAAAAAATGTAGTATCTTGCAATCCGTTTTCTGAAAATTAAACAACAATTATGAAAAAATTCCTTATCTGGATGGTCATTATCCTTCTTCTTTTTTCAGGTATATTCGTTTACTGGAAATATTATTTCACATACAGTGAAGGTAACCGTGCAGGATTATTGCAGAAATTCTCATACCGTGGAAATATTTTCAAAACTTATGAAGGCGAACTCGTTTTAAGTAGTGTGGAAAGCAACAAAAATGTCGCCCTGGCATCTGAAAAGTTTTTCTTCTCGGTCCAGGTTAAAAGTTTAGCGGCTAAATTAAGCAACCTGGAAGGTCATCTAGTCGTTGTTCATTACCAGCAAAAAAACGGGATCTTACCTTGGCGTGGCGAAACCGATTATATTGTCGATAGCGTGAGGGAGAACCGGTAGCTCCGGATAGTTATTGCAAACAATAACCACCCGGAACTGCAATAATTTTTACCTTTTCAAACAGCCTCAGAATGGTATGAGGTAGTAGGGCTAAATTCCCCAATCATAAAAATCAGATTTAAAAACCGGACAACCTTTTACTAGAAGAGTGTCATATAAAATATAGGTTAAACCTATATTTTGATTGATTATGTAATGACCTGGAAAAATTTCATTCTGATTGATAAGACAAGTTAATCCCTCAAATATGAAACGATCAATTCTACTTTCCATCTTCCTTCTTTTCGCAGGAAACCTTATCCATGCCCAGTGGATCAGGACCAACGGCCCCCAGGGTGGCCGGTTTAATGCAGTGGCAGCAAACGGAAATACCATTTACGCAGGAACTACAGACAGAGGTATATACCGATCGATGGATAACGGCGATACATGGGTGCCTGCAAATAACGGAATATCAAATCAGTATATCAATTCAATTGGAATAAAAGGAAACAAAATCTTTACTGCAACCCAGACAGGCGGCGTTTTCAGATCCATCACTAGCGGAAACTCATGGTCGTTGTTGACATCCGGTTTGAACGGCATCTCGTTTTTTTCTATCGTGGTGAGCGGAAATTCACTTTATGTTGGTTCAAACACCGGCGTCTATAAATCAGAAGATGATGGGGATACCTGGACCTGTATCACAACAGGACTGCAGGACTTGGACGTTTTTTCTTTAGCTGTAAACGGGAATAATATTTATGCAGGAACCGCCTATGGCAAGGTATATCGGTCGCCTGACGGAGGCTCTAACTGGAGTTCCGTGAGTTCCGGACTTGATGGCGAGCCAATAATGGCATTGGTTTTTGACGGTACAATGATTTATGCCGGTTCACTGGTTGGTGACATTTACAGATGTGATATCACCGGTGGTACCTGGACCCTGGTGAACAGCGGGACAGGAATGAACTGTGTTTCAGGATTCCTCGTTACCGGGGGCCAAATCTATGCCGCGACTGCCAAAGGAGTGTTCACTTCCCCCAATTCGGGGAACACATGGATGCCGGGGATAAACGGACTAACCGGTCATTTTGTTTCAGGATTAGCCCTTGGCGGATCGAGCCTTTTCGCGGCAACCGGGAATGTAGGAATATACAGGTCGAAAGATGGAGGGATGAATTGGGAAAGCGTCAATAATGGACTTATCTTTTCCTATATAAATGCCCTCGTGATGAAGGACGGAAATCTTTTTGCAGGCACAGGGGAGGGTATATTTTTATCCGGGGATGAAGGCGAAACATGGATGTCTGTGAACAATGGCCTGACCAATACCGACGTCATGGCGCTTGTTGTCAAAGGGTCGACCTGCTTTGCCGCGACAAACGGAGGAGGAATTTTTTCCTCAACCGATAACGGAACCTCATGGAATGCGATAAATAACGGGTTGACAAGTTTGTACATAAACACACTGGCTGTTCTGGGGAACACCCTTTTTGCTGGATCGTTCGGATCGGTCTACCGTTCTTCCAATAATGGTGCAAATTGGGTTCGTTTCGATAGTCCTGCCCCCACCGATATCATTCTTGCAATGGCTGGTTGTGACTCAACTATTTATGCAGCTATTCAGCAAAATGATGCCTTTCTTTCTCGCGATAAAGGACAAACGTGGATTTCAACATCATTCGGATCCGGGTCTTTCGTCACCTGTTTTGCCGTCGCCGGGACAACCCTCTATGCCGGATCCAATAATGGAATGATAAATACATCTTCCGATAACGGTGAAAACTGGATAACAATCAAATATGGTACCTGCCAATCAAGCAGCATCTTTTCAATGATAACGATAGGATCGACAATTATTGCAGGAACCGGATCAGGTATAATTCTTTCGGACGTTAACGGTGATAGCTGGGTAAGTGCAAATGAAGGAATGGAGGGTTTTGTGGGTTCATTTGCCATGGATAATTCAACCCTTTTTGCTGGCACACAGGGCAGCGGAGTGTGGAAACGGCCATTGTCAGAAATGCTCGGCATAAATGAAAATCATCTTTCCACACAGATAAAGGTTTATCCTGATCCGGTTGACAGGATCTTATATATCCGCCTACCGGAAAATCAGAAATTCGAAACCAGACTGCTGACCCCTGACGGAAAGGTACTACGGACCCTGTTTCTGGCGGATCCCGTGAATGCAATGGATGTAGCCGGTTTCCCGCCAGGAATTTATTTTCTCAGGATATCGAATGACTATTTTATGACTACAAAAAAGTGGATCAAACTTTAATAAAATGCAAATTGGGTTAAAGTCATGAACTACCAGAATCTGACTTTTAACTCTTCACTTTTCATTCTTCATTTGAGAGAGAATCATTACCTTTGTATAGGATACAGAGTACTGAATTTTGATCTGCAAAACAATTATCAAAGTTTATAAATCAATAACTCCTGGAATATGAAACATAAAACCCAAATAATCCTGCTGATTTCAGGGATCACGATCTTAAGTCCGGTCTTCTCTTCTGCACAGAATATACCTGTTCCGGGTGATGAAAAAATGAAGATGCATCATGAAATACCTGGCGACAAATATCTTCCCAATCAGTATAATAATGAAAAGACCTCTCCTGCAATGAAATACAAGAGTTCCAGCATCTTTACAACGCAGGTAAATGTGAATGCGAGCGGACAAAATATCGTGGGCGATGCAGCCAACGAACCGAACATTGCTATAGATCCTTTGAACCCCAACAATATGGTTATTGGGTGGCGGCAATTCGACAATGTTAATAGTAATTTCAGACAGGCAGGTTGGGGTTATTCTTCCGATGCCGGACAAACCTGGACTTTCCCGGGTGTGATTGAACCCGGTATCTTCCGTTCCGATCCTGTTTTAGATTATGACACTGCCGGGAATTTTTATTATAATAGCCTTACTTCCGATACAGCTTATCACTGCAAGGTATTTAAAAGTAACACTGACGGCGTCACATGGGATGCCGGAGTCGCAGCAAAAGGAGGAGATAAACAATGGATGACTATCGATCGGACCAACAGGATTGGAAGCGGAAATATTTATGCAACCTGGAACTTTTATTACACTTCATGTCCGTCTGGTTCTTTTACGCGTTCAACGGATGGGGGCAGCAGTTTTGAAGATTGTACTGAAGTGGCCGGTTCTCCTTATTGGGGCACAATGGCTGTGGGAAATTATGGAGAATTATACATCTCCGGATGCGGTCAGCCTAGTGGTATCATGGTTTCAAAATCCACAAACGCCCAGGTTCCGGGCTCAACGATCAGCTGGGAATCTCCTGTAGAGGTTGATATGGATGGGTACATCTCAGGGTGGAGTACTATTAACCCGGAAGGTTTACTTGGTCAGGCGAACATTGATGTGGATCGCTCCAACGGTCCCGGCCGGGGCAATGTTTATGTATTGGCTTCAGTAACACGTATTTCAAATTCCGATCCCGGTGATGTGATGTTTGCAAAGAGCACTGATGGCGGGCTGACATGGGGTTACCCGATTCAGATAAACGACGATCCCGGATCCACTAATACCCAGTGGTTTGGTGTAATGTCGGTGGCTCCGAATGGCAGGATCGATGTTGCCTGGCTCGATACCCGTGATGCTCTGCCAGGTTCGGATTTGTCAGCGCTCTATTATTCCTATTCCAGCGATCAGGGGGATACCTGGTCGGTCAATGAAAAATTGTCCGACTCTTTCGATCCGCACGTAGGTTATCCCCAGCAACAAAAAATGGGAGATTATATCGATATGATATCGGACTCAATCGGAGCACATCTCGCATGGGCCAATACCTTAAACGGAGAAGAGGATGTTTATTATAGCCATATTATTCCGCCAATCACAGGGATTGAAAAAAGCCAGGGAAAGAATAACTACTATTCTCTTAGCTGCTATCCCAATCCATTCCATACTCAGACTTTGATCAGGTACCAGATTCCGGATGAGAGTTTCGTCAAATTAGGAATCTATAATGTCTACGGACAGGAAATCACCACGCTGGTGAATAAAAAACAAACACCCGGGATCTATAACATTACCTTCTCAGCCGACATGCTTAGAGCAGGATATTACGTTTGCAGGATGACTGCCGATACACATGCCGAAACTACCCGGTTAGTCGTGATGAAGTAAACTGCAACTTCAAATCAGTTATTTCACGCGAATCGCCGTATCAGGAGGCTCATAAAACCCTTGCTTGTCTACGTTCTTTGTAAAAAAATCAGATAGCTCATTACTCGATTTAAAGGGTTGTTTAATAAAGTTATCCGAAGGAGAAAAAGTCTTCATTAACTTATCCCTGATCTCATATTTAAAAAACATAAACTTGTCCGGATTTCCAAGTTCACAAAAATTAATGATCTTCTGATTTTTAATAATGGTCACAAATCCCCGGCCTCTCGAAGTGCTCCTGATCCCGTTTTGCCCCCTTTCGTGAAATTCCATGTAATATTCATGATTATTGAATTTCATGATTTCAACAGTATCTTTGACAACAGCTTTTTGGGGGTAGACCCACGTACCAATAAGTGCAGTATCGACAGTGGAATTACATGAATTGCTCAAAGGAACAAGCGATTCGTAAGGACAACCGGTCATTGCGATGATCATGATCATGCCGGTTATAATAAGCGATTTACTTTTCATAGGGTTCAGTTTGTGATTTTACTACCAGGTTCTTCTTCAGAAAATGACCTGTTACAAAAAGCGCGCCGGTAAGAATAAAACAATCAATCTGTCACAGTGATCCTGATGAGAAACCCGTTGCCGTGGGAACTTATCTCAGGATAAACGGGACAATTGTAGCAATGACACCGGTGCACACTACTACCATGATGAAAAGATTATACCTGACATTGTAGTTGCTCAACAACGACTCATCGTAATATTTTGCAACATTCTGGTCTTTGTACATCGTGATAAGACCATTTACCAGTTTCATTCTCGTCTGTCTTCCCTTGATAAGTCCGATGATTACCACGATGTTAACAAGAACGATGAGGATTACGAAAACAAACATTACAACGAGAGTTGAATTTTCTGTCCTCGATTTTTCCACCAGTCCTGAATTGATGGCAAGGGTTATCAGGTTCAGGATGATGGCTGTCAGGATGAAAATGATATCCGTTTTTGTGTTTTGTTCCAGCTCCTTTGTAATATGGGAATGAACGTACTCGATCATAATTTACCTCCTTTTTTTGATGATAGGTTTCCCAAAGTTAATATTATTTTTTACCAAATCTATTGCAGTATCCATCCAGCATATCTATTTCAATTCCAAACTCATCAATCGGGATCGGTTGCTGCGCTGAAATATCTTTGCTCATTTGATCGATGTTCTCTTTTGGCTGAAAGAGTTGTGCTACCTGGCTTGTAAGGTCAACGATTTCAATCGAAGGATCAATGAAATTCAGTTCCCATTTGCTGAGAATGACACTTACACCAACTGTTTTTGC
>Ga0187861_10003694_pt1 | contig 13361 bp, 7 predicted proteins | sample June2016WEW_10_1_3_FD_132986 | JGI IMG/M metagenome (GOLD analysis project Ga0187861, IMG submission 132986) | Peatland microbial communities from SPRUCE experiment site at the Marcell Experimental Forest, Minnesota, USA - June2016WEW_10_100 | ecosystem: Environmental > Terrestrial > Soil >...
CGCGGCCAAGGCGCGCACGTCTTCCGGCAAGACATAGTCGCGGGCGAGAGTTCGGGCACGCGCTTGCGCAGTGCGGTACAGCGCCAGGGAACCGCGCGGCGAAATCCCCAGCCGCAGGCGCGGCTCGCTGCGCGTGGCCTCAACCAGGCGCACGATGTACTCGGCAATCGCCCGCTCAAACCGCACCGCTTTGACGAACTCCTGCAGCGCCAGCACCTCCTGGCACGAAACCACACTGCCGAGCGTTTCAAAGGGATGGCGGTCGTTCTGGCTGTAGAGCACCTCGACCTCATGGCCGGCATCCGGGTAGCCGAGCGTGATGCGGAGAGTAAAGCGGTCAAGCTGCGCTTCCGGCAGCGGGTAAGTGCCGTGGAATTCTACCGGGTTCTGCGTGGCGACGACGAAGAACGGCCGCGGGAGGTCGCGGCGCTTGCCCTCCACGGTCACCTGGCCTTCGCTCATGACCTCCAGCAACGCGGACTGCGTGCGCGGCGACGTGCGGTTGATCTCGTCAGCCAGCACCACGTTGGCAAAGACGGGACCCTCGCGGAACTCGAAGGTGCCGTCCCTGGGGTTGTAGAAACTGCTGCCGGTAATGTCCGCGGGCAACAGGTCCGGCGTGAACTGGATGCGGCGGAAAACGCCGTCAATCGAGCGGGCCAGCGACTTGGCCAGGAACGTCTTGCCGGTGCCGGGCACGTCCTCAAGGAGCGTGTGGCCGCCGGAAAGCAGCGAAATGAGGAGCAGCCGGATGCTCTCCGGCTTCCCGCGGATCACCTGGGCCAGGTTGTCCTCGATCTTCTTGATCGTCTGCATGAAGGCATCGTTGGTCATGGTGGGCTGTCCTCCAGTCTGCGTAGCACGGCCCGCAACTTGCCGGTTGCCTGGACATCGTCGGGTGTGCCAAAACGCACGGCGTTGTACTGGTTGAGGAATTCTCTGGCCTGCACCAAGTTCAAGGCGAGTCTTCTGGACTCACTGTGTCCCTGCCCGGCTTCGCTGCGGGAAGGAGAGAAGCCGGCGAGGTGTTCTTGCCACGTCAGGTGCGCCGGGCAAGGGGCGCCTGCGCGGCGCAGAAAGTCCTCAAAGCGCAACGCCAAAGCTCGGAGCGCTTCATTCGGTCCGGGATATGCAGCAGCGGCGGACGCAGCGCGCCGTCTGCGCAACTGGCCGGCTTTGCGCCACAGGCCCGCCACGAGGCCGTAGGCAACTGCAACCGTCGCGGCGCGGACGAGCAGTTGTCTCCAACTCAGGCCGCGGAACCACGCCACAAGCAGCGCCCAGGAGTCTTCGAACCACTCCATGGCGCGGACGAAGAAGGAAACGGGCTGCAGGACCGACGGGAGTCCCGAATGAGGCGTGGCTTCCACTGTTACCCAGCCGCGGCCCGCGATCCAGCTCTCCGCCCAGGCGTGGGCGTCCCGGCCGCGCACGACCATCTTGTTGGGACCGGCAAACTCGTGGGCCAGGTAGCCGGTAACGTAGCGGCTGGGCACGTTCAGGCAGCGCAAGAGCAGAACCGCGGCGGAAGCAAAGTACTCGCAATGCGCGCCTTTCTTTTCGAGGAGGAAATTGGCCACGGGATCGCCTTGCCCTGGGTCTGTGCTCAGGCTGTACTCATGGTTGTCTTGCAAGTACTTCACCACCGCCTGGACGCGCTCCAGCGGGCTGTCCAGGTGGCCGCCAATTCGTTGCGCCAACTCACGGACCGCCGGATAGCGTTGGTATTGGTAGCGCAGGACCGCGCCGTCTGGGACCGCGAGGCAACGCAGGCGCAGATCCACGGACAACGGCACACAGAATGGGCCTTGGTGGCGTTCCGCAGCCTCGGTTTGCAGGTGCGAGGAGGGCGGCATAATCACATCGTAGGAATAGGTTCCCGAGTCCTCGTTGAAAATGGGGCTACGGTGCAACGGGTCCCACGCCAGGCGCGAATCCGCTTCGGGTACCAGACCCGCGCAGTTGAGCGGCACGAACAGATAGCGGACCTCGCTCGCCAAACGAGTGCCACTCCAGCGCTGGCCCGGCGCGCTGGGACACAGACTCGCGGGCGAAACAGGCTCAGTGTCGGGCCGATAGCCGATCGGCCACCAGCTTCCGCCGATGTACGTGTCGAAGACCAGCGCCCGCAGATACAGCGTTGTGCAGGCGCCTTCGAGGCGCAACACGCGGGTGTTGGAGCCGTAGGCCAGTTGCGTCCGCCCAAGCACCGGCGCCTCAGAGAGGCCAATGGTGTCCCCGGCGTGGCGGCGTGCGATGAACAGCATCGCCAAGTTCGACAACCGGCCCTCGTTAGCGTACATCGCGTACCGTACGGCGGCGCCAAGGCAGATTGCAGCGGCCAGAATCGCCCAGCCGCGCATCCCCAGGCCGCGGGAGCCGCTTAGGGCCAGGGCTATGAAGAGGAAAAAGGCCGGCGCCAGCCAGGGGATATGACGGCCATAGGTCGTGGTGGAGCAGGTAAACACGGCGGCGGAGAGCAACATGACCCCAAAGGCGCGCGGGCCGCCCGTAGGATGCTCTATCCAGCACTGCACGACCAATTCCGCTGCGCAAAGCTGGCCGAAAGGGTAAACGTAATGAGGGTTATAAACAAAAAAACCGATCGCGTGCGAGGGGCCTTGAAGCCCCAGCGCGAAGATGACAATTGCAAACAGCATCGCCCGGGCGGCCCAGATTGGCCAGCCGTATTTCAGCCGCGCGTCGAAAATCCAGGCGGCCAGCAACAGCAGCGCCAGAAAAGGCATCACGGCCACAGCGGGCACGGTGAGGCCAAGGGACAGGAAGGAAACCAGCGCGGCGGCCAGCAAGGGCCAGGGAGCGTGGAAGACAGCCGCGGCTTGAGACGGCGAATCGGACATTGCCATAGTTGCGGCCCTGGCGCTCACAATGCCTCCAGCCCGGCCTCGAACGCTGCCTTGCCGATCACGGGGATTGCGCCCAGCAGGCCGCTGTCGGCGGCGGGATCGAGCGTGCAAGGCGAGTCCCGCACGATGATGACCTTCAGGCCCGCGCCATGCGCGCGCAGCTTGTGTACGAATTCCTGCCGCTCCGTATTCCAGTCCAGGAAGACGCAGACCACGGAGCAGATGCCGGCCAGGTTCTCCATCAATTCGAGTTCCAGGGCCGCGAAGGATTCGTTGGGGCTGGCCTCGACACACGCGAGGATGTCAAGGATCTGGTCGAGATAAGCCAGGCTCCGGCCCGCGGTGAGATGATACAGCCGCGGCCCCGCGGCAAAGATGTCCACCAGGTATTCCTGGCGCGCCATGTAGTCGCTCACTGCCGCGGCAACCGACACGGCGCGTTCGAAGGACTCTGCATCGGTGTGGTGTTCGTCTGTCCCCCCGATGGGGCGGCGCAACTGTGCGGCCCAGTAGCGCAAGGCCCGCCTGGCCCCTGCTCCTGCGCCCTCCCGCAAGGAAAGAGGGGCGACGCAAGTGTCGAGAATCACGGCGACGCGCATGAAGTATTCCTCACGGTATTCGCGCACGATAGGCATGTTCAGCCGCGCGGTGGCCCGCCAGTCAATGTCGCGGACGTTGTCGCCCTCACGGTACTCGCGGTTGCCGGCGTATTCGAGTGAGTCGCCGATGTTGGAAGCCAGCGCGACACCGCCGGGTTGCAGGCGGCGGCCGGTGGGCAGCGTCAGGCGGGCGAGCGGCGCAAATCTGGGGTAGACGACCAGCGGACGTTCCTGCTCGGCCACCTGATGGGCGCGCAAGAGGCCGAAAGGGTAGGTGCTTTCCACACGGAAACCGCGCAAGCGGTACACGCCGCGGCGCGGACAATGGAGTCCCAACTGCGCGCGCGCCTTTGCGCCTCGCGCCAGCGGCGGCAAAACCACGCCGTCCTCGGGCACGGCGTCCACCTCACGCGGCAAGCGGTGCGGCAGGACGGACAGGCTCGCGCCCGCCGGGCCGCCTTGCTGCGCCACTTCAATGTCAACGGGCAAAGTTTCGCCCGCGCAGATGCGTTCCGCGCAGTGCGCCTGGCACGACACCCGCGGCCGCCACAGCCATAGGCAGATCAAAGCCCCGGCCCAGAGGCCGAAGGCATAGGCAAAGAAGACGTAGACAAACATGCTCAGCGTGAGTGAGCCATAGCTGGTGAAGATGAGCGTGGGCCAGAGGAACCAGCGGCCGGCCCGCGTCAGCCGTTGGGTGTAGACGCGCCAGAGCCAACGGACTGCGAAACTGCGAAAAATGGACTCGGGGTAGATCTCTTTCGTGCCGGAGTATGAGGGCAGAGAACTCATAGTCTTAGTACGGCTCCGCAGACGAAAGTGTGCGGTCGAAACGGCCTTGGTGCGGTAGGACAGGCTTTCCAGCCTGTCCGGACAGCCTGGAAAGGCTGTCCTACCTCCACCCCAGCTTGGCCCAGAAGATCTTTTTCAGTTCCTCGTATTCCACGGACATCACGCTGCTGGAAGCATTGCAGTAGACCAGGACGCCCACCGCGACCGGCACAAGGCCGCGCTGCAAAACCGCGAACAACGGCCCTTCCGGCGGCAGGCTGTCGCGCACGGCCCAGACCAGGAAACCCATCACCGCGGCGGCCACCACCGTGCTGTAGAATGAGTAGCAGAACTTCAGCTCCTCCGGCCAATGCTCATCCTTTACGCCGTAACGAAACTGCGCCGCATCCTGCTCCTGCGGCGCGCCCAAGAGCTTCTGTTTGAAGTACTGGCGGCCGATCCCGATAAACGGCACGAGGCTGCCCAGGACCGCGGCGAAGAAGGGCAAGAAGCCTTCCCAACCCGACCGGCTCAAGGCCCAACGGTAGGCCATTACGCCGATGCAGGCGGACACGGCGCCCAAGCCGGCGAAGAAGGCCAGGCCGTCTGCGATAGTGCAGTGCATTGTCCAGTTGGAGTACACGAGCACCAATCGGCGCTGGGCGCGGCTGAGGGCCTCACGCACGGAATCTGCGGGTTTGCGTTCCTCTCCCAGTCTTTGCCGCACGGCGCGGAGCAGGAGCGCGGTCTGCCAGGCGTTGCTCAGCGTGCTGGCCAGCGCAAGGCCGCTTTCCTTGAGGCTGCCCAGCGCAATCACGAATCCAAGGAGCGCGCGCGGCACTGGATGTTCGGAGCCGAGCGACTCGTAAAACGGCGTCAGCGCGTGCGCCAAGTGAGCCAGGCCGACAACAAAGAACAGGTTCAGGAGGAAGTTCAAGCCCGCCGACCAGGCCAAGGTGGTGGTCGGCGTCTTCATGTCCTTCATGGCGTAGAGCGCGCGGGCCAGCATCGCGTTGACGCTGTAGAAGACCAGGCCCAGGCTGGAGAACAACACCACTCCGGCTGTGCGGCGGACTGGTTCGGCGTCGTTTTCGAGAAAGCGGCCGGCGCCGTAGAGCAGCCGGACCAGCTCCTGGGAAAGCAGCACGATGCCGACAGTGCAGGGCACGGCCCAGTAGAGGCTCACGCGCAGCGCGTGGAGCAGGGTGCGGACGAAGTCCTCCTTGCGGCTCTGCGCCCAGAGCTTCGCCAGTTCAGGCAGGGCCGCCGTGCCCAGCGCCAGTGAGAAAATTGACCAGGGCAGTTGATACACGCTGGTGCCCATGTTGAGGTAGGTGACGGGACCCGGTTCCGGGATGAAGACCTGCGCAATGACGTTGTCCATCATCACGTTGAGTTGAAAGAGGGCCATCATCAGGACCACCGGCTTGAAGTTGCCCATAACCTCGCAGTAGCCCGGGTCCCGGGCATCAAAGCTGGGCCGAAAGTTGAAGCCGCGCTGGAACGCAGGAGGGATCTGGATCAGGAACTGGAGCAGCCCGCCCAGCAGCACCGCGTAGGCCACCAGCCAGATCTGTTCGTCCGGTGTGCCTTTGGCGCCCCGCCCCCAGCGTACCCAGGCGCAGGCGGCGATCATCAGGATGTTCAGCAGCACGGGCGCCAGGGCGGGCATGCGAAAATGGCCCAGGGAATTAAGGATGGCCATCAACACGGCCGCCGCATTGATGAACACAAGATACGGCAGCAGCCATTGGAACAGCTCCAGCTCAAGCCGGAAACGCGGATCAATCGCCAGCACGCGCGGCAGCAACACGCGCGCAACCCCGGCCAGGATCATGACCAGGACACAACTCGCGGTCAGCCAGAACGCCAAGCGGCAAAGGAGCACGGAGCCGGTGCGGTTGGCGGCGTCCTTCTCGTTCTTGGCCAAGCGGCTGGAGAAGACAGGTACGAAGGCGCTGGTCAGAAGACCCTCGCCAAACAGCCGCCGTGTCAGATTCGGAAAAACGAAAGCGAAGTTGAAGGCGTCCGCAACACCGCTCGCGCCAAAGATGTCTGCCATCAGACGGAAGCGGTACAGGCCCAGCAGACGGCTGAGAACCGTCCACACGCCGACCGTCCACGCATTGCTGACCACGCTGCCTGTGCCGGCGCTGGGCGCGGGGGCCGCGGGCGCCTCGCCTGTGGACGGGCCGGGCTGCGGCTGTGGCGTTGGGCGATCCTCTGGAGCGCCGCCCGGTGAAACGGATGGACTGGGCTGGGCCGGTTGAGGTTGTGGCGGCTTGGCTTCAGCGTCTGGCGACCCGGAGGGGGGCGACCCAGCGGGTCGCCCTACCTTCGTGTTGTCAGCGCTGCGTTTGGCCTTCTTCTTGGACATGGGGGAGTTTTAGGGGAAAACATGGCTTTGTAAAGCTGACTCTGGCTGATACCAGAACGAGCGCCAGTACCGCTCATCGGTCTGGTACACGTCAATGGAGTCCTTCGCGGGATCGAACTCCGGGGGCAGTGCGCCATAGCGCTTCATCTCGCGCACGTAATGCTCGTTGGGCCGGAATCCGGGCATGTCGAAGCGCTTGATGCGGGCCAACTCGTTCGCCAGAGCGGCGATCCAGGCCAGAAGTTGCCGGTAGTCCGGGTCGTCCTTGCCGGGGAAGACGTTTGCGGGCGGCGCTTCCGGCCCGGGTTTTTTGGCGGCGGCGAAGCGCGGGCGCTCCAGGCACAGTCCCAGTCCGCCGGATTCTTTGGCGAGCGGGGCAAGCAGCAGCAGCGACTTCTCCGGCCGCGACAGGTTGAAGAAGTGATCGTCCTGATAACCGAAAGACCACGGTTTCCCCTCGCCCTTCGGATCGTTGACGTGGCATTTCACGCAGCGGCGCAGCAGCACTTCTTCGCTCGCCCGGGAGCCGGCCGGCCTGACCATGCCGCTGCCCAGCGCCGCATAAGTGCCGGGGTAGTGCGCGCCCGCCTCGATCCACAAACGGACCCGCTTGGCCTCACCGGGCGCCAGCACCGCCTGGTAATGGCTGCCGTCGGTGAACTTCAGGAGGCGGCTGGCCGAGGAGCCAATGTCGCGCGGCGGGCGGTTGCCGGCGCCGTCACGTCCCTCCGCGACCAGGTTGTGCGCGAAGATGTTCGAGTAGCTGTGCGAATACACCGGGCCGCGGTCGCCGGCCAGCACCAGCCGGCCATCGTACTTCTCGTAGTTGTGGCACGAGACGCAATGCTTGTCCAGGATCGGCTGGATGTCGCGCGGGAAATCGGCGATTTCCGGCACGTCGCTAAGCGGCGCGATGCGGCTGGGCGGATGCCGCAGCGCCAGGGGAGGCGCCTGGCGGTTGTTTTCCGGCGTGCGCGTGCGCTGTTCGTGGCAGCCCACGCAGCTCGTGGTTTCGCCCGGCATCACGCTGACGAAGCTCTGCATGCGTTTGACGGACAGGCTGTGCTCATCCAGCGCCACGAAGAACAGCGGCCGCAGCGCGGGCACTTCGAAGTATGCCGAGCCGTCCGCGGCGACCGGGACCGTGCCGAGAATGCGCGGCAGCGTGAAGGTGCCGTTGATGGTCAAAGGCTCCTGCGAGCCGCTGAAGTTGACCGGCTTGGGCAGCGATTCGAGCACCAGCAATTCCTTGATTTCGCCCGGCTTCACGCCGCGTATGTTGCGGCCGAGGGTAACGTCGGCGAGCAGCAGCCTGCCCGTGGCTTGCGACCAATCGGTGCGCGGGGTGATGACTGGTTCGCGCGGGCGCGGCAGCACGGGCCGCGGCTCGTGCGCCCACACCAGGGCGTTGCCGTCCGGAACCGTGTAGAGCAACTCGTGCCGGCCGCGGCCGTCCATGACATACAGGCTCTTCTGATTGGCCGCCAGGAAGCAGTTTTCGGAGAGCGGATACGGATCGCGCCAGCGTGACGCGAAGTCCGCGGGCTGGCCCGCTTTCTGTTCCTCGGCTTCCGGCGGACTCACCTGCCGCGCGAAGGACCTCTCGTCCGGGCCTGCGCCGGGGTCCACGATCGTCACGCAGCCTTCATGCTCTGTCTTCCCGTGTCCCGGCGAAAAGGAAGCCACCACCTTGCGTGTGCCGGGGATGGATTTGGCGTCGAGCATGACCGTGCCGCCGTACATGTTGCCGTAGTAGACCATCTGCCCCGTGCCATCGGGGTTGATCGTCCAGAGGTGGTGGTACTGCACGCGGCTGCGGTCCACGTACTCCCAACGCATGTACAGCACGCGGCCGTCCGGCAGCACCCAGGGTGTGTTGTCCTGCTCGATGTTCGCCGAGACCTGGCGCACGTTCTTGCCGTCGCTGTCGCAACGATGCAGGATGGCGACTTGCGTGAACCAGCAGTTCACCCAGCGGCGGCAGCGCGAGGAGCAGAACATGAGCGCGCCGTCAGGCAGATAGATCGGCTCGATGTCGTCGCAGTCGCCATCGGTGAGCTGGCGAAAGCCGGTGCCGTCGAGGTTCATCTCGCAGAGGTGGTAGTGCGGCGAACCGCCCTGGCGATACGAGAACAGGATCCGCTGCGCGTCGTAACTCAGGCAGGGATCGCGCACCGCGCCGCTGTTGTCTTCCAACAACACGCGGACCGCACGCGTGCGCAGGTTCAACAGGCACAGCTTGCCGCCTGGCGGACCCCACATATACCCCTGCGGACTGGATGATGCATAGCCGAAGTTTGCGTACCAATGCTCCGGCCTGATGCCACGGACGGCAAAGACCACCTCCTCCACGCCAGCCAGTTCGTGCTGGAGGAATTCGGCGAGCAGGCCCTGGGTTTCACCCCGCGTTGCCGGCGCGCCGTCGCCGGCGGCCGTGAAGCGGGACGCGGCGGCCAGACACGCGACGAGTGCGGCAACGGCGCGCAAGGTGGTTCCGAGCCGCGCGCGTGAGCAAGCGATCGTGGAGGCCGCAGCGTTGCGTGCTATGGGACACATGGGAAGAATGGGACCGATGGAAGCGCTCCCTTACAGTCGCGGCCCGGACTGAACGGTTACCATTGGTGACTATAGCATGGCAGACGGAGCTTGGCAAGAAGCCGTTCCCGTGAGCTTCGCGGAAGTTCACGCTTGCGCGCTGGCCGCCACTTGTAACTTTCCGCCCCGCCGCAACAATAGGCGGCCTTGGCCGAGGCCGCCGTGAGAACTCCCGCCACACCCGATACTTCATTCCCCGTTCAGCCTGAGCCACCTACGGAACTCGACGAGGAAGTAGTCGTGGCCAGCCCCAAGGTGCCGGCGGGGCTGCGGACGGACTTGAGCCTGCCGCGGCAAGTGGCGTTGCTGGCCATCTGGCCGTTCCTGGAACAACTGCTGGGGTTCATGGTTGGGGCCGTGGACATCACCGTTGCGGGACGGCTGTTGAGCACGGAGGCCACCACTGCCGTCGGCGCGGCCGTCTACGTCTTGTGGCTGATGTTCCTCGTCATCGGCTCGGCCGCGGTGGGCGCGACGGCACTGATTGCACGGGCGGTAGGCGCCGGGCGCTGGCGGCGGGCCAACTCGATCCTGGGACAGGCCATCGCTTTCGCCGCTGTCTGGGGCCTGGCCATCAGCCTGCTGTTCTACGCGGCCGCTCCGCTGATCGCCCGTCTGGTGGGCTTGCACGATGCCGCACTGGACCTGTGCACACAGTACCTGCACGTGATGGCCGCGGCGGCGCCCTTCAGCACGCTGCTCAACGTCTGCAACGCCTGCCTGCGGGGTTCAGGCAACATGCGCAGGCCGTTTGCGGCGATGGTGATCGTGAACTGCATCAACATGGCTGCTTGTGTGCTGCTGGTGGCGCCCTGGTCGCCGGTGGGCGGGCATGGCATCCGGGGGCTGGGGCTGGGGACGCTGCTGGCTTGGTTCGTGGGCGCGACAGTGCTGCTGTGCTCACTGGCCTTTTCGCGCCAGAAACTGCACTTGCAGCGCCGCTTCCTCGTGCCGCGCTGGCCCGTGATCGCGCGGATTGTCCGCGTGGGCCTGCCCAATCTGCTCGAAGGCGGCGGCCAGTGGGTTGGGAACTTCGTGGTGATAATGATTGTGGGGCGGCTGGCCGACGAGGCGGCCCTGGGAGCGCACGTCGTGGCTGTGCGCATCGAGGCGCTCAGCTACATGCCGGGCTTTGCGCTGGGCATCGCCGCAGCGACGCTTACCGGCCAATACTTGGGCGCCGGGGATGCCCGGACCGCCCGGCGCGCGGCCTGGTGGTGCTGGGGCTACGGTGCGGGGATGATGGCTCTGACGGGCCTCTTCTTCGTGCTTTTCGCCGAGCAATTGGTGGGGCTGGTGACCGACAAGCAGGTTTTCCTCGACACCTCTCCGGCGCTCTTGCGCCTGGCCGGCTGGGTGCAGGGAGGCTTCGGCACGGCGATTGTCTTCAGCGCGGTCCACCGGGGCGCGGGCGACACGCTGACCGCTATGGCGCTGACTTATGGCTCGACGTTTTTGGTGCGCTTGCCGCTCGTCTACCTGCTGGGTGTGAAACTGGGCCTGGGCCTGAAGGGCATTTGGTATGGATTGTGTTTTGAGCTGTTTTTCCGCGGCGTGCTCTTCCTGGCGAGTTTCCTGCGCGGCGGCTGGGCGAGAGTCAAACTGTGAGGGCGGTCACGCGAGCGCTCCGTTATCTGCTATGGGAAGAATGGGAAATATGGAACCGCTCCCTAACGGTCGCGGCTCAGACTCGGCGCGCGTTATTCCTGCGCCGGCTCGTAAGCCCCGATGGCCGGCGCGTCCTTGGGCCGCGCTTTGCGTGCGGCATCCTCTGTAACCTCCGGGACAGCTTTTGCTTTCCCTTGGGCAGGGCTGCCGGGCTTAATGCGGTAGTCGCCTGCGGGGACGTTGTAGAATAGCGCATCGCCTTCGAGATTGCCGTCCTTGCCGAGCGGGATGTCGCCGGGCGCGCAGCCGGAGACCAGGCAGTCCTCGGCAGTCAGCGACGCATCCGGATGGTCCTTGTCATGTACGAGCCAGACGGCCTGCTTCTTCGCGGCGGTGAAGAGGCAGTTGATGAGCCGCGCATTCTTGCCCCGGATTTTCATGCCGCAGTCGCCGTTTTCGCCGCAGGTGCAGTTGATGAGCGTGATGTCGTCGGCGAGCACTTCGAAGTTCCCGTCGTTGTCCTTGCCCGTCACGTAGCCCACGCAGTTGATGAATCTCGACCCTGGGTTCCAGCACTTGAAGTTCGTGCCCCACATCTTCGTGCCGTTGTGGTGCGCCACGCAGCCGAGCAGTGTCACGCCGAACCCCTTCCGCCCGCTGATATCGAAGCCGTCAGAACCGTTGTTGTAGGACGCGCAGTATTCGAAGCGCACATCCTTGGCCGTGCAGCCGTGGCTGATTCCGAAACCATCGTTGCCGCCCTTGCAGGCGTTGTCGTGGGCCGTGCAGCGCCGGAACGTGACGTCCTCCAGGGCGACGCCATCGGAGACATCCAGCCCCCCGGCTTCGTTGCCGGCGAGCTCAACGTCCTCGAAGAGCATTTTCTGCGCTTTGGAGCCTTCCAGGGACAGGCCTACGTGGCCCTGGTGCGCCCGGCAGCGGCGCACCACGATGTCGTGGCAGTCCTTGAATTTGAGTCCCTGCACGTACCCCACAATCTCGAAGCCTTCGATGACGAAGTGGCCAACGCCGCGGCCGACGACCGCGAGCTTGTTGTTGTCCTTGCAGCCGCCAACGTCAATAGTCACTTTGCCTTCGGCGACCAAGGAGATGGGTTTGCCTTCTGCGCCCGCTTTGGCGAACGTGACGGCCTCAGCGTAAGTGCCCTCCAGCACCGTGATCTTCACCCCCGGCACCGCCCTCTCGAGCGCGGCCTTGATCGTCTTCAGCGGTGTCTCGCGGGCGGCCGCCGCGCCGTCATCGCCCCTGTTCGAGACGAATATGGCCGCGGCCTCCTCACCGGCCACCGCCAGCACCGCGGGCACGCTCGCCACCCACGCCAAGACGGCAAACAGGCAGTACGCACACTGGTTCATGGCGAGACCTCATCTGCGGGAGCGGCGCCGGGGCTTCTCTGCGGGAGGCTGCACGGCGGCGGCGATTGTGCCTTCGGCCGCCGGAGCGCTCGGAGGGGCTTCCGCATAGTGCTCTTCATCACGGGGCAGGGCGTCGAGGGCTATCTGCCCAGGGGCGGTCGAGCCCAGCAGGCCCAGAGGAGCGGGGGGCACAGCAGGGGCGCCGGCTGGGGAGGCGGGAGCGGCAGGCCGGGGCTCCTCAAACTTCTTCTCCTTGAATATCCAGTTCTCCTGGATCGGTACAAACCTGTCAGCGGCCTTTGCCAGGTCGCCGGCGGTCGAACGCTCGAAGCCCACCACATCCACCCGGCAGCCGCGCGCCTTCAGGTACTCGACCAATGGCGCATATTCGCCGTCGCCGGTGACGAGAGCGATGGTATCCAGCTTGGGGGCCAGCATCAAGGCGTCAATAGTCATGCCCACCTGCCAGGAGCCTTTCACGTTGGACCCGCCGCGCGCCTCCTGGTCCGGATAGACCCTGAGTTCCTTGACCTTCACTTCATAACCGAAACGGCAGAGGGCTTCGTGAAAAGCGGACTGATTGACTTCGGCCTTCTGCATAACGTAAGCGATGGCCCGGACCAATTGGCGCGGGCCTGTAATCTCGCGCAGCAGACAGCCGTAATCAACCTTGCTCTGGTGCAACAACTTGGCCGCGCAAAACAGATTGTGCACGTCAACCAGGATTGCCAGGCGTTCTGAAACAACCGGAGCGGCTGGTTCCAGGGGGGCGGCTAAGGTCTCGTCCATTGTGGTCTTGTTCCTTCCCCATTGAGTACGGCAGTCTTCCCAAATCCGGCTCCTTCTTTCTATTCAGAGCGGTGTCAATGTCCAGCACCAGACCCGCAACCAAATGAGAATGATGAACGATGAATGCCGAACGATGAATAACGAAGAGAATCTTCGCCGCATGCAAAAAAGGCCTGGAGGAGCAGTTCTCCAGGCCTGAATATGGCACTAATACACTAACGGTCAATACAGGATCACCTGCGGCAAGTAGAACCCTCCTTAGACAATACCAGGACCTGGCTGCCGGCCTGCTCAACCACTCTGGCCTTCACCGAGATCTCCCCCCCCTTCTCCGTGGCCATGTTGGCCAGCGTTTTGCGCATACACTCATCAGCGATGA
>Ga0187861_10003696_pt1 | contig 13352 bp, 10 predicted proteins | sample June2016WEW_10_1_3_FD_132986 | JGI IMG/M metagenome (GOLD analysis project Ga0187861, IMG submission 132986) | Peatland microbial communities from SPRUCE experiment site at the Marcell Experimental Forest, Minnesota, USA - June2016WEW_10_100 | ecosystem: Environmental > Terrestrial > Soil >...
TAACCCTAAGTATCAAAAGCATCTCGGCACCACCAATGCAACGGCAGTACTAATATCTCAAAAGCTCGACCTTAAAAAAATTGAAGGTCGAGCTTCGCTTATATTTATTCGTGTTGATGACCCGTATATCGCATTTCTGCATGTATTGAAACGCTTAACACCAACAATGGACCCATTCATCTCCGGTATCCACCCGACAGCTGTTATTTCATCTAATGCAACATTGGGAAAGAATATATCGATAGGTGCATATGCTGTAGTTGGTGAAAATACAGTTGTTGGTAGCAACACAAAGATTGGCGAAGGTTGCGTAATCGGGGTGCTGGCACAAATTGGAGCAGATTGTATGCTCTATCCTAATGTTGTTGTTTATCATCAGTGCATAATTGGGAATAGAGTCGTTCTTCATTCTGGTGCGGTGATCGGGTCAGATGGATTTGGGTTTGCACCGAAACCAGACGGTACATACGAAAAGATTCCCCAGCTTGGTATTGTTACTATTGAAGACGATGTAGAGATTGGTGCCAACACGACCATCGATCGTGCGGTGATGGGTGATACTCATATCCACCGTGGTGTGAAGATAGACAACCTTGTTCAGATTGCACACAATGTGGACGTCGGTGAGAACACGGTAATAGCTGCGCAGACAGGAATCAGTGGCAGTACGAAAATTGGCAAGTATTGCATGATTGGCGGACAAGTGGGATTAGCGGGTCATATCGAGATAGCAGACCGCACGATTATTATGGCGCAATCAGGAATTCATAATGACATTAATGAACCAGGTAAGTCCTTTTTCGGGACTCCAGCCGATGAAGCAAGGAAAGCACAGCGCGCATACATAGCAATCAAAATGCTGCCCGATATCCTGCGCGAATTCACAGCTCTAAAGAAAAAAGTTGCTGACCTCGAACAAAGGTTTTTAGGCAAATAAAAAAAGGAGAAGTAGAAAGCATGCTCGTCCAGCAAATGACTATTAAGAAACCAGTCTCTATGTCTGGTGTAGGACTTCATACGGGCGTTACAACAACGATGACTTTCAAACCGGCTCCCGAAAATTATGGCATCCGATTTCGCCGAGTTGATCTACTGGATTCACCGGAAATTCCGGCTGATGTTGACCACGTAATTGATCTTCAACGTGGAACGACGCTTGGAATCGGTGATGCAAGTGTGCATACTGTTGAGCATGTTCTTGCCGCTGTTGCCGGATTGCAGGTTGATAATATCGTTATTGAACTCAACAACATCGAACCTCCTATTGGTGACGGCAGTTCTAAGCCGTTTGTAGATATGCTGCTTGAAGCAGGTTTAGAAGATCAGGAAGCACCGAAAGATTATCTCATCATAGATCAAGTTGTCCACTATCAGGATCCAGTGCGCGGCGTTGAAATAGTTGCATTGCCGACAGATGATTTTCGTATCACAGTAATGATTGACTACAACAATCCAGCATTGGGAAGTCAGCATACTGGTTTATTCAATCTTGAAAAAGAATTTGTCTCAGAATTCTCTTCGGCACGCACATTTTGCTTTCTCCATGAAGTTGAGATGTTGTATGATCAGGGTTTGATTAAAGGGGGGAATCTTGATAATGCTGTCGTCATTGTTGATAGTGATCTCTCGGACGATCAAATCAAGAAATTGGTGCATAAACTGGGCCTCGATCATTCTGTGATTCTCGGCTCTTCTGGTGTATTGAACGACAAAAAACTTCATTATCGCAATGAACCGGCACGTCATAAATTGTTGGATATGATTGGTGATCTCGCGCTCATTGGCGCACCAATTAAAGCACAAATACTTGCCGCCCGCCCCGGTCATGCCGCTAATATCGAGTTTGCTCGCAAGGTTCGAAAGCTGTATCAACAAAACAAACTCGTGCGCAAATATCAGCATGAGAAAAAAGAAGGCGTCATTTTTGATGTCAATGCTATCCAACGTATATTACCGCATCGATATCCATTCCTTCTTGTTGATAAAATTATTGATTTTCAGATGGATGAACATGCTGTTGGCGTCAAGAATGTGACGATGAACGAACAATTCTTTCAAGGTCACTTTCCAGGCAAGCCAATTATGCCCGGTGTGTTGATTGTGGAAGCACTCGCGCAGGCAGGCGGTGTTCTGATGCTGAATGGCACTGAAAATACTGGCAATAAATTAGTATTCTTTATGGCGATCAATAATGTGAAGTTCCGTAAGCCGGTTGTGCCAGGCGATCAACTAATACTTGATGTTAAAATGATGAGCCGCCGTTCCAAGGTAATTCAGATTCGCGGAGAAGCTCTGGTGGACGGCATAGTGGTAGCAGAAGGTGATTTTACTGCAGCACTCGTTGATCGTGAAGAAGCAAAAGCAAAATAATCTTAAGAATATGATGAGAAAAGAAATTTATGGGTGTTAATATTCATTCTTTGGCATTGGTTGGTAGAAAAGCTCAACTTGGCGAGAATGTCACAATCGGTCCTTCGGCAATTCTTGGCGAAGATGTTATCATTGGTGACAACTCGACGGTTGCACCCTATGCAATCATTCAGGATGGAGCGCGTATTGGCAAGGGATGTAAAATCGCTTCTTTCTCAGTTATCGGTGGACCACCGCAAGATTTGAAATATAAAAGTGAGCCGACACTTATAGAAATTGGCGACAAATGCGATATTCGTGAATATGTTACTTTGAACCGTGGAACAATTGAAACAGGAAAGACTATCATCGGCAGCAATTGTATGTTTATGGCTAATGCACACGTAGGACATGACTGCATTATTGGTGACAATTGCATTTTAGCTAACAGCGTGGCATTGGCAGGTCATGTTACTCTTGATAACTGGGTGATTATCGGCGGGTTGACACCAGTGCATCAATTCGTTCACATCGGAGATCACACGATGGTCGGCGGTGGGTATCGGGTTCCAAAAGATATTCCCCCATATATTCGATCAGGCAGAGAGCCGATGGTCTTTGAGGGATTAAATTCTGTCGGACTTCGCCGTCGTGGTTTTAGCCGGGAGGTAATTGATTTAATAGATAAAGCATACACTCTCATCTATCAATCCAACTTGAATGTTTCGCAGGCAGTTATACGAATCAAGGAAGAATTGAAGCAGATACCTGAGATTCAAAACATTATAGATTTCATAGCAAACAGTAAGCGTGGCATCATTCCAGGTCCTAACCATCACTAAGAAGAATATAAAATGGCGATTTGAAAACACCGGCGTTCGTTCTGGTGTTTTTAATATGGAATATGACGAAGCCCTCGCACGGGCCCTCGTCGATGGTACGGGTAATTCCACTATTCGTGTATATGGTTGGCGACCGATTGCCATCTCGCTCGGTTGGAATCAATCAATGGATGAAATTGATCTCGACAAAACATCGGCAGCAGGTATCGACGTAGTCCGTCGCCCCACCGGTGGACGAGCAATTTTGCATGCAAACGAACTGACGTACAGCGTAATTATGCAAGTGAAAGATAAAAAAGTTTTAAGTGTCTATGAAGATATTAGTCGAGCACTTGTTGCCGGATTGCAAGAACTCGGCGCACCTGTCGCTATCGAGAAAAGTCAGCCGCATTTTCCATCGCTCTATCGAGCTGCTTCCGCAACGGCATGTTTCTCGAGCACTGGACGATATGAAATTAAATGTGACGGTAAAAAACTTGTTGGTAGTGCCCAACGCCGCTATACCGCTGTTGATGGTGAAGAAGTGGTACTGCAGCATGGTTCCATTCTGCTTGGATCCGAACATAAAAAAATAGTGGATTTTCTAAATCTTTCATCGGATGAACAGCGTATTGCTTTGAAGCAGGAGCTTGATGAAAAGACAACGGAGCTGTCAACAGTTTTAAATCGAACAGTAAAATTCGATGAGACCGCAGAGGCAATTCTGCATGGATTCCGGAAGGCATGGTCGATTTTTCCGGAAGTTGTGAATATGATTGATGAAGAACAAAAGGTGAAAATATGAAAAATTCATCCACGACATCAGGTCCAAAGAAAATTACAACAAAAGTTATAGCGACGATGAAAAAAAACGGATCGCGAATCGCGTGTCTGACGGCGTACGATTATATTACAGCGCGTCTGCTCGATCAATCGGGCATAGATTTGATTCTTGTTGGCGATTCACTTGGCATGGTTTTTCAAGGACAGGAAACAACACTGCCAGTGACGCTTGATGAAATGATTTATCATGCTAAGACAGTTGTTCGTGGAGTGGATAGGGCAATGGTAATTATTGATATGCCATTTATGTCTTACCAAGCGAATGATGAAGAAGGATTTCGCAATGCGGGTCGCGTAATGAAAGAAACAGGCGCCGGCGGTGTGAAACTTGAAGGCGGCGAGCGTTCCGCTAATTTGGTGCATATAATGGTACGCGCTGGAATTCCGGTGATGGGTCATCTTGGGTTGACACCGCAATCGATTCATCAGTTCGGCGGTTTTACTCCTCGCGGTGCTACCCCGGCTGAGGCGAAGCAGCTGCTCAAAGATGCGAAAATTTTGGAGGAAGCCGGTGCCTTTGGCGTCGTACTTGAAAAAATTCCATCCGAGCTTGCAGCGAAAGTAACGAAATCGCTCAAGATTCCGACAATCGGTATTGGCGCCGGCATGCATTGCGATGGGCAAATTCTGGTGGTATCGGATATGTTAGGATTGAATGAAGATTTTCATCCGCGTTTCGTACGGTACTACGCACATCTTGCCGAGACAATTCGCCAAAGTGTTGGTGGGTACGTAAAAGATGTGAAAGAAGAAAAATTCCCAACGCAAAAAGAAAGCTATTAAACTAAGGAAAACAAGACCACACAGGGCACTAAGAAATGCAGAACAAAGAAATTGGGAGCCCTTACGGTTTATAGTAGTCATGAAATCAAAGCGAAAGCTTAATATTCTTGTTTCCAACGACGATGGCATTGATGCACCGGGCATTTATATTCTTGTGCAAGAAATGAAAAAGATCGGTAACGTGACGGTTGTAGCACCGGACAAACAGCAAAGCGCCGTCGGGCATGCAATAACGATGAATTATCCGTTACGTGTTAAGGAATTCAAGAAAGATGGAAAGTTCTTTGGTTATGCTGTGCAAGGCACTCCTGCCGATTGTGTAAAGCTTGCCGTACGAGCTATTCTTAAAAGTGCTCCAGATCTAGTTGTCTCTGGTGTCAATCACGGCTCTAACACTGCTATAAGCATTATATATTCTGGTACAGTTTCGGCTGCGACTGAAGGAACAATTCTTGGTATTCCATCCATCGCGGTTTCGTTGACCACGTACGCGCCGGCAGATTTTCGGTATGCGGCAAAGTTTGCTAGAAAACTTGCTTTGCTCATCGGCAAACGCGGACTTCCGCCAAGCACATTGCTCAACGTCAACGTTCCTCCTTTGAGGGCAAAAGATATCAAAGGCGTGCTTATTACTCGGCAAGGTAAAGCAGTGTGGAATGATACATTCGATCATAGGCGAGATCCCAATAATCGCGAGTACTATTGGCTTACCGGCGGATTAGAAAAAGTAGACACGGATTTAGAATTTGATGAAGCTGCAGTGCGCAGCAATTATATTTCCGTCACACCCATTCAATACGATCTAACAGATTATAAAATGTTTGAAATTATGAAAAAGTGGGGAATAGGAAAAATTAAGTAGGAAGTGGAAAGTAACAGAGTATGCCTCACGGAATTTTGAGAACTGATCGTTCACTTCTGAAAGCCTCTCGCCATTTATAATTATTCATTATTTTATTTTGCATTGCTTCTATGTCAACACCATTAATGAAACAATACCAGCAGGTAAAGGCGAAGTATCCGGATACGATACTTCTCTTCAGAATGGGCGACTTCTTCGAGACATTCGATGAAGATGCAAAAATTACGTCCAAAGTGCTGGGAATTGTGTTGACCAAACGCGGCAATGGCACCTCCGGTGAAACGCCGCTCGCTGGATTTCCTCATCACGCGCTCGATGCGTATCTTCCCAAACTTCTTCGCGCAGGATATCGTGTTGCCATTTGTGAACAGTTGGAAGATCCAAAATATGCAAAAGGCATCGTCAAGCGTGATGTAGTTGAAGTTATGTCGCCCGGTGTAGCGTTCTCGGATAAAGTGTTGGAACAGAAACAAAATAACTATCTAGCCGCGGTAGCGTTGCCGTCTCCGCTGGCGACAAGTGAAGATCGGATCGGATTCGCATTTATTGATGTCTCAACCGGAGAATTCGGACTAAGTGAATTTCCACTGAAGCAACTTTTTGAACAAGCGAGTAGTTTGCAACTAAAAGAATTACTTGTCCAGAAACGTGATCTAGAGACGATAAAAACTTTGCTTGGCGAATACTTTCATGTGCTCTACACTAAAGTGGACGATTGGGTCTTCAATGCTGATTATGCTTATGAGCTGCTTATTAACCATTTCAAGACACAGTCGCTAAAAGGTTTCGGCATCGAAGAAATGCGCATCGGTACAATTGCAGCTGGTGCGGTGATGAATTATTTGCAGGAAATACAGAAGTCAAACATTCCGCACATCAAAAAAATTGTTCCGCATGATGTGAGTGAATATATGGTGCTTGATGCTTCGACGAAACGCAACCTCGAAATTACAACTAACATCTCAGGTCAACCTGAAGGCACTCTTTATTCTATCATTGATCGTACACTTACACCGATGGGCGGGAGAATGTTGAAGCAGTGGATCAATCGCCCATTAAAGCGATTAGAGTCGATCCGCGAGCGGCTCAATGCGGTGCAAGAATTGGTGACGAACGAATCAACACGGCGCAAAATTCGGGAAGAGTTAGAACATATCGGCGATTTGGAACGGTTGATTGCGAAAATTGCCACCGGCAGAGCAAATCCGCGAGAAGTGAATCAACTAAAAGCAATGCTGGAACTGATCCCAAATCTCAAATCACAAATCTCAAATCTGAAAAGTCAAACGCTAACGGCACTAAACAGGAGCCTTGATTCTCTTTCTGATCTTGTTTTAGCAATTGATAAAGCAATTGCCGATGATCCACCGATTGCATTGATGGATGGCGGCGTGATTCAAAATGGCTATAATGCAGAGTTAGATGAAATTCGCACATTGGCATTTGGGGCTAAAGATTGGGTGGCTAAGCATCAGCAGTCGGAGCGAGAACGCACGGGCATTGCGTCGTTAAAGATTAGTTTCAATAATGTTTTCGGCTATTATATCGAAGTCACAAATACACATAGGGATAAGGTGCCCGATAATTACATTCGCAAACAAACGCTAGCAAACGCTGAGCGCTTTATAACTCCAGAATTGAAGGAATATGAAGAAAAGATTCTTCACGCGGAAGAAAGAATTCTCGCACTCGAAACACGTCTCTTCAATGAACTGCGCCAAATGATTGCTGAACACGCAGGCACAATTCAAACGAATGCTTATGCAATTGCAACATTGGATTGCTTTATCTCGCTTGCCGACGTAGCGGTAGAGAATAAATATACTTGTCCAATTGTGGATGATTCGCTGTTTATCGAAATCAAGGATGGACGACATCCGGTAATTGAAAAATTATTACCGCCGGGTGAGCACTATACGCCAAATAATACACTGCTTGATACAGCATCGGATCAAATTCTCATTATCACCGGCCCGAATATGAGTGGTAAATCGAGTTACTTGCGACAGGTTGGGTTGAATGTTTTGCTTGCACAAATTGGAAGTTTTGTTCCGGCTGCATCTGCGCACATTGGGATTGTGGATAGAATCTACACACGAGTAGGTGCGAGTGACAACATTGCATCCGGTGAAAGTACTTTCTTAGTAGAAATGCACGAAGCAGCGAACATTGTCAACACGGCGACAGAGCGTAGTCTCATTCTTCTTGATGAAATTGGACGTGGGACAAGCACGTTTGATGGTATAAGCATTGCATGGGCACTAACGGAGTATTTACATGAGCGAATCGGCGCTAAGACGCTTTTTGCAACACATTATCACGAATTAAATGAACTTGCTGATGTTTTTACTCGCATTAAGAACTACAAAGTTGATGTGCGCGAATATGGAGACAAAGTAATTTTTCTTCATAAAGTTATGCCGGGCTTTGCCGATCACTCGTACGGAATTCAAGTAGCTCAAATGGCAGGATTGCCAGAAGAAGTAACAGAACGTGCAAAGCAAGTGTTGAAAAATCTGGAAAGCTCGGAATTGGTAGTCAGAACGAAAGAGAAAAAGATGGGAAAAGGTGAGAATAGAGATGAAGAGGTGCAATTAGCAATGTTTGAAGTGAAAGACGACAAACTGCGCGCTGAATTACTCAATCTCGATATTGAACATATGACGCCACTGGAAGCTATGCAAACACTGGCAGCGCTAAAGAGTAAATTAGAAACGAAGGAATAGGAGATGACACAAATAAATAGACACATCCTGAGAAAGTATAAACCTGAATTTGCAAATCAGCGGCAGTTTTGTAGTATGGTTTCCGATGTTCCAATGACGGTGTTTGATGTATGTCGGGAAGAATTTGAATATATTCTTAGAGTAGAAGGATTTAAGGAGATTGAAGAATTGTTTAATGGGAAGACCTCGCTTTCAATTGCGAGTACAATATGAATCAAAGACGATTATATCGCACTATAGAGAGCTTTGCTCTTGAACAATTCAAAACGGAAAAAGATTTGCTCAAACATGTTCTTAATGAAATTGTCAAGAGCGAAGACATTCTTCTCAAAGGTGGACGACTTTGGCAGTATGAGCCATCAACCGAATCATATCGCCTTATTCATCAGATTGGGCAAATTGAACGACTGGACTCGGGTTATTGCATTCAAGTTGCGAGGTATCCGATGTTCAAGCATCTTGTTGAACAACGTTCCATTATAGCCAATGAAACAGATCGGTATCTTAGGAAAAAAGGAATTGTCAAATATTCTGCGACAGGCGTTGGAGATAAAGTGCCTTACCGTAACGGAACTGTCTTCCAATATGTTTTAGCATTCAATTCAGATTTTATCGATCAGGATCTTCTCCCTAACCTAAACGTTATCAGTCTTGCAGTTACATCTGTTCTTCGCAGCAAACGTATCGAGCAGAAAGCTCGATTACTTGAACAGGATATTGACAAAGCACGGGAAATTCAATTAGGTATTTTACCAAATCCATTTCTTCATTTTTATTTCTACGATATTTATGGAATTTCTGTGCCGGACAGGATCGTCGGCGGAGATTTCTTTGATTATCTATTTGCAGATGAGGTAAAAGATCGTTTGATGATTGTAGTTGGCGATGCTGCAAGCAAAGGATTCCGCGCTGCTGCCCAAGCGCTGTATGTTGTTGGCGCTTTGCGGATGGGAATTGCACATCAAACTAAAACTGCCGCATTGATGTCCGGAATCAATAAAATTGTGAATCGTTCATTTGCTGAAGAACAATTTGTTTCGATGTTCTATGCTGAACTCACAGACGGTGCAAAAGGCCTGATGTTGTATGCTAACGCTGGACACAATAGTCCAATGGTTTATCACACGCAAGATAAAAGCATTGAATTGTTAGAACCGACGGGACTTATTCTTGGCCCGTTCCCTCGGGGCAATTATCGAGTGGAAAGCACAATGCTGAAAAAAGGTGATATTGCAGTGATTTATACCGATGGCATTACTGAAGCACTTCGGAGTGACGGTATGCATTACGGAGAAAAGCGCTTCGCTGAAAATATTCAAAAGAATGCTGTGAAAGGAGCAAAGGATATATGCAAATCTTTAATTGAAGATGTCGAACTTTTTGCAGAAGGCGCAGAGTATTCTGACGACCGAACTATCGTCGTCATCAAACGAGTCAGTTAAAAAAAATCTTTCACAAGAAAGGTTGAACAATGGTTGAGCAAAAATATATTGGTGTTGTCGCGTCAGTGAACAGCGGAATTATTTCCATTCTTCTCGATCTAAAAACAACTTCACTAAAAAGAGAAATTAACGGAAAGACATATTATATAGGCCAAATAGGAACCTATGTATTGATTCCGATGGGAACATTAGTACTGCTCGGTATGGTATCAGATATGAAGAAAGAAGACGTATATGTTAATGGACAAGCGCAGCAGCGATATATTCTTCTTGCATCGATGGTAGGCACCGTAAAAGGCGGCCGATATGAGCGCGGCGTATCTATTTTTCCAGTGGTCGATACACCAGTGTTTTTTGCAGAAGATGCTGACCTTGCTGTAGCATTCGCAGTGTATCAGCGGTATGGATTTTCTGTCGGACAGGTTTCACTGTTTGAGAATCAACGCGCCTTTCTTGATGCGAATAAGTTTTTTGGAAAGCATATCGCAGTGCTTGGTTCTAGTGGTTCCGGAAAATCATGCGCTGTCGCTTCTATCTTGCAGAAGGTTTCAAAGTATCCCGATACAAACATCATCATCCTTGATATTCACAATGAATATCATAAGGCATTCGAGGGAAACTGCAATCATCTCGACATTGGAGAATTTGAATTGCCTTATTGGTTGATGAACTTTGACGAACTGCGCGAAATGTTTATCGATGATAAAGACGAGAATGCATCAAGTCAGATCACTGTACTAAAAGATCTTGTCATTATGTCGAAAAAGGGAAAGAACCCTGAAATGTCAACGATGATTACAATTGACACGCCGGTGTATTATGATTTAAGCGAGATTCGTGCAAAGCTACAGTTTATGGACAGCGAAAAAATAACTATGGGCGCGGCAGTGAAAGAGGGACCCTTCTATGGCAAATTTACAAGATTCCTTGTCAGGTTAGACGGCAAGTTGAACGATCCTCGATATGCATTTATGTTTCGGCTAAAACAGTACGTTCAATCTGCTGCCATTAACGATTTACTATCGAAGATACTGGGCGCAGATGGCAGTGCGCAAGTAACAATTCTGGATATGAGCGGTGTGCCATTCGATATCGTTAATACGATAGTATCACTTCTTGCACGTTTGATATTTGATTTCAATTTCTGGAATCCCAATCGACGCGATTTTCCAATTCTACTGGTATTTGAAGAAGCGCACAATTATTTGCCGAGCACCGGCACCACGACAGCGTCTGCCCGTAAAACGGTAGAGCGTATTGCAAAAGAAGGAAGAAAATACGGCGTCAGTTGTATGATAGTCAGTCAGCGTCCAGTAGAAGTTTCAGAAACAATTCTTTCGCAATGCAACAATTATGTTGTGTTGCGATTGACGAACCCGCTTGATCAGAATTACATAAAGCGGTTGGTGCCAGATACATTTGCAAGTCTTACCGATGTTTTGCCGTCGCTCAAAGTGGGGGAAGCGCTCATTGTAGGCGAAGCAATCGCTATGCCTTTGCGCGTGCAGATCGATTATCCTAATCCAGAACCTGATAGCAGCGATATCAGATTTTATGAGAAATGGAAACAAAGTGATGCCAAAACAAAAATTGCAGAGGTTGTCACACGCTGGTGGAAGCAGGAAAAAGTGAAGTGAACTTGAACGCATTTACTAGTCATCAATCAGATTATACTTCCATAGGTTTCATTTTTCTTGTTATTAACAATTGCACTTTTCCTGTGTGGAAAATCAGTGCTGCTTATATGATAAGTTTTTGGAGTACAACACTTGAATCCGACAATTTCCTTTTATACATTGGTGCAGCATGATTAGACGAACTTTCCCTTGAATCACAATCTTGGAGGTAGTATGAAAGCGACTTTGATCCCAATATATTTTTCTTTATTTATCTTAGCCAGTTGTTCATCGTTGACGTTGAAACCAGGTGATTTTGCTTGGCCTGTTGAATCTCCCCTAAACGTTGATGGTCAAGGTAATGTACAGAGCGAGCGTTATAGCTTTTCACTTAATGTTAAAGAACTCCTATTTGCCGAAACGAAGGATTCTGTCAATGTCTCAAAAATGACTTTGCGGATGATTCGCAATGTTAAGGGTTTTTACTTTATAACAGCAGCGCAGTTTCAGAATGTATATGTGTTTGAACAAGCAGAAGGTGGTTTGAAGCTCAAAAATAAAATTCTTGTGGCGCAAAATGGACTAAGTGAACCGGCATTTAACCAGCGAATGCCGTACATCCAGCTTGTGAATGGACAAAATCCAGCCGTCTTGCTAACAGAAGATGGAGTCTTTGAAGGAGAAAAAAAATGAAGACTATCATTCGACTTATTGTTTTGCTGGCGATTGTGAACTTTGCACTTGCTGCCCAGCAAAAATCGGACTATGCTATTGTTCAGCATTTTCAGACCTTAACTAAATCCATTGCGAAAAGTATTGATCAGGCAAAGACAGTGCAGGAGTGTGCTGAAGCAAATACTTCGATCGATGCGGTGGAAAATGAATTCGGTGGCGATAAAGCATTTATCAATAAAGCCAATTATCCGGATGGATATGATAAAACAATAGAACAACTTCGAGGTAAACTACTCATTCGGCAGAGGGATCTTGGTGTTATTGAAAGTCAAATTGTGCGCGTTACAGAATTGGAAGTAAAAATCCGTGAACTGTCGGATCAATTGATGAAATTGACAAACCAGAACGCAGCATTGATGGCTGAAGTGCAGCAACTTACAGAAAACGTCAAAAAACTTACCGGCGATCTTTTTAATTCTACGACCCCAACAGATTCGCTCCGTAACATGATAGTAAAACTACGCCAAGGGCTACAGGAACGCGATGCGCTTGTATTCGCTCTTACAGATAGCCTTTTTATGCAATATGATAAAAATGTCGGTGATATGAAGGATATTGAGAAGCAGGGACTTTTAGGCAAGATCGATCGTCACGGTATCATTGGAAATGTGAAGCGATCTATTATAGATAATATAGCATTCCTTGAATCGACACAACTTAAAGGAACTGACCTTGTAACACTTGTGCGACAACAGGAACGGTTTCAATCACAATGGACTGGGTTAGCACCAAAACTTGCTGCGCTCTATTTGAGCGGGAAATCGAAGAAGAGTGAAGTTGGTATTGTCGACTCGATGCTCGCAACGTGGCAAGATAAGGTTGATGGTGCGATGTGGCGCTCGCTCAATATGCTGTTCAAAGAGAAAGGTTTTGCAGTAAGGGAGTTCAAAAGCGGTGATGAATTTGTTGCGAACTTTATTGCTTTCTTTGATGAGCAAACTCAAAATGTGAATAGGGAAACCGATGACACACGTTATAAACTTTTCACGAACTTTAATGAAAGTTTATGGCAATCCGATTTAAATGCAACATGGCTGCCAGCACTGACCGAATTGCGTAAAATTTCTGGTACACAGAAAAAGGATATAGAAACAAAATTTGAAAGTTGGCATGCATCTGTAATGCCGGGTGCAAAATGGTTGACGTATATACTGATCGTATTAGGTGTTCTTCTA
>Ga0187861_10003703_pt1 | contig 13336 bp, 13 predicted proteins | sample June2016WEW_10_1_3_FD_132986 | JGI IMG/M metagenome (GOLD analysis project Ga0187861, IMG submission 132986) | Peatland microbial communities from SPRUCE experiment site at the Marcell Experimental Forest, Minnesota, USA - June2016WEW_10_100 | ecosystem: Environmental > Terrestrial > Soil >...
AGAATTCATTTGCCCGAAAGAAGTTACGATGGCCAGCCAGCTCTCTTCTAAGCCTTTCAAAGCAACTCTCTGTGAGGTGTAGCAGTATGAACCGCACGCTCCCGTCTGCGGAAACAGGATGTCGGTGATCGCGGTCATTCTCGATCCAGCCGAGATCCGCAAGATCATCGACTGCCTGACCAGGCACGGCCGGGGACCGCCAACGCAGGGATGATCGGGCAGTAGGATCCGCTCCCCTACCGGACGACGGAGTCAGGACTCCCTGCTCCGTATGGCACGACTATGCTCACCCATCCGCTGTTGCAGGGATGATCGCAGTAAAACGATCGGGTATATGCGGAAAGTCAGATTATCAATGCGGGTCCTGGATCCCAAACAGGCCAGCAGGTGCAGGGAATCGGTGCGAATCGAGGACTACCGCGGCGCAAAAGGCTATAAATACGCTTATCACTCGGCGCAAAAGGCTATAAATACGCTTATCACTTTCTCATAGCATCAGTGTAAGAACACCGTCACGCAAGCGCGTCTTCGAGGATTCTCAAATCTTCTCTAATTAGGGCAGCTGTGTCCGGATTTCGCTCACTCAACGGCTTCCGGTCGTAGTAATTCTCGCTGACGATCCATCTGGTGTACCCATGCTTTTTCGCAACGTCGATGCAGCCGTAGAAATTCGTATCCCCTTGTCCCAGAAGCGCTCCGCTCAGATCCTTACCCTTTCCGTCCTTGACGTGTATCTGACACACATGCTCCATCAACTCGTCGAGCATTTTGGGACTGTTATATCCTTTGTGCAGATAGTAGTTCTGTGTGTCGAAATACACCTTCAGGTTGGGTCGACTGACCTGTTTGATCATTTCCAGAGTTTCCGTCGTGGACAGGGTGTTTTCAAGGGCCACAGTGATCTTGTGACGTCCCGCGACATCGCACGCCCACTTGAACGCTTCTACCGCCTCGTCGAACTGCTGCTTGCCGATGATGTCGCTCTTGACGAAGTTCGGAATCAAAAGCATCGGGATGCTCATCGCTACGCATGCTTCGATCGCCTTGCCGATCCCCGCGCGCACGATGCGGCTCTCTTCTTCGTTCTTAGACGGAAACATCGTGAAGTAGTCGGTGACCCGAGCAGCCATCGAGGGAAACTCGATCCGGCTTGCCTCAGCCATCTTCAAGTAGGCTTCCTGCACGCACGGCTTGCTCATCGGGAATCCCCGTTCGTAGTCTCCAATATTGATCTGCAGACCGTCGAATCCGATGTCCCCAACAAGTTTGCAGGCATACGGTCCATCGATCGGCAGAGACCATTCGCAGATTCCAATCTTATTCTTTCTCTTCGTCATGTCTGGCCTCCTCTAGTGCATCTCTCGGCCGCCCGAAACGTTCAGGCTGCTGCCTGTGATAAACTCCGCTTCATCAGAGGCCAAGAACACCACCGCCCGTGCAACGTCCGCCGGCTGGGCGAGGCGACCCATCGGCGTGGGGCCGATGAAGAACTCCTGCATGAACTGCTCTGGGGTCACTCCTTTGATCGCCGCCGACATGGATACGCTTTTGCGGATGAGTTCTGTGTCCACTGGTCCCGGACAGACAACATTGATAGTCACGTTGTGCTTGCCGACCTCGAGGGCCACCGCCTGCGTGAATCCGATTACCCCGAACTTCGATGCGTTGTAGGGGCTGGTGAGCGGCTCACCAGTCTTCCCTGCCATCGAGGAGATGTTCACGATGCGCCCGTAATGCTGGTCGATCATGGTCTGCATCACTGCCTGGGTGCACAGGAACGTGCCCTTCAGGTTGAGATCCAGGAGCATGTCCCAGGTCTCTTCGGACAGCTCAGTGATCGCGCCCTTCTTGTCGGTACCGGCGTTGTTGACCAGGATATCGATCCTTCCGTAGGTCCGCTTCGCGTCGACGGCCATTGCTTGCACGTCCGCCTTACAGGTGACATCGGCTTTCACCGCATGCGCTTCCCCACCTTGAGCGCGAATCTTCGCTACGGTCTCCTGGGCCGCTGCCAGATCGATGTCGCTAACCACAACCTTGCCGCCTTCCTTGGCGATGTGCTCGGCAATCGATCTTCCGATTCCGCGTCCACCCCCGGTGACAATTGCCACCCGGTCCTTTAGCCTCATCATTTGTCCTCCGGTTCAAGAACTATCTTCAGCGCCTGCCCCTTACGCAGCAGTTCGATGCCTTCGTGAACCCGCTCCAGCGGGAAGCGATGCGAAACGATCCGATCCAAAGGCAGGATTCCACTTTCCATGATCGCCGCGGCCCGCTCAAAGGAGTGCCGTCCGATGAATGCCCCGTAGATAACCACCTCCTTCTTGAGCATCGTTCCCACTGGCATTGCCGGCTGCACAGTCTCGTCGTGCCCGAATTGAAGGACTCGGCCGTGGCCGCCGACCAACTCGATCGCTAAAGGCAGTAACGGCCCCACGGCTTCCACCACGACGTTCGGTCCGTTGGGCAGCTCTCGATTGACGACCTCCGCAATGTTCTCCTTTCTGGGATTCACCACTCGGGTTGCCCCGCACTCCTGCGCGACCTTTCTGCGATATTCGGATGGCTCGGAGACGATCAGCTTGCCCACCCCGGCAGCCTTGAACATCGAGGTGAACAGGAGCCCAATCGGTCCCGCCCCCAGTACGACCACCGACTCCCCGGGCTGCATGCCGAGCTTGCCGAAGGCGCTGATCACGCAGGAAAGCGGTTCGGCCAGTGCAGCGATGTGCGAGGGTACCTTGGGGCTCACCTTATACAGCGACTGGCGGGGCACCACTGCGTAGCTGGTCATCGCTCCATCTGAGAATATGCCGATGGTGGCGCAGTGCCCCGGGGCCGCGCTCTGAAACAGGGGGATACAGCGGTCTGGCTCCCCGCGCTTGCACGCGGCACACACCCCACAACCAGGGTGCGGATCGATGAGCACCGATTCCCCTGGTGCAAAATCAGTAATCCCGTCGCCCAGCTCCACGATCTCGCCGGTAAACTCATGCCCTAGAATGATGTCGTTCTTTGCTGGATGGGCCGGCGGTACCTGCAGGATGTGAAGGTCCGTGCCGCAAATCCCTACACCGCTCACTCGAATCAGCGCATCTGTATCGCGCGTGAGCTTCGGCCTGACCCTCTCTTCGAGGACGAGTTTACCTTCTCCCTTGAAAATTGCTCCAAGCATTTCCTCATCCACTCCCTTCTGCGTTTTTCCGTTTCAGAATGTATTAGAATTTAATGAACTCAAAGTGGAACGAAGGTCACCAATAACCAATGGAGTTGACCTCCTCATACATGGCAACGATGTTCCCTGGTGGAATTCCAGGGAGCATATTGTGTATGGGATTGAATACGAAACCGCCATCTTTCATGAAGATTTCGCAATTCTTACGAACCTCTTTCCGTACCGCTTTTTCATCTCCGGAAGCAAGCACATGTTGAGTATCAATTCCACCGCCCCAAAAAACCAGATCCTTTCCGAACTTTTCTTTCAGGCTCTTTGCATCCATACCTGCGGTTTGCGTCTGTACAGGATTCAAGATATCCAAGCCCGCATCAATTAGATATGGAATGAGTTCGAAAAAAGAACCGCAACTATGCAGGAAAGTCTTCAGTCGCGAATTCTTTTTGACAAATGAGAATATCTTCTTATGCCAGGGCCACACCATCTCTTTATACAGTTGGGGGGAAATGAGTGGTCCGGTCTGCATGCCAAGATCATCGCCAAATATGATTACATCCGCGTAAGGCGACACCTGTTCAAGAAATGGGCCGAGATTCGCTAGATGGAGTTCGGCAAGTTTATCGAAAAGGCCAATAATCTCCTTTGGTTCGGTCAGCATCTTCATGAAAAACTCATCGTTTCGATACAAATACTGTCCAATCTCAAAAAAGAGGCTCCCATAATTAGCTGTGAAGCAATAATCTGTTTCTTCAAATAACTTCCTTGTGGCTTGGCCAATTGACGGGAAGGAATCTTTCTTCGCAGAGTTTTTCCATAACGGGTCTTTCAGTGCCACCCAGCTGACCTTGTCCAATAGATCAGGAAGGTCGTCAAATCGTTCCGATTGTTTTCCATACAGAGGATATTGTGCCTGACTGAAATAAAACGCACCACCCGCCATCGAAGCAATGACTTCTTTTTTCGCATTTAGGCAAACCCAATCCTTTCCCCGCTTTTCAAGATCAATCCATGCCGGAAACTTTGCGGGAGAACCATCAGGTAGACTCCAATCCCTCCACTCAGACGGTTCAGCGGCAAAAACCCGGGCCAAATCAACCGAATCTATCGAGAATCTGTCTAAGTACCACTGCTCCGGTAGGGCAAGCTGTTGGATAACATCGTAGATTCTCGTTTCGCCTCCGCTAATGCCTAGCCGCTTCTTCAATCCGTTGTATGCTATCCCGCTTATCCCGGAAGAATGCATTGCGCCGCAGTCTACCGGTATCTTATCTGATTCTTTGTGGTTTAGAGCTGCTCTCAATCTCTCCCTGCTCGTCATTCTTGCATCCTCGAAGCCCTTTCAGCTACTCCCTGCCCAACAGCTCCCGTCCGACGTACGAATTGAACGGTAATGGGCTTCTCCAGGCTGCCTTTCTCATGTGGAGAACGCCCATTACCTATTCGCCGATCCTCCTACTTCTTGAGATACTGGTCGACGTTCTCTTTCGTGATTGACTCGAAAGGAACAAGGACCTCTTTAGGAAGGGTCTGCTTCTTCATTAGCGTCTGCAGCGCCTCATAGCATTTGACGGCCTGTCCGGCTGCGTTCTGGAATACAGACTGGGACATTTCTCCAGCCTTTATTGCGTTGCAGGCATCTGGTGTTCCATCCACTCCCGATATCAACACTCCGTTCAGCCTGTTGGCAACCTTTAGAGCCTGGATCGCACCAAGGGCCATCTGATCGTTTGCGGCGACAATTGCGTCGAATTGCGGGAATGACTGGATCCAGTCTTCCGTAATCTTCATGCCCTTGTCTCTTAGAAAATCACCAGGCAAGTTCGAGAGAACTGTCACATCCGGCCTCTTGTTGAGACATTCCTCAGTGAAGCCTCGTAATCTGTCCCTGGCGGCGTTCATCCCCGGAGTTCCCTGAAGGTAAAGAATCTTCGCATTTGGGGGCAGATTCTTCATCATGAACTGTCCCTGTATTCTTCCCGCATCAATATCCTGTGAGCCTACAAAAGTATAATCGCCCCCGTTTGATTTACCCCCGAAACAGATTACTGGAATTCCAGCTTCGTTCGCCTTCTTGATGCCCGGCACGATACCCTCAATATCGACCGGTACAAGAATGATGGTGTTCACCTTTTGCACGATAAAATTATCGACCTGGTTCAGCTCCTTGGTCATGTCAGCGTTTGCATCCGCATAGCGCATTTCTAGGTTGGGATTGTCCTTCGCCAACTTGCCCACTGCGGTTTCTCGGAAAAGACAGAACACATCGGTGTCCGCCAGGTTCACATACCCGACCACCCATTTGGCGCCCTTCCCTCCAGCTTCGCTCTTTCCCGACCCGAAAAGAGTCGTCGCAACTAAAAGAATGCCGAGAATCGCTAAAGCCCTCTTCATTGTAATTAACCCTCCTTGCGTTAAGACGCTAGAACCCAACCAAAGACTCCGACTTCCCCTGACTTCGATCCTACATGACTCACCTCCTTTCGGCGCCTTAATTAGGCCTTCTTTCGCACTCTTACAACTTTCGTCTTCACGTCCAAGATAACCGCAAGCGCGATGATGATGCCGCGAACAATTTGCTGCCAAGATGAATTGACGTTTAGTAGGTCTAGGACATTGTCGATTACTCCAATTATTAATGCACCAACGAAAGTGCCTGCGATATTTCCTATTCCCCCCATGAGGCTTGTGCCGCCCACAACCACCGAGGTAATTGCACTGAACTCATAGCCCACACCCGCGGCAGGTTGTCCAGAGTTGATTCGCGACATAAGAACTATTCCGGCCGCGGAAGCAAGGACGCCGTTGTAAATAAAAGCTAATCGGATTACTTTATTGACATTGATCCCAGACGCTATGGCTGCAGTCGCGTTCCCACCTGCTGCATAGACATGCCTTCCGAACTTTGTTCTGTTAAGCAGAACCCATGAAATCAGTAGAAATATTAGAAAAATGATTACAGAAAATGGAACAAACCCAATTGATCCTTGTCCTATAAAATTGAAATTGCCGAGATTCGCAACTGGAACACCTCTCGTGTATAGAAGCACCACGCCTCGCGCAATTGCTGTCATGGCCAACGTCTCTATGAAAGCAGGTATCTTGTATGTCGTAATCACAAATCCGTTTATTAATCCGATGAACACACCTAGAGCAATTCCACTCAGAAGCGCAAGAGCAATACTCTGGGTCTTGCTCATAACGTCGGCGGCAATACATCCTGTTAGAGCGACGACAGATCCGTACGATACATCAATCTGGGCTAAAATGATGATGAAAGTCGCTCCGAATGCGAGCAAGGTCACGACGACAAGCTGTTTTAGGACGTTTGTAAGATTGGCCGAGGTCAGAAAGAAAGGACTTGATATCGAGGCTATTATTAGAATGGCCACAAAAATCAAAATTGTCCCATACCTGTTATAGAGTCCTGCGAATCCCATTTCTCTTATGTTGGCTACAAAGCGTGCACCATCTTTGTCTTTGCTCATTTGCGTTGCTCTTGAGGCAAGCCACTACCCGTAGCCAGAGTCATGATTTTCCTCTGTGTCGCTCCTTCTCGCTTCAGGTCACCGGTGACTTGGCCCTCATGCATTACAAGGATCCTGTCGCTCATTCCAAGGATCTCCGGCAATTCGGAGGAGATCATTATTATGGCAAGCCCTTGCTCGGCAAAATCGCACATCAACTTGTGTATTTCGAACTTGGAACCGACATCGATCCCTCTTGTCGGCTCGTCAAGAATCAACACTTTTATGTTCCCCAGGAGCCATTTCGAAAGGACTACTTTTTGTTGATTACCTCCGCTGAGAAATACCGCTTTCGTATTAATGGAAGGAACTTTTATTTGAAGAGTGTCTATCATTTTTCTAACAGACTGAAGCTCTTGTCTTAAGTTTAAGAATGGGCCTGGGGAAAAGATATTTAGATTAGGCAATGCTATGTTCTCGCGAACTGACCTGCAGAGGACAAGTCCAACTTCCTTTCTATCCTCGGATAACATTGCAATTCCATTCGATATCATGTCCGTAGGCGAGCTCGCCTTTATTTGCTTGCCTTCCAAGATGATCACGCCTGAATCAAGGGGATCAAGTCCAAAGATCGCTCGAGCGACTTCAGTTCTTCCAGCTCCAATAAGTCCGGCCAAGCCAAGTATCTCCCCTCTTCTCACGCTGAAGCTAACATTGTTGAAGACCCCTTTTGATGTTAGCTTCTTCACCTCCAATACGGTTTCTCCAATGGTCACCGGCCTTTTAGGGAAGATTGTTGTCAGCGTCCTTCCGATCATTAGGGCAATGAGCTTATTCCTATCAAAACGATCAGCGGGACCTGTCTCTATCCACTTTCCATCTCGAATAACAGTAATGTCATCCGCGATCTGGAAAACTTCATCTAATCGGTGCGTAATGTAAATGAAGGAAACGCCCTTTGTTTTTAGTTCATGTATTTGTCGAAATAGCATCGCCACTTCGTTTTCCGCCAAAGCGGATGTTGGTTCGTCCATGAGTATAAGTGAAACGCCACGCGAGATTGCTTTGGTTATTTCTATGAGCTGCATTCCCGCTACGCTGAGCGCTCTCATCTTGGAACGCGGCTTGTAGTTGAGGCCGAACTTCGCAAGGAGTTCTTGTGCCTGTCCATTAAGTTCTTTAAAATTGACGAACGATTTCAGTCTGTACGTTGGCTCTCTACCCAAGAAAATGTTTTCTGCAATAGTCATGTTAAGTACTGGACTTAGTTCCTGATGGATCATCGAGATGCCCAGATTCAAGGTTGAATGAATATCCCAATGGTCTAGCTTCGTCCCTTTGAAATGGATGTCGCCTGCATCCATCTTGTATTCGCCGCTCAGTATCTTCATCAAAGTGGACTTGCCTGCGCCGTTCTCTCCAACAAGGACATGCACGGTGCCCGTCCTGACTTGCAAGTGAACGTTGTCTAGCGCCTGAACGCCTGGAAAAGCTTTAAATATGCCCTTTAGTTCAAGAACATACTCGCTCTTTTCCGTCGCCAGGGCACCTTGATGTTCTTGCATTCCTTCTGAGGGCATTTATTTACTTCCCCCTCTCCCATATTCTATGGCTTGAACGCGAGGTGGCTTGTCCCTGATCCCACGCGTCACTCTCGAGTTCACCTTCGACCATGCACTCCCCTGCCTCATGCGCACCATGCCAAAGCACACGCGCGAGCGCCCTGCTACCGGCCGGGGTTCGCATGGGCTCAACAGGCCCTGGTATGGTAGCACAGCTGGTCAATTTTTCAAGTACTTTCGTTAATTAATTTTTTTCTTAATCTATTCCTTATATTATAATGAATTATATGAGTTTTCTTATTATCCTAATATGAAATAATCCAAGTATTTGATCTTAGGTCTTGATAAGGTCGGAATGTTCTGATAACTTGCTAACTAGGCTAACAGGAGAGAATCTTGACTTTGAAGAATGGCCATAACCCCTCCAGCATCCGCATCTCTAACCGGCGTCTCGTGCTGGATATCCTAAGGAACGCAGAGGATATTACTGTTGCGCAAATCTCAAAGCAGATTCAACTCAGCAAAACAACACTGTGGAAAATCGTCGACCATTTCATGCAAAGTAACATGGTTGTCATCAACGGAAAGGCGGAAGCATCGGACGAAGGTGGCAAGAAACCCGAGTTGTACAGGTTCAACGAATTCTACGGGTATGTCATTGCCATAGCCATCTATGGCTCGTTCATATCGCTCGCTCTAACGGACGCAAAGGCAAGAATCTTCTACAAAGAGATTGTCTATCTTGAGGGAGACAAATCCCTCAATCGTGTTGTCGAGATCATAGCAAACTTCATACAGAAATGGCAAGAACTAGGTCTTCCGAACATCAAGAAAGGGGCAAAATTGCTTGGGATAGTGATTGCGTCATCAGGCATTGTCGACTGGATCAACGGCCGGTGCCTTACTGCGTCTAGATTCAGTTCCTGGCCCACTGGAGCACCTATTAAAGACCTTATCAAGGAAAGAGTAGAGTTCAAAGCACCCTTCTATATCGACAATTATAATCGCTTTTTCGCGTTTGCCGAAAAAACAATTGGATGCGCCAGAGAAAAAAGAAACATAATCGATATTGTAGCGGGCCAGGACGGCCTGGGAGCAGGAATCATTGTAGATGATAACATCAAACGTGGTCCCCGGTTTCTCACGGGCGAGATCGGTCACATGTGCCTAAATGCGAATGATGAGGAAACCTGCCACTGCGGTGGAAAGGGTTGCTTCGAACAACTGGTTTCGTGTGAACGATTGATCAACAAAGCAGAAAAGGGAAGGGCAGAACATCCGGGTTCCGCCATCTACAAGGACGATTCCGCTACGGTCAAGTTGCAGGATATTTTCGATGCAGCCAACGCAGGCGACGCATGGGGACGCCAACTTCTTGATGAAATCATTCACTGGTTTGCCATTGCAATTCAGAATGTCAGCCTTGTGTTCAATTCCGAAATCGTAATCGTCTCCGGCGACTACAGAAAGGCGGGGGCGTACTTCCTTCAGCAATTGTCCGAAAAGATGGAGCGAGTGAGCCTGATACGGATGAGCAAAGAAATACAAATATGCTATTCGAGTTTTGATGAGGAAGGCGCACTTCTCGGTGCCGCATGCTATGTTCTTCATGATTATTTTGCGCAAAGGCTGCAGTTTTGAACTCTTCATCATGTCAACTCACGATAACTCTGCCTTATCGGGAAGACTTCACAGGCAATCGTCTAGATCGAATCGGTTCGCTCACAACGCCTTTCTTCAAGTTTGCCATACTGGAGTCCATTATCTTCAGTGTCCGGCGCGACAGCGTGAAAGGCTTCAACTGCTCGATCTCAAGATAATTCACACTTTTCATGGCATTCCATAGATCCCAGTCTAATTGTAGTCCAAGCCAAAACTCGGCAGACATTCCAAAGACTCGACCAAGTCTAAGAGCCGTGTCTGGCGTGACTGCCCTCCTTCCCTTTATAATCTCATTCAATCGCGGAAACGACACTCCCAGTCTTGCGGCGAAGTCAACTTGGCTCATACCTAAAGGCCTAAGAAATTCTTCAAGCAAGATCTCTCCTGGATGCGTTGGCGGACGGTTTTTTGGAAGCCGTCTCTTAGCCCCGACATTGGCATCCTTTGCATGTTTCGAGGACCCCCTAATGGTAGTCTGTGATTTCAATATCGTATGCATCTCTGTTCTCCCACCGAAAACATACCCGATACTGGTCGTTTATGCGGATACTTAGAGTCACCTACGGGGAGAAACCCCCTCGTCTTCAGACGAAGGCTTCAGCAAGCTTGCGGCACAAGGACGAGATTGGAAGCAATAGATCGGTATGCCGCAAGCGGATGTTGGGGGGGAGAGGTGAAAGTAGTTGCGATATGGCATGGGCGATCTTGGCGCAGAAAGGGGCTGCCGCTATTGCAAACCGTGCCTGAGAATCAGAGGACCGTTTACTCAGAATGGCGATGGCAGCCCCAGTCGGCTTTAGCCGACGAGCGCAGAACCCCCCGCCCTTAGGCGGGGGTGGGTTCAGCTGTCCTTTCCGATTCCCTTCTGGCGGTCCCCGGCACCACGTTGCCCGCGCCGCTGATGAACGCGTGGCATTTGACCCTGCCAGCCCGCTTGATCATGGCGCCGAGACTGTCCAGAATGAGGGCGCGGTTCTGCGCCTCGATCAGCGCCGCTTTCACTCCCGCATCAGGATGGTTGAAGATGAAGTCTGTACACGGGAGTCCCAGCCTATCGTTGAGCTCTGCGAGGCTGTCGAAGTCCTTCGGCTCGTCGTGCAGGCGCACGCCGTCGAACCTCTTGTCGTGAAACCACAACTCGTAGCGCGTGAATCCGAACGCTGCGATCTTCCGCCGGCGCTACTCGCACGGGAGGTCCGAAAAGAACGTTTCCGCGCACACGCCGATCTGCACTATAACGCACCTTTTACTGGCTCATCATCTCACCGGCGGAGACGACGAGCGCCTCGCCGGTGATGTGCGCCGAGAGCTCCGACGCCAAGAACACGGCCACCCGGGCCTGGTCCTCAGGGGTGCCCAGCCGTTTCAGCGCCGTCTTCTCGATCCACTCTCGTTCGACCTCGGGGCTAGTGAGAAAGGTGCTCCGCACCATCTGGGTATCGGTTACCCCCGGGCAGATGGCGTTCACGTTGATACCGTGCGGTCCGAGCTCGAGGGCGAGCACCCGGTTCAAGCCGAGGATCGCCGCCTTCGTGGCGCAATACGCGGCTTCATTCGTCGTGGCTTTCTTGCCGGAGCAGGAGGACATGTTTATGATCCTCCCTCCCCCCTGCTTCACCATCTGCCGGCCGACCGCCTGGGCGAACAGGAAGATCCCCTTCACGTTGATCGCAAAGAGCCGGTCCCAGTCTGCCTCGTTCATCTCCAGCACCGGAGCGTGGATGAGGACCCCGGCATTGTTCATGAGGATGTCGATCCTGCCGAAAAGCGTGATGGCGCGGTTCACGACCGCCTCGACATCAAGCCTCTTCGTCACATCGGCGTGCACCCCGACGACGGTGCGGCCGGTCTCCCGGGCGATCTTTCCGGCCGCTGAACTCATCGCGTCCCCGCAAATGTCACAGCCCAGCACGTCACAGCCGTGCCGGGCGAACTCCCGGGCGGTAGCGAAACCTATCCCCTGCGCGGCGCCTGTCACGATCGCCGACTTGCCTTCCAGCAGCTTCACCATGCCTCCTCCGGAGACTCCAGCACCTTCTTCAGGGTCCGGCAGCACTCCGCGGCATTCGCGCCGTTCACCGAGCGGTGGTCGCAGACCAGCGTGAACTCCCGAGTGAGCACAGCGCCCCGCCGAACAGTTTCATCAACCTCCCGGGTATTATTCTCACGCTGTTCGCTTTTGTAACTCACGTTCTCGGGCTTTTTACGGAACATGCACCACTGCCTCGGTCATCTCCCGTTTCCATTCCTCAAAGCCTTCCTCTACCGGGAGATTCCTACGCTCGAGTTCGTTCTCGGTTTTTCTGACGTCGAGGCAGGTTCTCTCCGGCAGGGGTCCCACCAGGACTGCCGCATTCATCTCCTCCTCTCTTGCTTCGCGTATCCTCAGAACGTCTAGTCCAAATGCATTCGCCACGAGCCGAGCTAATTCCGTTCTCGTTACGCTTCTGCTGCCGCAGCAGTGAAAAATGCCTGTCCTGTTTTTCTCGATTATGGTCAGCATCGCATCAGCACAGTCACTCGCGAGGGTCGGATTTGCCTGCACGTTCACATACTTCGTCCAGACTCGAATTTCTTTCTGATTCTGCAACTGATGAAGTATCCAATTCGGGAGAGTGCCGAAGCCGGTGACTTCCTCTTCTGGCACCCAGTCAGGGAAGGACCAGTTTTGACCGTACACAGCTGCGATCCGTGCTATCGCGTAATCTATGCCCGAAGAGCTGACGATGGTTTCCCCGACGACTTTCAGCAGACCGTAGTAATTAACAGGGCAGGGGGGAGTTAGTTCATCATACGGAGGCGAACCGCCGCCGAATACCCAATCAGACGATACAAAGATGAGCTTTGCGCCAACTTTGCCACATGCCGCAACCATGCCCCGTGTCGCCTCAACCATGAGCCGCCAGCCGAGTGCATGGTCTTTTTCGAGAAGATCAGTGTCCACTGTCGCAGCGCAATGCACCACAGCGTCTGGACGATGCTTTTTCATGACATCCAAAATTGCTTGTTGATCGATGATGTCAACATGCTCAACTTTGTACTTCGTCGTCGCGATGGGTGTGCGGTTATGCAGGGAAGCAATTACTTCGGCATGATATTTCTTTTGGGCAACCTTGATCACGTTGCTCCCTACAAGGCCCGTGCCACCTGTGACAAACACTCTCATCACTACGCCTGCTTGACCGTGCCACGGCTGACACCATACTCCTTCACGAGTTCGGGCTCGGAAGGAAGCAGGCTATAGGCAGGAGCGACTTTGATGATCTCCATGAGACCGCATGTAGAGGGGAAGGCTGTTCTTAAAAGGAAGTGCTTCTCTTTCCATACAAGACAATGTTCGAAACTATTCACGATTCTCTGACGGATGAGCACTCTATGCTCATCTACTTGACTTGTCAAGCAAGAGCTATTTGCGCTGTGACCTTTATCGAAGGCGCGTGTGCGATAGGCGTACCCTTCCGAATCCGCGATTC
>Ga0187861_10003704_pt1 | contig 13334 bp, 9 predicted proteins | sample June2016WEW_10_1_3_FD_132986 | JGI IMG/M metagenome (GOLD analysis project Ga0187861, IMG submission 132986) | Peatland microbial communities from SPRUCE experiment site at the Marcell Experimental Forest, Minnesota, USA - June2016WEW_10_100 | ecosystem: Environmental > Terrestrial > Soil >...
ATGGCGACAGTTGTTTGACAGAGGACGGACGGCGTACAGAAGCAAGGGGAATTGCAGATCGGAGATTGGAGATCTCAGAGAGACGGCGAAGGAACGTCGGTTGGCACGGGACTTTCCAAAAAAGGGGCATTTTTACCAAACGAACCCATTTGAAAAATGCGGAAGTATTTTGGAATGAAGAGATTAGGGAAAAAATGGAGTTGGGTTCGTTTTGCAAAAATGGGCAAAAAACGAGGGATAAATGCTGAAAAAAGGCACTGGAAGGGTGATTTTCCGCAAGGAACGAACCTGAAACGAAGCCATTCTGCCCCCTAGTGCGGCATCGGATAGGGTCGAAACTGAACGAGACAGCAAGACGAAACGACTCGGACGCCACAATTCCCGCTTCTCCCAAACCGCCTTGACAACTCCACAACCCGGCCCAAATACTTCATCATGAAAAGATTCCTTTTCTTCGTTCTTCCAATCCTGGTCGCCATGCCCTGCGGTGCCCAGTGGAACTATCCGCCGACAAAAGCCGTCGATGCCTCGGACACCTACTTCGGGAAGACGTACAACGATCCTTACCGCTGGCTGGAGAACTTGAAGGATCCGGATGTCGAAGCCTGGTTCAAGGCCCAGGCGGAATTGACGGATGGCCTGCTCGCGAAGATCCCGGCACGGGATGCCCTGGCGCAGGAATGGATGGCGTTGGACAAACTCAAACCTGCGACTTACTCGTCAATCACGTATGAACACGGACGCGTCTTTTACAAGAAGACTCTGGGTGGCGAGAACGTCGGCAAACTCTTTTCCCGTCAAGGGTGGAAGGGGCCGGAGAAACTGCTCTTCGATCCAGGCACTTATAAAGCCGGGGTGATTACGACCATCCAAACCATCGTCCCGTCGTGGGACGGGAAACATGTCGCCATGGGGCTTTCTTCGGGCGGCGCGGAATGGTCAGAGATCCGCGTGTTGGACGTGGACCGGGGAACCCTGCTGCCCGAAAGCATCTACCCCTCCGGTGGAGCGAATGGGTGGATGAAGGACGGCAAGTCGTTACTCTATGACGCCGGTAAGGTCACTGACATCAAAAGTCTCGAAATCGAGCTGAACCGCAAGACCAAAGTGCACAAGCTCGGCACCGACATCGCCACGGACATCGATATCTTCAGCAACGAGAGCAACCCGGAACTGGGCATCACCGCCAAGGAGTGGCCGGGTGCTTCCATTAATGAATCATACCCGGACTACATCGTCGGACCCCTGGAAACCGTCCAAAGCGAGATGCGGATTTTCTATGCTCCCATCTCCGAGCTGAAGCACAACAAAATCAAATGGAATGTCCTGTGTAAACGCTCGGACAACCTGGTCCGATCGTTCGCGTTCCACCGGGATTACGTCTACGCCGTCACCCATGCCGGCGCGCCAAAATACAAGCTGGTTCGGACGAACGTGAAGCATCCTGACTGGGAACACGCCCAGACCGTGATCCCCGAGGCCACTGACTCCATCAAGTACATCACGAAGAGCAAGCACTACCTCCTCATCGTGTACTCCAATGGGGTTGTCGGCCGCCTCGTGAAATACGACCTGGCCACCGGCCAGACCGCCGAGATCAAACTTCCGCGATCCGGGACCGTGAACGTCACTTGTCCGGATTGGAGAACGGATCGTTGCCTGGTGTACATCACCTCCTGGACCTCTCCCCTGACGATCTACGATTTCGATGCGCAGAAGGAGACCTTCGCCAAGAGCATTTTCAACACGGACGTCTCGTATCCCGGTTTCGAAAACCTGGTCTCCGAAGAAGTCGAAGTGCCCGGGCACGACGGCACGATGATTCCGCTCTCGATCATCTACAAGAAGGGGATTCCGCTGGACGGGTCAAACTGCTGCATCCTCACCGGCTATGGCTCGTATGGGTCCAGTTACTCCCCCTACTTCAGCATTCAAAATAATTCACTGGCAACCCATGGTGTGGTGGTTGCCATTGCGCACCCCCGGGGCGGCGGTGAAAACGGCGAGGCATGGTACAGGGCCGGTTACAAGACAACCAAGCCGAACACATGGAAGGACTTCATTTCCTGCGCGGAGTATCTGGTGAAGAAGGGATATACCAGTCCCCGGAAGCTCGCGGGAACCGGCACCAGCGCTGGCGGAATCCTGATCAGCCGGGCCATCACGGAACGCCCGGATTTATTTGCTGCCGCAGTTTGCAATGTCGGGTGCGCGAACGCGATGCGACTGGAGTTCTCGCCCAATGGTCCGATCAACACGCCGGAATTTGGCACGGTGAAAGACCCCGTTGAGTGCCAGGCCCTGTTCGAGATGGATGGGGTCCAGCACGTCCAGAAAGGGGTGAAGTACCCTGCGGTTATGGGTGTGGGTGGCTGGAATGATCCCCGAGTGACAGCCTGGGAACCGGGCAAGTTCGTGGCGGCCTTGCAGGCGGCAACGGCCTCGGGCAATCCCATTCTGATGAAGGTGAACTACGACAACGGCCACTTCACGGAGGAGAAAATTGTCACCTTCAAAAACTTCGCGGGCCAGTTCGCATTTCTCCTATGGCAGACAGGGCACAAAGACTTCCAGCCAGTGAAGTAGGCAGGGGGAGACTTGGATTCGCGCGCCGCTCGCGCTGGTTTCGGCAGTATTTTGAAGACAAGAAACGATGGCCTACAACCGGACAACCTGTTCAGCCTGCCGGAGTGTCAGCCGTCGGCGCGGCGGGAGCGGAAGAAACTTTGCAGGAGGTCGCGGGCGTCGGATTCTTTCACGCCCGAGTGGACTTCGAGGGTGTGGTTCAATCCTTTGGCCGAAGTAATCGGAAACACAGAGCCGGCGCCGCCGGCACGGTCGTCGCGCACCCCGAACACGAGACGTTTCAAACGCGAGAGCATGATGGCACCCGCGCACATGGGGCAAGGTTCCTTCGTCACGAAGAGAGTGCAGCCCTCGAGTCGCCAATCCCCGAGCGCGCCGGCGGCCTGGGTGATGGCGAGAATCTCGGCGTGGGCCGTGGCGTCCTTGAGCAGTTCCACCTGATTGTGGGCGCGAGCGATGATTTTTGCGTTCCGAACAATCACCGCGCCGACAGGGACTTCATCGGTCTCATAGGCCATCTTGGCCAGACGCAAGGCCTCTCCCATGAAATACTCATCGCTCGTGACGTCAATGGGTTGCGGCCGAGGGGATTTCCCGGCTGGCGAAGGTTGAACCATGACGAGAGCGTAGCGAAGGCGGGCGTTCATGGCAAGGGGCTTGCTGCTTTTAAGAATGGGGGATGAGAAGTCAGCTCTGTCGGATCAGTTTCTCTTTTCCCCGTACACAAATGAACGAGGCATGGAAAGAGCAACGGTTTGCGGCGGCGGGCGTGATAATCCTGATCACGTTGCTGGCGTATCTGCCGGCGTTGCAAGGCGGATTTATCTGGGATGACGATTCGCACGTCACCGGATGCCAGGTGTTGCGAACGGTGCATGGGCTGGTTCGGATCTGGTCGGAGCCCGGTGCCGTGCAGCAGTATTACCCGCTGGTACACACGACTTTCTGGGCTGAATACCATCTTTGGGGGTTAAATCCGTTCGGTTATCACCTGGTCAACGTGCTGCTTCAGGCATTGAACGCCGTCCTGTTATGGCTGGTGTTGGAACGGCTGCGGGTCCGTGGGGCGTGGCTGGCGGCGGTGATTTTTGCGATTCACCCGGTGGAGGTGGAATCGGTCGCTTGGATCACAGAACTGAAGAACCTTCTTTCGACCGCGTTTTATCTGTCGGCGTTGCTGGCGTACGGACAATTCAACCCTTGGGATGCGGAAGAGACAGAGCAGCCAAGACGGTGGGGACAGTATGGATTGGCGTTGGGGTTGTTTGTGTGCGCGCTGTTGAGCAAGACCGTCACCTGCACGCTGCCGGCGGCAATTCTCCTATTGATCTGGTGGAAGAGAGGACGTTTTGGCAGGCGCGACGTATGGCCTCTCGTGCCGTTTTTTCTGGTTGGCGCCGGGTTTGGACTGACCACTGCTTGGATCGAGAAGCGCTTTGCCGGTGCGGAGGGGACGGAATGGGCGTACACGTTTGCCGATCGCCTGTTGATCGCGGGGCGCGCGTTGTGGTTTTACGCGGCGAAGCTGGTGTGGCCCGGGAATTTGATGTTCATCTATCCGCATTGGAAGATCGACATCGGGCAATGGTGGCAATGGTTGTTTCCGCTGGGCGCGGTAGTTCTGGCGGCAGCGTTTTGGGCTGGACGGGCACGGATTGGTCGGGGGCCAGTGGTGACGATGCTGTTTTTCGCGGGGACACTGGGGCCGGCGCTGGGATTTGTGAATGTGTTTCCCATGCGGTACTCGTTTGTGGCCGATCACTTTCAATATCTGGCCAGCATGGGAGCGATCGCCGCAGTTTCCGCCGGAGTGATGGCGGTCGCGCGGCATCAGCGAATGAGGATCATTGCGGGTACGGCAATCGTGGTGGTGCTGTCGGCGCTGACGTGGGAGCGGGGATTGGTTTACCGCGACGTGGAAACGCTCTGGCGGGATACGCTGACGAAGAACCCGGATTGCTGGATGGCGCACAACAACCTCGGTATCTTGTTGGCGGCGCGCGGCGAACTCCAGGCGGCGCGCGGGGAGTACCACGAGGCGTTGCGGCTCAAGCCGGATTTTTACGACCCACACAACAATCTCGGCAACCTGCTGCGCAAGGAAGGCGAGACCGAAAAAGCGGTGGCGGAATATCGGCAGGCGTTACGAATCGAACCGCGGTACGTCCTGGCGCGGTACAACATGGCAATCGCGCTGAACGACCTCGGCAGGGTTGAAGAAGCGATGGCCCAGTACCGCCTCGCGGTGGAGATGAAACCCGACTACGCGGACGCCCATTACAATCTGGGAATCACGTTAGGCAAACAGGGACGGTTTGCGGAAGCCTGCAAGGAGTTCGCCCAGGCCGTGCGGTATCAACCGGAGTCAGCCAAAGCGCAGTACAACTGGGGATTTGCGTTGGCCAAACAAGGCGATTTCGACGGAGCCATTCCGCACTTCCGCGCCGCCCTGAGACTCAACCCCGACTTTGCCGCCGCGCATTACGGCCTGGGCGTCGCCCTGCTGCAACGGGGTCAGCGTGTCGATGCGATCCGGGAACTGCAACGCGCGCTGGAGCTTGAACCGACTTCGCCCAAGGCGCGAGGCACGCACGATGCGGCGCGCCAAGGCGCCTGACAGGTTCGCGGGTGATCCGGTAGTCTCGGAGGCGACGGCGGTTTGCGCAGCAGTTCGGAATGATTCTAATTCGTGTTTACCAAGTCGATGGCTGAGTGCTATTGATTGTGGCTATGAGGGACGCGCGGGTCGATCCATTTGCCCCGAAGGGCGCGAAAAAATCACCGGCTTTGGGCGCTGCTCTCATCATTGTGCTGACATTTGTCGCCTACATTCCCGCGATGCGCGGCGGGTTCATCTGGGATGACAACTCTCTGATAGTGGACAACCCGTTGATAAAGGCGTCCGATGGGTTGCGTCGATTGTGGTGCACCGCTTCCGGCCCGGATTACTACCCTGTAACCGCAACCACGTGGTGGCTGGAATGGCGCCTGTGGGGGAACAACCCGCTCGGGTATCACATGGTCAATGTGATCCTGCATGCGCTGAGTTCGCTGCTGCTGTGGCGGGTGCTTGCCAGACTCAAAATCCCCGGAGCCTGGCTGGCGGCCGCCGTCTTCGCGGTGCATCCTGTGAATGTGCAGTCCGTGGCTTGGATTGCGGAGCGGAAGAATACCCTCGCGATGTTTTTCTATGCATTGACTCTGCTGATGTATCTGCGATTCGAGGACCGGGGCCAGCCGCGATGGTACTGGCTTGGGGTGGGAACCTTTGTGTTGGCGCTATTGAGCAAGACAGCGGTGGTGATGTTGCCGTTTGTGCTGCTTGGCATTGCATGGTGGCGACGGGGGAAGGTGGAACGCCAGGATCTTCTGCGCAGCCTTCCGTTTTTCGCCGTCGCCGGGGTGCTCGGGTTGGTCACGGTGTGGTTTCAATATCATCGGGCCATCAGCAGCGACATTGTACGTCAGGACGATTTCTGGTCGCGTCTGGCCATTGCGGGATGGGCTGTGTGGTTCTATCTGTTGAAGGTGATCCTTCCCCTGAATTTGAGCTTTGTTTACCCGCGTTGGCAAACCGGTGTAAAAAACATCTTTTCGTACGGGCCAGCACTTCTCATGGTCGTGGGGCTGTTGGTGTGCTGGCGCAATCGACGACAGTGGGGAAAGCCCTTGCTGTTCGGGCTGGGGTATTTTGTGGTGATGTTGTTGCCCGTCCTGGGGTTTCTCAACATATACTTCATGCGGTTTACCCTGGTGGCTGACTATTGGCAGTATTTCTCCATTATCGGCCCTATTGGCTTGGTGGTAAGCGCGGGCGTGATGACTTGCCAGCGAATGGGTGAGCAAGGCAAGCGGGTTGCCGTGCTGGCCGGCGCGGTGTTGCTAACTGCATTGGGAGCGGCTACTTGGAAACAGGGGGACGTGTATCGAAATGAAGAAACATTGTGGCGGGACACGATTGCCAGAAACCCGGGTTGCTGGATGGCCCATAACAATCTCGGCCTCCTGCTGCGCCAGACGGGCCGGCTTCAGGATGCGATCGAGCAGTACAATGAGACGCTGCAGATCAAGCCCGATTATGCTGAGGCGCACTACAACCTGGGGAATGCCTTCCTGCAAGTGGGCCGGGTCCAGGATGCGATCGGTCACTACGAGCGGGCTCTGCAAATCACGCCTGACTATATGGAGGCCGACAACAACCTGGCATTCGCCCTATTACAGGCCGGCAAGGTCAACGAGGCAATCGCGCGCTTGGAGCAGGCAGCGCGAATCAGTCCCGACTCCGTCAACGCCCACTACAATCTGGGAAACGCCTATATGCAGGCAGGTAGGCCCCGGGAGGCGATCGGACACTATGAACAGGCCGTGCGTCTGAATCCCAATTACACAGCAGCGCACGTGAACCTTGGGTTCGCGCTGGCGCAACGTGGCCAGTTTGACGAAGCCGTGCGGCATTGGGAAATTGCACTGCGACTCGATCCGGGCAATCAGAACGCGCAGCGTGGTCTGGAGCGTGTTCGCAGCATCAGATCGTCGTCCCCATGAGATCACAAGGCTTCCGAGATGAATGTCAACCGTAACACCCCGAATAAGGTCGGCGCTGCGAGGACGTGAATGCCCACACGACTAGGGGCGTATCCGCGCCGCCCCGGGAGGTTTTGCAGCACGTCCGGGTGCAGCCTGAAACAAGATAGAGCTGGGTGCACCCAAGTGAGCGATTGAGAAGAGAAGTGTTGCGCAGTGCTGGCGGCGTTTTCTCTGGACGCCTTGGTTGGCGTTGGCGTATCTTTTACAAACTTGCCGAGCGAAACAACCAAACGCAAACTTCTGTTACTGCTGGCCCTCTTCGTTGGCGCCGCCATCGCTTATTTCTGGGTCCGAAGCAGCCAGTTGCCACTGTTGCGCGCGCCTGACGGGCATTACGTGCTGGCTGATCCGGACAGCTTCGTGCGCTGGCACTTGGTGGAACGCGCGCTTTCGGGAGAGGGCGTACGCATTCACTGGATGCCCGAGGAGAACGCACCGTACGGCCATTTGAACGGGTGGACGTCGCCAATGACGATTCTTGGTGTGGCGCTTGTGCGCGCCGCAGAATGTCTCGGAGGAATGTCCCGGGCGCAAGCGTTGGAGTGGGGCGGGTTATGGCTGGGGCCGATTGTCGGGCTGATCAGTTTGGCCGCGCTGGGGGTTCTGGGTTGGCGTGTGGGGGGTTGGCTTTTGGCGGCCTGCTGGATTATAGCCTGGCCGGCGCTGATTGATGTCATCGCGATTACGGGCTTCGGGAATACCGACCATCACAGTCTGCATCAACTGCTGTTCATTTGCATGGTGGCTGGCTGTCTGGCTTGGGCGCGCAAGCCGACAACCGCCGGAGGAATCTTCGTCGGCCTCGCGAGTGCCCTGGCAATTTGGTCGGCTGGGTCTGAGTCATTGCCAGCTTGGGCACTGGTGGCGGGCCTGGCTGTGTACGAACTCGGGTGGCAGGCACCGAACGAGGCGTGGGCACGATTCTGGCGCGGGTGGTGGGTCAGTGGACTTCTGGGGACCATGTTCGCCTGGCTTTTCGAGTTCTGGCCCCATGTGTTTCACGCTCGGCTGGAGTTCATGTCTGTTTGGCATGTCGGGTTGTGGATGATCGCAGGAGGACTGTTGGAATTAATCAGTCACTTCAGCATCTCGTGGCGTTGGAGGCTACTGGCGATTGCGGCTGCAGCAGGGACCGCCGTGATCTTTGCGGCGGCGACGAAGGGTTTTGATTGGCAGCACCTCCACGTGATGCAAGATGTGCGACTCAAGCGGCTGATGAGCGTAACGGCAGAGTGCATGCCGTACCCAAGGACCTTCTCCAGCGCGCTGCAACACGCGTGGATTGATTTCGGCCTGTTGCCATTGCTGTCACTCGGCTTGCTCTTTGGGCTGAAGGCGCATCATTTGCGCATTCGTTGGGTCGGTCTCGCGACCGTTGTTTATCTGCTGCTTACCCTTTCTCAGGTGCGCTGGTTGGACTTTCTCGTTCCGTTGCTCGTAATCACCGCCGGGCTGGCGGTCACTCATTTTCGTGGCCGCGATCCATTGCGATGCTTGGCGATTGTATTCGCGGCAACAATCCCTATCTGGCTGCTGAACATTCGAGTCAGCCAGAATTTGAGATTAATTCGAGGCAACTCGATGCGCGGGCCATACGTTGAAACCTTCGCGCTACGCGCCGCCTCCGATTGTCTTGGTGCTTCGGCACGACGGCCAACGGTGCTGGCAGCGTGGGAGCCGTCGTCTGTCCTTGCAGGAATGGGCAAGGTGAGGGTCGTTGGGTCGGGCTTTTGGTCTAATCTGGATGGGATTAGCGACACATGTGAGATGCTTACGACCCCGTCTGAGGATCGGTTCTGGCAGCTTGTGCGAAAGAGGAACGTGGAGTTCTTCCTCATGCCTTCACCGGCGGCATTCGAACGAGATGTTCGACAGTCATTCGTGGCCTTGAACGGACGGGTGCCAAACCAATGGGAAGTGTCCGAAGCCTACGCCTGGCAGATCATGGGAAGCGACCGCTTCCCAAAATGGACGTGCGAGGAACTGTCTCGGTTGGAGCCGGCGTGGAAAATCGTGCCTCTCAGCAGCATCGTTCAACCTGCTGGAGGTGGTTAGGGTTGCGGTTTCCTTGGCTGCGTGAGCGATGCCCAGAAACGATTGGTGGATTCAAGAAAAGAGGGACATGGATGAGAATCAGATGCGGGCAGTAGACGAGGGGACACCGGATGTGTCCATTGTGGTCCCGGTCTATAACGAAGATCAAATGATTGAAGGGGTTCTCCGGATGATTTTGGGAGTGAATTTTGGCGATCACAGTCGAGAAGTTGTGGTCGTCAATGACGGCTCAAGCGATAAGACGAGAGACGTGCTGAAGAAATTTCACAGTATGCGAAACCTGCGGATCATCCATCGCAGAGTTAATGGCGGTAAGGGCGCTGCGGTTAGGGACGGAATTAGCGTTGCCACTGGCAAGGTGATCATTATTCAGGATGCAGACGGAGAGTATGACCCGAATCAAATTCCGATGCTTGCTAAACCGATCTTGGAGGGGAAAACCAAAGTGGTTTATGGCTCTCGATTCAAGGGAGTGATCCGGAACATGTCGCGGACTCGCAGGCTCGCAAACCGGTTTTTGACCTCCTATCTCAATTTCCTTTTTAGTTCACGAATTACTGATGCCTGCACATGCTATAAGGCTCTCGATGGCGACGCGATCAGAAGCTTTGCCTTGAAGAGCAACGGGTTTGAAGTATGTCATGAAATCACTGCGAACGCGTTGCGAAGAGGTCACGAGATCACAGAATTGCCGATTTCATACTGTGCCAGAAGTGTGGACGAAGGGGTGAAATCGTCCTGGAAGGATTTCATTAAGCAACTCAAATGGATTTTGATCTTCAGGTTTGGTCGGTTGAACAAGACTGAGGGATCACAGACGGTGTCCGGATGCCATGAAACCCCGCACAGCTCAGGCGGTGATTGAGCGCGAGTTCGGGGTGCCAAAGGTGGCGAATGCGCGGGTTTTCCACGATGTACAGTGCGTCATCGAAGATGAAGGGACAGTGATGAAGGCTGTTGTGATAGGCCAGAAGCCCAACGCCGATCGCCAGCAAGGGGATGAACATTTGCACTTTCAACAACGCGACAGGTTACCCGGAATTGTTCCCGAAGACCACCTGATTCCTGCAAATCGAAGATTCCCTGCCACACGCTCGAGGTTTTACAGCGGGTGCGTTGCGCGCATCGCTGACCACGGTCTCAGTTGCCTTGAGACGCTGTGGGCTTGCGCCAGGCGTGACCTGCGCGGTAGGACTTCAACCGGGTTTCGATTTCGCGAACCAACTGGTGCTGTCCGGCAGTGCCAGCCAGTTCGACGGCCTGTTCAGCAATGGCGATGGCCTCGCTGAATCGACCGGCAGCCGCGTACGCGGCTGCTAAGGTGTCGAGATACGCCGTTGCGTGATGACCTGTTGCATCGCACACGCGCTCGGCAAGGGCCACGGCACGTGTTGGGTCGCCGCCCTCCATCGGCGAGAGTGTCGCCAGCACCCAAGCCAGGTTGTTCTGGGCGAGGATATAATTGGGGTCTACGCGTAGCGCCTGCTCGTAGTGCCTGATGGCCTCTTGGAACTTGCCTGCTTGGAGCGAAGCCTGGCCCAGGTTATTGTGCGCTTCAACCAAGCTTGGGTCGATCCTCAGCGCCTGCTCCCAATGATCGATCGCCTCTTGCGCTTTACCAACCTGCCACAGGGCCACCCCCAAGTTGATGTACGAGTCGGCATAGCTGGGCTTGATCCGCAGTGCCCGTTCGTAGTGTCCGATGGCCTCCTGAATTTTGCCCGCTCGCTGCAGTATTACCCCTAGGTTGTTGTGGGCCAGCCAATTGTCCCGGGTCACATTCAGGGCATGCTGAAACAGTATCTCCGAGTCCTTCCAGTACTCGACCTGAACTCTGGACAGCGCCGCACACACCACAAGCACTGCCGCCGCAGCGACGCATGTAATCACCTTCAGGTTCCACCGCTCCATCGCATGGGCCGGCACGCTCCAGCACAGCATGATGAACAATCCAACCAAGGGAAGATACGTAAAGCGATCCGCCATCGACACTCCTCCACCCTGTAGCAACCCGATGACCGGCACCAGCATTCCCAAGTACCAAAACCAGCCTGTCACAAGCCATGGTCCACGCCGCGCCCCCCAAATCACCGCTGCCGTCACCGCAATCAGTCCAACACCAGCACCCATGACTGCTGCCGCCGACAGCCCCGGGTGCAGCGGATACCACACGGCCAATCCGGTCGGCCAAAGCATTTTCCCAATGTAGCCGGCATACGAGAGCAAGGCGTTGGCGATTCTCATTCCCAGCGGCATTTTGGCCAGCAAACCCATCCCACCCGGCTTGGTCTGCCCCCAAAGGGTCACCAGACCCGACACGGCAGCCAGCGCAAAAAATGGAAGCTTCTCTTGTAGCAACTGATTTGGAGGCACCGTGACGCCGTCACCGATCGCTGGCTTTGCCCATTGTGTACGACCCAATGGCCAGTAGTCCAGCAACAGCAACACGAACGGCAGCGTCACCACCATCGACTTGGACATCAGCCCCGAGGCAAACAAGAGCGCTACCCCAAGGTAGCGGGCCAACGAGAAGGGATGGCGCACATACCCCACATACGCCCCGAGTGTCAGCATGAAAAAAAGGCCGCTCAACACGTCTTTGCGCTCCGTCACCCAGGCCACCGACTCGACACGCAGGGGGTGCAGCGCAAACAGCGCCGCCACGAAGGCGCAGCGCCAGAACGCATTCGTCATCGACTGCAGTACCAGGAACAGCGCCACCACAGCGGTCGCATGAATCGCGACACTCATCAGATGATGCCCTGTCGGACGGAGCCCGAACATTTCAATGTCCAGCGCGTGTGACAAGAAACTTAGGGGCCGCCAATAGTCGGCATTGGGATCATGGTGGATCAAACCCGCCGTAAATGCCCAGCGTACCGATCGCCACGTCAGACCATCCTGGAGATTCGGATTCTCCGTCACAAACACATTGTCATCCAGATTCACGAATCCGTAATGGCGGACGGGGAGATAAACGATCACGGTGGTGATGACCAGAGTCAGGGATACAAAGGCCTGCCGCACAATCTGCTGCCGCCTGTAGGAGAGGAATTGAGTCATTTGAATCGAAGGCGTCGGGACAACCTGCTCCTGCGACCGGTCTTCATGGAAACCAAGTAACACATTTGCGCTGTGAGATCGTGATGATCCCCCCTGCTTGTAACCACATGTTTAGGGTCCGACGCCATGAAGCGGTCATGATAGGCCAGCAACCCCGCGGCAACCACCAGCAATGGGATGAACTTCTGTGTTTTCACGAAGCCAAAAGACTATGCAATCTCCCCATTGATAACCACCTCAAACTTCACGGAGTGGTGAGGATTCGCATGGGGCTGTCTGCACCCGCCTATTCCTCGGCGGGGAGCTTGCGTCACGGCTTGGGCGGACTTGTCACGGCTACGGCTCGACGGTAAGCCTGTCCGTTGCGATAGAGTTGCAGCCGGGGTTCGATCTCGCTGACCACCTGTGTTTGCCCAGCAGACTTGGCCAATTCGATGGCCTTCTGGGCGGTGGCGACGGCATCCTTGAATCGGCCGGCGGCAGCGTAGGCGGCGGCAAGGGTGTCGAGATACGGCGCTACGCGATCACCGGTAAGTTGGCACGCCCGCTCTGCGAGACTCACGGCCTGCATTGGGTCGCCCCCTTCCGCCGGCGCGTGCGTCGCCAGCAGCCATGCCAGATTGTTTTGCGCCTCGGCGTAGTCCGGCTTGATCCGCAGCGCCTCCTCCAACTGCCCGACTGCCTCCCGGATCTTGCCTGCTTGCTCCAAGGCGGATCCCAGGTTGTTGTGCCCCTCGACTGAATCGGGCGTGAGCCGCACCGCCTCCTCCAAGTGCCCGACTGCATCCTGGACCTTGCCCAGCCGCATCAGGGCATTCCCGAGGTTGTTGTGCGCCGTGGCGTAATCCGGGTTGATCCGCAGCGCCTGCTCGTAGTGTCCGATGGCGTCCTGAAGTCGGCCGGCTCGTTCCAAGGCGGTTGCCAGATTGTTGTGCGCTTCGGCGTACTCCGGCTTGATCCGCAACGCCTGCTTGTACTGCCCAATCGCCTCTGAAACTTTGCCTGCTTGCAGCAGTGCAAGTCCCAAGTTGTAGTGCGCCTCG
>Ga0187861_10003705_pt1 | contig 13334 bp, 8 predicted proteins | sample June2016WEW_10_1_3_FD_132986 | JGI IMG/M metagenome (GOLD analysis project Ga0187861, IMG submission 132986) | Peatland microbial communities from SPRUCE experiment site at the Marcell Experimental Forest, Minnesota, USA - June2016WEW_10_100 | ecosystem: Environmental > Terrestrial > Soil >...
AATTCGATCCCTTGCGCGGCGGCTTCCAATGGCGCTCGGCCGGTGAAATGCTCCAACGGATTATAGCCCAGGAGGCTCAAATTGGCCGTATCCGACCCTGCTGGAAGTTCCGCGGGCGTATTGTTCGATCGGCCCAGCACTCCGGCCGCGGCCACGGCATCCATGGCCGGAATATCCGCCGCTTCCAACGGCGTCTTGCCGCCAAGCACGTCTTGCGGCTCGTCCGCGCATCCATCCGGAATTATCAGGGCGAATTTCATTTTAGGGTTCAGGATTCAGGGTTCAAAATTCAGGATTCAGGGTTCAAAATTCAGGATTCAGGGTTCAAAATTCAGGATTCAGGGTTCGGGATTCAGGATTCAGGGTTCGGGATTCAGGATTTATAAGGGGTGGTCAGTTTACTGACCACTTTGTGAATTCCAAATCGCTAAACCGCAAGCGGTTTCTTATGTTTATTCAGCATTCAAAATTATATTCATCATTCATCCTTCATCCTTCATTTTAATCTCTCACCCTCATCCGCACGCTGCCGGGATGCACGCAGGCCAGGTGGTTGATGGCTTGCAAGGCCTCCTGCATCGCGCCTTCGGGGGCGGTATGGGTCATGATGACCAGCGGGACGCAGGTGGACTCTTCTTCCTCGGTTTCGTGCTGGATAAGCGAAGCAATGGATATTTTATGCCTGCCCAGGATCCCGGCAATCTCGGCCATCACGCCGGGCCGATCGTCCACGTTAAAACGCAGGTAATACCGGCCGGGAACCGTGGCCGGGTCGCGGGGCATGACCCGGGCCCGACGCTCGCTCGACCACAGATTTAACGTGCGGAAGGTTATGGCCATGCGGCCCAAAACGGTATCGATCAAATCGGACACCACGGCCGACGCCGTGGGTTTTGGTCCGGCGCCCAGCCCTTGGAAAAACACCCGGCCCACCGCATCGCCAATCACACGAATGGCATTGTAAGCCCCCCGCACCTCGGCCAAGGGAGTGCCTTTGCGGATCAGTGTGGGCGAAACGTGCAGTTCCAGTCCTTCGGGCACCAATTCGGCCACGGCCAATAGTTTGATATTGTATCCCAACTCCCTGGCATAGCGCATGTCGGCCACTTCCACGACGTCAATCCCGATCCGCGGAATCTCGCGCCAGTTTATCTGTGCACTGAATGCCAGGTGGGAAAGTATGGCCAATTTTTGCGCGGCATCGCTGCCGTTGACGTCCATGGCCGGGTTGGCCTCGGCATAGCCGCGTTGTTGGGCTTCGGCCAAGGCGGCATTGTAGTCCATGCTTTGCTCATCCATCTGGGTAAGGATGAAATTGCTCGTCCCGTTTAGGATGGCGTGGATCGACTCGATTTGATTGGCCGTCAGCCCTTCGTTAATAGCGGCGATAATCGGAATACCCCCGGCCACGGCTGCCTCGAAGGCGATTGAACGGCCGAACTGCCTGGCCCGATCGAACAATTCCCCGCCGTGTTCGGCCAGCAGGGCCTTGTTGGCGGTCACCACGTCCTTGCCGCTTTCCAACAGTTTAAGGACGATCGTCCGCGCAGGCTCCAACCCGCCGACCAATTCAATGGCCACGGAAATCTGCGGATTATCCGTTACTTTGCCTAAATCGTCGGTCAACAGGCCCGGCGGAAGCAACACGTTCCGCTGCCGGCGAAGGTCGGTATCGACCACGCAGGCCAATTCCACGGGCATTCCCGCGTGTCGGGCAATGCGATCCTTATGCTCCAACAGCAGCCGGGCAACCCCGGAACCGATGGTGCCGAATCCCACTATCGCAACTTTGGCAGTTTTCATGGCTAATTAGCCTTTAAGTTTATTAATGTTCAGGAAAGTATTATCATAATTTATTCTCAGAGCCGGGCCGTGTCGGCCCGGAAACACCGGGGTGACACACCCCGGCTCTGATTTTCTTTACGATGTTACTTTTCTAACTTTTGATAGCCCGGACGCTTGTATCCGGAGTTTTTCTAGAAACTTATCGATAGAATCCCCTATAGTAGGGTAGCACCCCGCATGGCGTCAAGACGGGGGGAGGAACAACAAAAAAACAATTATCCCAAAGTGATTTTACATGAAATCCTTCCTTTAACCCAGCATATCTACTTCAGTACACCCTCAAACTAATTTGGTTGACGAAACTAAAACAAGTATAGTAGAATCACCTAAAACCTAGCCGCTATCGTATTCCCCGCAGGCCAAAGGAGGCCGTTCCATGAGTCAGTATTCTCGCAGAGATTTTTTAACCCATTCGGCAGCCGGCGCATTGGTTTTGGCGTCGCACGGAATTTTGACAAACGCCGCCTTTGCGGCGGAGCCGGCCGAGATGGCCATCGCCAAATGGAGCGGCCCGAAAGACCTCGATCCCGAGCAACTCAAAGAGGCCGCCGTCAAACTGACCGAAAATGCAATCCAAGCCATAGGCGGATTGAAGCGGTTTGTGAGTAAAGGATCGGTGGTTTGGATCAAGCCCAATATCGCCTGGGATAGTAAGCCGGAGACTGCCGCCAACACCAACCCCGACGTTGTGGCCACGCTCATCCGCCTTTGTTTCGACGCCGGAGCAAAGACAGTCAAGGTCGGCGATAATCCTTGCAGCCCTGTAGCCGCCAAGACTTATGCTTCCAGCGGCATCTCCGCCGCCGCGAAGCCGCTTGGCGCCGAGGTGGTCTTCCTGGATAGGAGCCGATTCAAGGATACCGAAATTAAAGGCCAGCGGATCAAGAGTATTCCCATTTATCCGGACATACTGGATTGCGACCTTGTTATAAACGTGCCCGTCATCAAGCACCACAAGATGTCGGAATTGACCATGTGCATGAAGAACTACATGGGCGTGATCGAAAAGCGGCGCACATTCCATCAAGACATGCCCACCTGCCTGGCCGACATCACCCGGTTTATGAAGCCGCGGATCAGCGTGCTGGATGCGGTTCGGGTTCTTAAGGCCCATGGACCGCAGGGCGGAAATCTTGCCGACGTGGAATTGAAACTCGCCGTGGCCGCCGGCACGGACGTCGTGGCCCTGGATGCCTGGGGCGCCGAAATAATGGGCAGGAAACCGACCGATATCCCCTCGGTAAAAAAGGGCGCGGAAACCGGACTCGGTAAAATCGACTACAAATCGTTCGCCAAGGAGATAGCCGTTTCATGAGTCAAGCGGTCCGACGGCTCACCGCCGCACGGGTGCGCCGCGTGGTGCAAGTCCTGTTGCTGGCGGTCTTTTTCGCCTTGGTGCTTCTGACGCGGTTTAAGGCCGCGGCGCCGGTCGCTTCGCCGGACGGCAAGGCCGAGTCTTTGCCGGCATTGCAGGCCCCGGCTCCGCTTTTGAAGATATTCTTCTTGATCGACCCGCTGATAACGGCCGTCACGGCCCTGACGGCGCATGGCGTGCCGAAAATCGCACTCTGGTCGCTGCTGACAATCGCAGTTACGGTCCTCTTGGGTCGAGTATTTTGCGGCTGGATCTGCCCGATGGGAACGATCCACGCCATCGGCAGCCGATTATTCCGCCGCCGCAAAAACCGCAAAGGTTTCGGCGACTGGTCGCGATGGCAACTGGCAAAGTATTATCTTCTGATTGGACTGCTGGCTGGGGCGATCTTCGGCCTGCACTGGGTGTGCGTGCTGGACCCCATCGTCTGGCTCACGCGGACCACAAGCACCGCCCTTGTGCCCGCGGCACAATGGGCCGTAAAAGAAAGTTCCACGGCCTTATATCAAAGCGATCCGGGCATCGGCCCGGTGCGAATCGACAAGATTGTTGAACCGGCCTATCAGTTCACAAACAAGTACGTATTCGGGCTGGAGGGATCGGACCACGATCCGGCCTATATCGGCGGCGGCTTAATCCTGGCGCTATTTGCGATCATGGTTGCCCTGAACGCCTGGCGGCCGCGTTTCTGGTGCCGATACCTTTGCCCACTAGGCGCACTTTTGGGAATTTTCTCCTGGCGGCCTTTGTTGCGGCGCAACGTCAAGTCGGAATCTTGCAACCAATGCGGCCTGTGCGGCATATCTTGCCACGGAGCGGCGGCCATCGCCCCGGGCGGCGCCTGGAAACCCATGGAATGTCTGGGGTGCATGGATTGCGGCGAATCCTGCCGGCGCGGAAGCCTGTCGTTCAAATTCGTCCTTCCCTGGAGAAAAGAGCCTAAGCTCGAATCGATCGATCTTGGCCGCCGAGGCATGATTGTCGCGGCAATCAGCGGAATTACCGCTTTGGCGGCCATGCGCATAAACCCCCAAGCGCGCGGCAGGATTTTCAACCCGACTCTGATCCGTCCCCCGGGCGCACGGCCCGAGCGTGAATTTCTCCAGCGTTGCACCAGTTGCGGGCTGTGCATCAAGGTCTGCCCGACCGGCGGCCTTCAGCCCACTTTGACCGAGGCCGGCCTGGAAGGTCTTTGGACCCCGATGCTCGTGCCCCGGATCGGCTGCTGCGATTATACGTGCAATCTTTGCGGCCAGGTGTGCCCGACCGAGGCAATCGTGCCGCTTGCGCTCGACGAGAAACACGCGACCAGCATCGGACTGGCGTCGTTCGACGTTACCCGTTGCATCCCCTACGCCTATGGCCGCAATTGCATGGTCTGCGAAGAGCATTGCCCCATCCCGGATAAGGCCATCTACTGCCTGGAGGTCGAAATCCAAGACCGAAGCGGCGAGCGGAAAACGATCAAGCGGCCGTACGTCGATCCGCAGAAGTGCATCGGCTGCGGCGAATGTGAATACGTTTGTCCATTCAAGGACCGCCCCGCGATCCGAGTGACCAGCGCGAACGAAACCCGCCACCCGGACAACCAACCGATATTAGGCGGCAAGGAAGATTATTCCCAAGGTTAAGTTTTGTAAAAAAACCGCTTGCGCTTCAGCGAAAACTCGGCCCCGGGCGTGTTCATCCGGGGCTTCTATGTTGGGGCAGCAGTTAAACTGCTGCCCCAACATAGGGAAAAAACTTCGCACGGCCACCGGTGTATTCACCGGGGGCTAAATATGTTTATTTTTCTTTCGTTTCGACTTTCTCGGGATCCAGTTCCAAACGCAAATAATCGTATAGAATGCCCTGCCTCCAACCGAAGACTTGGGGAGTCAGTTTAATAACGTTTGTGCCGGGTTTAAGGAGCGAGGCGTCGAACGTCAAATCCCGTTCGCACCAATATCCGCGAATCCCGTCCCAATGCATCACGCCGGTCTGCGGCAGACGGCCTGTCTGGCCGATGGATTTGCCGTTTAAGGAGGCCCACAGGTTGTTGCCCGCGCTCCCGCAGATGCCCAGTCGCAACACGGCCTTGCCGACGGACGCCTCGGGCATGTCGAAAGTAATCGACCATGGCGCGGGATCGACGTAGTCGTCATCGATTATCGGCGGCTGGCAATAGTTCCAGTCCTTGCGCCAATCGCTCTTGCCGATCACGAAATTCACGTCTTTGGGAAATTCCTTGGGATAATCGTAGTAAAGCCCCCATTGCCAATAATTATCGCCGTGCCGGAATTCCGCCGCGCTGCGGTCCGGGATGCCGATTTCCCAGACCGTGCGTCCGTAACGCTTCGGAGTCCATTGCAGGGAACCTAGATCGAGCGTCTGCCCGGCGGCGACCTTTACGTCCGCCACGCTAAACTCGCCCAGCACGCCGTCGGCAATGGCGTGGAGCGTGTAAATGCCGGGCCGAACGTTCCGGATGGTAAAACGCCCTTCCGCGTCGGCACGGGACCAAAACTGGTAGTGCTTGGCGTTGCGTTGCCAGTCCACCATGTTTTGCCCGCCGCCGGGCGACATTCGTCCCGGACCTGCCGCGGCGTAATCCGGCGCGGTCAGTCCCACTTGAATGTTTTTCGCATGTAAATTCGGATCCAGCGGATCGCTGATTGCAATCCGGCCGCTTGCCATTGCCCGGCCCGAGGCGGGCGGATAGGCCGGGTCCGAAACCCAGGCGTAGGGCCATGCTCCCGACTCCTTTGCCGCACGCTCAAGCGCGTCCTTCCACATCGCTTCATGGTCCGAAGCTGTATTGCAGTACAGCAGGAATGGGCCGATGACTTTTGTCCACTCCTCGTCTTTGGCGATGCCAAACGAACTTCCTCCGTAGTGGCTGCCCAACCACATATTTAAAAGCGTGGGCAGGCCGCCCGGATTACAGTCCAAATGCCCGGTGAGTTCGACTTTCGTCGGCCCCCCGGCGATATATTCCATGCTCGGATTGATCATCCAGAGCCCCACGTGATCTTTTGTGCTCGACCAGCCGTAAGCGGGAGTTTCCGCCAATATGGCCGAGTAATTGTACTTGTGCTCCACTTCGCCGGCGTGTACTCCGGTGGTCATCCGCCGGACCTCTTTCATATTCAGTTCGACGCCGCGGTCCCAGTCGCCGCCCGACGGCATTACCCGCCGCCGGTTGGCGTCCACGGTCAAATAATCAAAGATATCCGGATTAAGTTTCATCGCGTACCGGGCTTCGCCCAGGGAAAAGGCGGGATCTCCGCTGTGGTGGTTCCAAATCGAGTAAGCGTAAATCCAATGTTCGCCCCGGCCCAGTGCGTAACGCCACTGGGCGTCGGCCGGAAGATCGAACTCCGATTCTTCGTTATAGTTGCTCTTGCAGGAAATCTCGCCCCTTGCCCCGCCGTTGGTTTTCGGATCGATGCTCATCGAGAATTCGTGGCGCGAGCCGAACTCGGAGATGCGGCCAAACCCGTAGTAACCGCCCACCAACGACCAATATCCCCGCCCTTGCCGCAACAGGTCCAAGTCGCGGTATTTAAGCGAAACAAGATTTCCCGACCGCTTTTCAATCCGCGCCGAAATGACGCCATTGGCCAACGTGAACGACGATTGGTCTTCAGAAAGGGTCACCGGGGCGTCGTTGTCTTTAGAAACGCCGGGTGCACCTTCGGCGGCCAATAATACCATGCCGGCGGCCAATATACATGTGGCACAAAAGACGGAACAAACCTTAACAATTCGTATCATGGATGCGTACTCATACGACTTTGTTTTCCCCCCGCACCCAGGTTAATACATTATCAAGTTACCTACTCCTACCATCCCATTACCATGTTCGACTCGATCACCTTGCGCGAGTGATCCAGATCGGAACCGGTCTTTTGCATGTAGAGGCGAATGGCGTGCAACTTGTCGCCGGCGGCCTTGGACAAACAATCCCGGGCCGTATGGCAGGGATCGGAGGCCCCGCTGATGCCCAACGCCGCCTTGGATATCACCCAGGTATCGCGCGGACGGCGGGTAACGCGGATCTGCGATTCGTGGGGATAGCTTTCCTGAACCACTTGGATTGCGGCCTGTTCGTCGGCCGCCCAGGTAATGATGATGTGCGACTCGGTTTCGATCTCAAACAAGGGCATGGAACTTGCCTTTACGTAAGGGGTAGCGGGCAGGGATTAATCGGAAGGAAATTAAAACTTGTCTTAATCTTACAACTGTAAAACTCTTGACAGTCAGCGTCAACACCTTGGGCGGCATTTTACCCTGGCGCGACACGCGGCCGCAACAAATTATGGTAGGTGGTATGTGGTAGATAGTAGGTGGTATGTGGTTATCAGTTTTCAGTTTTCGGATATCAATGGGTCAGTAAACTGACCATCCCTTAACTAATCCCAAATCTCCAATCCTCTATCATTCGTAGCGCAGGGCTTCGATGGGGTCTAATCTGGATGCTTTCCACGCCGGATAGAAGCCGAAGACAATACCTACGGTGGCGGAGACGGCTACCGCTGCAATTATGGCCGGTAGTGAGATTTCGGTGGGCCAATGTTTGAAGGTCCGAACTAAGATCGACGCGCCCCGGCCAACGATGATTCCTATGGCGCCGCCGATTAGACACAACACCACCGCCTCGACCAAAAACTGCCGCAGGATGTGGTAAGACCTTGCGCCGACCGCCATGCGCAAGCCGATCTCGCGGGTCCGTTCGGTGACGGAAACCAGCATGATATTCATGATGCCCACCCCGCCCACGATCAAGGATATAAGGGCCACCACCAAAAGCAATCCGGACATCAACTCCGAGGTTGACTGCAAGGCGTCGGTGAATTCGGTCATATTTCGGATTGTGAAGTCGTCATCCTCGCCGGCGTGAATCCGATGTCGGTCTCTCAGTAGACCGGTGATTTCCTGAATGGCTTGGGGAATTTCCTCGGTGGAGGCCGCCTTCAAGTATATTTCATTTACATTAACGAAACGGACGGGCTGCGGATTGTTGGCTTGTTGAGACGCGGTGGGCGTGAGGTAACGGGCCGTGGCGTCGGGAAAAAGATTGCTCAGGCTGTTGACTTTGGTAGTGGAGCTGGAGGCGGTCGCCGCGCTCTGATTGCTGCTACCGAGATTGGTTCCGCTAACGCGGAATTTGATGGTGGTCCAAGGCGCCAGCACTATATCATCCTGATCCATGCCCATCATATTCGCGCCCTTGCGGGAAAGCACGCCCAGGACTCTGAAAGTTATGTTATTGATGCGGATATCTTTTCCGACGGGCGAACCGTCTTGAAAAAGCTCGTGTTTCAGGGTTTCGCCGATCACGCACACTTTAGCGGCGTTAAGGACGTCGCGATCGGTGAACATTTGACCCTCGGAGAAATCTTCCCAATCGCGGACCACCAGGAACGAAGGAGTAGTGCCGCTGATTTGCATGGGAACCCAATTTCGATTTCCGTAGACGATTTGCGCCCGGGATCGGACAATGGGGGCTGAAGTGACCACGGACGGGCACTGTTTGGCGATTTCGACGGCGTCTTGGGGGGTGAGCGTGGGAACGCTTCCCATGCCGAAGTTGATGCCGCTGCTGGTGGCCGCGCCCGATTGCACCATGAGCATATTGGCCCCCATGCTGGCGATTTTTTTTTGTAAGGCTGCTTTTGAACCTTGACCGATTTCCATCATTGCGATCACGGCACTCACGCCGATCACGACACCCAGGGCGGTAAGGGCCGATCGCATTTTATTCCGCCGCAGGGCGTTTAGCGCGGTGATAAAGGTATGGGGCACCAGCGTCGGCAGGCGTTTGCGGCCAGGTTGCGTTTGTGGTTCGATCAGTTCGGATTCCGCGGCTTTGGCATGGACTTTGTCCGCCGTTTGACGAGCCGGCTTATGGACCAGAGTGGCGGTAGTGGCCGTCGAAGCGGCCGTGTGCGGGGCGGTTTTCGCCCCGTCGCCTCCATCGAAATGCGGGGCTGCGATGTGTGGAATCAGCATCGGCTCGGAGGAGTGAGGTTGATCGCCGGAAGTTTCCACGCGTGCATTGGGCACTTGGGTCACGTCGCCTTCGATTTGACCGTCGCTGATGATGATCTTTCGATGGGCGTAAGCGGCCACGTTCGGATCGTGGGTCACCAGGATAACGGTTATGCCTTCGGCGTTGAGTTTTTGGAACATTCGCAGAATCTCGACGCTGGTGTGGGAGTCGAGGTTGCCGGTCGGTTCATCGGCCAGGACCAATGCCGGCTGGTTTACGAGCGATCGGGCGATGGCCACGCGCTGTTGCTGTCCGCCGGACATTTGCGAGGGTTCGTGGTCGCTGCGATCGGCCAGTCCGAGACGGTCCAAAAGGATTCCGCCCAAGCGGCGCGATTCGGCCGACGCAGGCCGATACGTGGCATAATCCAGGGGCATAACCACATTTTGCAGGGCCGAGGTTCGCGGCAAAAGATTGAAGTTTTGAAATACAAAACCGATTCGATCGGCGCGGACCATTGCCCGCTGATTGGGCGTCAGGCCGCTCATTTTCTCGCCGTCGAACCAGTATTCGCCGGATGAGGGATGATCAAGGCAGCCGAGGATATTCATTAATGTGGTTTTCCCCGATCCGGAAGCGCCCATCAAGGCGACCATTTCGCCTTGGGCGATGGACAGAGAAATGCCCTTGAGCACCGGGACGTCGATTTCGCCCAGGTGATACGTTTTATAGATGTCTTCCAGCCGGATGAGTTCCATGGGAGTAATTTCCGGAAACTATTTTTTTGGAGTTTGATTTTCGTTTTTCTTTTGATTTTGATCCCTGCGGGGGAATTTGGGCGGGCCAAAGGGATTGGTCTCGCCGCCGTCGGCGAGCGTGTTGTCTTGCATCACGCCTAAAACCACCTTCATCCCTTCCTTGACGCCGTCGCCGGAAACTTCGGTTTGCGTTCCGTCGGTGGCGCCGATCTTGACCTCCACGGGCCGGACGTATTTCCCCTCTTGAACCCATACTCGGCCGCGTTCATCGCTGTTTTGCGAAGGTTTGTCGGATTTCGCGCGGCCGGAGGAGCGGTCTGCACCGCCGGCGGACTTGCCGGCGAGCAGGGATGCGGCCTCATCGCGCAATTCCGGAACGACTTGCTCAAGCTTGGGCTTCCAACGCAGGGCCGTGGTCGGCACTAGCAGTACACCGTCGCGTTTATCGACTTCGAAAGACAGATTCGCCGTCATATAAGGCAATACTTTCAACTCGGGATTGTCGAATTCCACCACAACGGTGTAAACAACCACGTTTTGAGTGGAGGTGGCGTTATAACGGACCTGTACCACTTTGCCTTTGAAGCTTTCGCCGGAATAGGCATCGACCGTAAAACTCACGTTCATGTCCGGCTTACTGCGGACGCGCCCGATGTCGGCCTCATTGACCGAGGCCCATACTTGCATTTTGTGCATGTCTTTTCCCATCAGGAACAGACTGGGCGCGCTAAGGCCCGAGACGACCGTCTGGCCGACGTTTACCCGCCGATCGATGATCTGTCCGTCGACCGGAGCATTGATAATGGTATAGGTCAGATTTCTTTCAGCGAGATCCAAAGTGGCCTTGTCCTGGATGATGGCGGCTTTGCCCACCTCGACGTTGGCCTTGGCCATTGCGTGATTGGCCACGGCCAGATCGTAATCGCTGTCGGCAATGCCCTTGATGGGCCGATCCAAGCCCGGGATATCCTTGATTGACTTCAATGAATCGGCCCTTTTGAGATCTTGCTCGGTCTGGAGGAGCTTGGCTTGCAACTGCTGCAGATCGGCTTGTGATTTTATATAACCGGCTTTTGCTTGTTCGAGTTGTGCCTTGTAAGTCAGGTCGTCGATTTTCGCCAGCAGGTCGCCTTCATGCATAAAGGTGCAATAATCGACCTTTTTCTTGCCGCTGGGATCGGCGGGATCGGGACCGAGCTCGGTGATGCGGCCGGCGATTTGCGCGCCGACGTCGACCGATTCCTGGGGCTCCACGGTTCCCGTGGCGCCGATTGTGGACAGAAGATCGTCGCGGACGACCGCGGCGGTGCGGAAATTCACCGACGGGTCCGTATTGACGTATTTTGTATAATATGCCGCTCCGCCGGCCACCAGGGCCACGATAACAATAACGCTGATCGCTAGTCTCATGAAATCACCTTTGATATCATTAATTCCTGTCGCCAGTGACGCTGGCCGGCGGGATTACTGCCATTTGACGCTTTTTCCTTATTTACGGCAATGCTGGCCTGCATCAATGTTTCCAAGGCGGCTATTATTTCCTTACGTTCATTTGGGGACAAATGTTCCATAACGGCCGATATGCAGCGGATTCGAAGATCTTCGTGCCGGCGCATGATTATTTCGCCGCGGGGGGTTAATTGAAGGCATCGAACGCGCCGATCCTTTTCTTCAGCGACGCGACAGACCAATTTCGCCCGTTCCATGCGGTCGGCGATCTGCGTCATGGCACTGAGCGTTACGCCGAGGTCATGGCTGAGAGCCGACATCTGCCGCGGACCGTCCAGCAAACTAAAACACACCCGTATCTGAGTCAGCGGTAAATTCGCGGCCGGATCGTCGTCGAGTGTAAAGAGCCGCCGCATTAGCGCGGGCAATAGCGAGGCAACGACTTCGGCTTCTTCAGATTTAATTGAATGATTCATAAAACTTCCCCCCCACAAAATGGCGCCTATCGACCTTTGCTTGGGAAATGAGCCGTGGGGCAGGTTGCCAAGCTGCCTTTTCCGCCTTTTCCGGGCAGATTAGCAATCTGCCCCACAACATAACGATCCACTTACCAGGCAAAGGTCAACAATGTCATTTGCAACGTGTTTTAAGGCGTGAGGTTCTTAATTGGCCTATATAGTTAATATATATAAAGTATCTTGGATAGTCAATGACTTTTTTACAAAAATAACGGAGCTGATTCGCTCCTTTAGAGGGGGCATGAACGCCTAAGATTTGTCCCGTCAGTTACTTGGAAATTGTGAATTATTATCGTTGCCTGCCCACGGCCTCGACAATCTCGCGGATAAAAAGTAGATTACGAAATTCGCCAAAACTAAGATGTCGAAGGCGTCACGGTTAATCGTGGATTCCGTATGCCGCCGGAATAGTTGTAGATAACGATTATGAAGGTATATTCCATGCCAGAAGTCAAGATTCAAATCGGCTGTCGGTTCTTTTTGCCCAGACCGGCCTTAGACGAGTTAATTTCGACTCTCCGTAAAGAGGGTTACACCGTTTTAGGTCCGGCGATTACCGAGGGCGCGGTTTCTTTGCAGCCCATTCAATCGGCCGCCGATCTTCCCAAAGGAATAAAGGACGATCAGGACGGGGGCAAGTATCGCCTGGTGGAAGGGGATCCCGAGTTGAATTTCGAGTACGTGGTCGGACCCCAGGGGCCGAAACGGCATTTTTTCCCGTCCAATCTCCAGTTATTCCAATTCCACGTCGATAAGAACAGGTTCGATCTCGACGCCGGACCTCCCCAAGTGCCGAAACTGGCGTTCCTCGGCATTCGTCCCTGCGAATTGGCGGCAATCAAGGTGCAGGATCGCGTATTCGGCATGGGCGACCCGGACGTGTTTCGCTGCGAGTCCGAACCCTGGTACATGCAAAGCAGGCAGGAATCCCTGATGATCGCGGTGAACTGCAACCGGCCGGGCGGCACGTGCTTTTGCGCTTCCTGGGGCACGGGTCCAAAGGCCGCCGAGGGTTTCGACCTCGCTCTGACCGAATTGCACGAGGGGTTCGTAGTCGACGTTGGATCGAAGCGCGGCGCCGCACTGGCCGTAAAGCTTCCCATTCGCGAACCATCCGGCGCGGAATTGGAACTGGCCGACTTGAAGCTCGAGCGCGCCCGCGAGCACATGGGCCGGCAACTCGATACCGACGGATTGAAGGAGTTGCTGGACCAAAGCATCGATTTTCCCGAGTGGAACGACGTTGCCAAGCGCTGCCTTTCCTGCGGCAATTGCACCATGGTATGTCCCACCTGTTTTTGCTGCACCGTGACCGACGCCACCGACTTAAGCGGAGAAAAAATCACTCGCACCCGTCAGTGGGAATCGTGTTACACGCATCAATTTACCTATACTCCCGCCGGTCCGGAGCGCAA
>Ga0187861_10003707_pt1 | contig 13331 bp, 11 predicted proteins | sample June2016WEW_10_1_3_FD_132986 | JGI IMG/M metagenome (GOLD analysis project Ga0187861, IMG submission 132986) | Peatland microbial communities from SPRUCE experiment site at the Marcell Experimental Forest, Minnesota, USA - June2016WEW_10_100 | ecosystem: Environmental > Terrestrial > Soil >...
CACAAACACGGCCAAAGCGTGTGCCTACAAAATCTCGAGCGCCGAACAGCCTGAACCGCTCAACCAAGCCAAAGCCGGCCGCCGAAACGCCCGAATCCGCCTACCACGTGCGGAACTCGGGGGACGACGAGCCGTGCTTTAGCTGTCCTGAGTCTTCGGCCTGCGTCCGCGGCGAGCTTGCTGCCGACCAGCTTGAGCGATGTCCTGCACGATTTTGTCGTCAACGTGCGCGTCGGCGACAACCACGCCGCGGCGACCGTCACCGTACCGAACCGTGATCGTTGCACTCTGCTTCTCGTCAGCAATCTCCTTCTCAGAAAAATCGCTAACGAAGATGGTCTTGCGGGCCAATTGGAGTCTCCTCTCTCGATCGGTGAGATAGGGATGAAATCAGATCAGGACGGACGGGCGCAGCAGAACTCATGCAATGACTTATCTCAGAGGCTCGTGCTGCTTACGACCCTGGACTCCTATGGGGGACAAAAAGAAGAGATCGAGCTCTAGCTGCCACGCGCTATGTCTCGCCGTTGCCAATCAGAGGCGCGGCGCGAAACATCCCGGCTTCGGTCAGACCGTCTAAGAGCCTGAGAAGCTCAGCGCATTGGGGTGCCGACAGTTTCACGCCGATCTCAATGTGCTGACCGAGCCCACGAGAGGTCAGATTCGCGCTCCCGAAATAGCCGACGGTCTCGTCCGCTACGCAGAACTTCGCGTGCATCAAGCTCCCCGCTTGGCCTGCATACCACCAGAGCCTCGTAGTCCCAAGGGTCGCTAGCTCTCGAACAAAATCGACGATAACTCCATCCCAGTCGGGCCCGTGACGTACAGCGTAGAAGTCGCATTGAACGTGCCTGACTTCTAGGGCAGGCTGAAGCACCGTTCGAAGCAGTGCGAGGCCTTCTGCGTTCCAAAACGGGCCGCCGATGTGAATACGGCTTGTTGCTGATCGGATCACGTCCGCAACTAGCATCTCGAGGTGTTCAGCAGGAGCGAGGAGATGCGATACCTCAGGGGGAACGGTGAAGACGAGCGGTTCGCTTCGCACCGCTCGCTTCCGCGGTGGAGGAACGGCAGCGAGGACATCGAGAACTAGAGCAAGCTCCGCCATTCGGCTTTCCACTGGTCGCCCTGCGTCATCGACGAGGCCGAGCTTGTGCAGTTCCCGATCCAGAACGATTCGGGTATCGGTCGTAAGGCCAACTTCATCCAGAGCACGGACCCCTGCGCGTCGGATTGACTCAACCCACACGCCGGCACGCTCGAATCCTCCAGCGACGTCGACTAGGGCGGTTACAAGCTGGACGAACTCACGCATGGCCCCAGAACTCGGTGAGGTACGCGCGGCTCAAGTTGTCGTTTCGGGCTTTGCATCCGAAGGTCAGGTAGAGGCACCGTTCACACGCGCGAGGTTGGCGCTGGTGGCAAAGCGGGTCATTCTCGCAACGCCATGCGCTCTCACGAGCGATCTCAAGCCACTGAAGCGTACGGTTGTTGATCAGTGTCCACAGCGCTCCTAGAGTGAAACTCTTGAGACTACTCGCATAGAGGGCAAAGGTCAGCGTCTCGGGGACGAACCACTCGGCAAGAGAAGTCTCGGCGAAACCAACCTGGCCGTCTTCGAATGCTCGAAGCAGGCAATGCGAGATCGAGTGGATCAGCGTGGTGATTTCGTCCGCGGGAACTGGAGTCGCTTCTCGTTCCGCGAAGAGCCTTAGTATCTCGCCGCGCGCCTCCGCCGGGTCGTCAGGCGGGACAGCGGCATAGGTACCTCTCGCAGCGAGCCATTCGAGCACCCTCGTTGCCGACACGGTGACTAAGACAGCCTCAGTCTCCGTTGCGACTGCGAACACCGGCGTCTTCCCTTCATAGAGATCACGCTGCGCGAAGCCGCGGATCTTGCCGTCGCCCTGGCCATTGACGCTGCGCGTGTAACCGAAAGCACCACTTGCGATCGGGAAGTTCCATGTGACCGAGATGTCCTCGATACCCATGTCTTGCGCCTGTTGTCTCGCGCCGTCGATGGCCAGTGCGGCAGCCTCATGCCCTCGATCCATCGCGGCATCCCTCGCGTCGCTGAGGGTGATCCGTGCGACCTCCTGTCGGTCGAAGACCATCGCTCTCTCAACCATTGGGCGGGTGCGGCCCAAGTCGATGACCGCAGGATCGATTCCTTTCACGGCCGCTAGACCTGTGTCTGTAGGGCCACGGACTTTCCGAAGATCGTCGATTTCGGTTTCGGTGAGTCCCATGGTTCGATAGCGCTCTTCTTCGCGCGCCCAGTCGGCCGCCGATAGCCGGTCACCGCTACCCCGGTGCCTATCCGCCGCGCCGAGGGCTTCTCCGATGTCGGTGATCAGCCCGAGATAGGAAGCAATTGAGATTTCCCCGCGTGCAGGGTGTGCCTGCAGCTGGTTGAAGAGAGTCGACTGAAGATTGATGAGGTCGACGCGGTGCGCGAAGTACGTTCGGGTGTCTCGGACGGTATAGGCACGCATCATTGAGCGGCCTGTGGCGTCATGGAACTCGCCGCAACTACACGGGCTTTGGGCGGTGCGTCTAATCACTGCTCCGCCACATGCCCGACAGCGGAAGACTGACGTGCGAAAACTGCCGGTGTCTTCGAAGTAGATGTGGTCATAGCCGTGCTCGCTGCATTGCGGGACGTACATCTCTTTGGTTGCGCCACACTCGTGGGCGCTGTAATAGCGCAGCTGACGCAACCGACCATGACAGTGTCCGCACCTCCCTCCGCTAGCGGCGATGTCCTGGATGCGCCGAAACTTATGGATGCGTTTGCAGTCTTCTCGCGAGCATTCGAAAAGAAGAGGCCATATCTCCCAGTAGAGGACTTCCGGCGTGATGACTCGAAACTCGGAAGCGTCAACGCTGCCCGGCAGCGGCAGCGCGAGGCGGTAATCGTCGGGCCACGCTCGAAGATATGCATCAATCTCCCTCAAGAGCATGGGTTCGTTGAGCGCTCCCGCCAGTTGCCTCCCCTTGATCTCGTGCGCTCGCACAACTACACCGCTCTCGTGAACAAATACGCTCTCTGGCAGGTACGAGTAGAGGACTTGAGTACGACTACGCTGCATCGTGTTGGCCCTCTGCCACGGTGCTACCTGTAAGCGACTCGAACGCGGCTTCACTGAAGGGGCGAGCACCAAACTCGACGGGAAGATCTACATCGCGGAAGCTCGCTAGTACCCGCTCTCGAAACAGCTGCGTAGTCCGGTCCGCGTCGAAACGTTGCATCGTCGGCATCTCGACGTGGGTCCAGCGGTGAAGCACGCGCTCGACTAGCTCGTCCTCTAGGGTGGGTTCGTTCACGCCGGGGACGCGTGATCGATACGCGCGCTCGATGCGATCTTCAAGGCGTGGTTTGATGTCGACCGCTCGTGCGTTCCACCATTTCGACAGCCAGCGTGTCCTTCGAATGCCCTCCGAAGGACCGCCGAGCGTGTCGTCGCGGCAGAGGTCCCATAGAAGCCCCATCACAATGCCGGGCAATGTGCGGTCTGCGCCGAAGCGAGCGTACTTATTGACTGGCACGGGCTCAACCATCCGATCCAAGAAGCGATGAAAACTGAAGAAGTTGGTGAAGGTCGAGCGTTCGCGTCTGCTGAAGACATCAAACACGGTGACTACGAAACCGACATGGGCTCGTCCTGAGCGACTCGTGGCTTGGATGTAGTCCGCCACGGTGGCCGGTAGCCCGGCAAGGGTCATGACGTTGAGCCTGGAAAGGTCCACCCCGTGGCTTACAACCGATGTGCCGACCAGGGCTTGCAGCCGGCCGCTCCGCGGATCGGTCACTTTGTCTTGCTCAACATGGTCGATCGCGGCTGCTAGCTCTGATATTCCGACCTGACCAGTAAGCACACGGAAGAAGATTCGATCGCCGTCTAGGCTCTCGAATCGCTCAGAGAGCCTCGCGAGCTCGTCCGCAATCTGATCACCGTTCGGCTTGCTGTTGACATACGCAAGCGACACTTCATACAGAAACAGCAACGCCGCGAGTGCTGAGGGATCGACAATGCCGCCTAGCGCAGCGGCCGCTTCGTCTGGGGCCATGTCTTGAAGCTTGCGGATCTGCTCGAGTAGCTCCGCTTGGACGATGCCAGCAACGTCAGCCTTTCGGCGGTAATGCGGAAGGACTCCGAGGAAGACCCTCCTGGTATCGCTTGTTTCTACGGTGTAGAAGCTGCGTTCTCGGGCGAAGCCCGGGGCCGGGAAGCTTCTCGGCCGGCGGCCGTAGACCTGGCGCAGCTGATCTTCGAATTGCTCGATGGTTGCAGAAGCAGCGAGCATCTTTGAGGGGAGCCTTGACGGACCTCCTTCTTGCAGCTCCGCAAAGAGACCCTCGTAATGGGCGTCGAAGGCGCCCAGTTCTTCTCGTAGGAGATGCAGCTCGTCCTGCACAACGAGCGCCGGCACAGGATCGTGCCACCTCGCAGCCGTTTCGGGTACGTAGCTCTCCTCAGTGCATGAATCTCCAGCCAGGCACTTGCCATTGCGCGGAAACGTGAACCATCCGTGAACGGGACAACGGAAGCGTGGGCCGTGCGCGAGCTGCGTGAACTCTCCGTAGAACGCGAACCCGCTCAGTTTGTCGACGGTTCCGACGAGGACGCTTGGCATGTACCGATACACCTCATCGTCAGTCATATGCAGCGGCAGGTCCTTCCCGCAGGCCTCGCAGTGGTGGATGAGACGGACTTTGAGAAGGTCAACCCGTAGTCGAACGTCCCGGCGTGTGCAAAACGGACATTCGACGACCAGCCGATGCTCGTTGAGCACCCTCTCGTCGAGGCTGCCAGCCCCCTTAATGCCGGGCCACCACTCCGCTGGGTAGATCAGTTGGTTGGGCGTGTTTGAGCCACCAACGAGGTAACCCAGCTCGAATGGATCTCCCGCCGCGCTACCTAGCTCCTCGAGGCGAAAGCGATCTGCGACTACGAGGACACGCAACACTCGTGAGAGCTGCTGAACGGAAAGCATGCGGAGCGGGAACTTCAACCACGCCGTTGCGCCGCGCGCCTTGCCTCTCAGTCGATCGTAGAAAAGGGCGCAGACAATAAGGCCCAAATACGCCTCGGTCTTACCACCTCCAGTCGGGAACCAGAGAACGTCTGCGTAATCCAGCTCAGACATGAACTCCTTGTCGTCGCGGTGCTCCCTGGCAGCAAGAGCGGGGAGGTGAGAGACAATGAAGACGAGCTGGAAAAGACGCCATGTATCGAAGTCCGCGCTCTTGTTGAGGTCGGCAAACACACGATTCGTCAGTCGAAAGGCGAGGCTAAGACGCTCGTCTTCCGCCATCGCTCTTCGCCCTAGGCCAAAGCGCTGTATCTCTGCCTCGAAGCGATCGCGCTCACGATGTGAGGCTTGGGCGACGGCAGTATCACTATGGCTTAGGAAGTCATCCCACTCAGCGAGATAGTCGTGCATAGCACTCTCGATACCGCCGAGGATGTGCGTCGGGTCCTTCCCAAGCTCCGCCCAGCGAGGGGCTGGCACATGATCCTCACGCGGTCGAACGACCCGCTGATCAAACTGTGGCAGCGTCGTACTCCCGACACCACCAGCGGCAGTTGGAACCGCGACACATCCACGTCCGTGACCGACGACATCACTGACCTCCGCGTACCGGTAGTCGGCCGGGCCCAGGTGGAAGCGCTGAGGAACGAGGCGCGACGGCTGTTCGATAGTTGCATCCAAATGAGAGTCGTATACAGCAAGGTCCTGGAATGGCCGCTCTGGTAACACTGTGGCGTTGAGAAGAGAGAGGCTGACCAAAAAGGACTCGCCGGTCAGGCGCTGGGCAAAAGCCACGAGCCGCAGTTTGGGATAGAGCGGCGTGAACGATGCACTCTCGGCTTCGCGGATTGCCTCCCGAAAGGACGCGCCGCTCGCTAAAGCTGAACTTGCAACTTCGCGTGTTCGCGTCTTGAAGGGCTTGGCCGCATCGGAGCGTGCGAAATGCGCATCAATCACCTCGTTCACGGCGCGCTCGATTGCTTCCGATTCCACCGTCTGCTCGCCATTCGTCGGAACTACGAGGGCGATCCCGTCGACTTGGATGTCGTAGCGGCGCCAAACACTTACGAGCCTCGTTCGCTTGCGTTGGTGGTGGTCTGCGTCACCACCTGCAGCCGCCGAGGTCGCAGACGTGCTCTCTCCTCCCGCATCCGCGGAGTCATCCGTTCCCGACGGTACGGCTAACTCAGCTCTTGAATCCTCCGGCCGCGCATAACTTCGCTGTTCGTCTGCCGTCGGGTACTCCTCCGCATAGATGGCGAAGGAGATGTTGACCTGTAGCGAGATCTCGTCAGACGACGTCTCAACCGCGAAGTCAAGCCCCATGGTTGGCAGGTCGGCGTCATCGGGAACAGCAAGTTCTACCTCTGTTGGAGGCTCAGCATCACCGTCCTTTTTGGATCGTCCGTGCGCGTCCGACTGGACAACAACCGACTCCAGCACACCGAGAACAACGTTCTGGCGCGGCTCCCAGCCAGGCTCGTGGCGCTCGCTTCCGCGATCGCCAAGCCTTCTTTCGAGGCATCGGACGAGATATCCAACAACCTGTAGCTCAATGTCATTCTCCGTGCTCGACGGGGATTGACGCTTGGCCGATGCTGCTTTGGCTGAGCTCATGAGACTCCCACCGGGGCTACCGCCTGCGTAAGCCTGCCGATCTGAGAGCTCCTGATCTCCTCAAGCGGACCAACTTCACGCACCACCCTGATCTCAAATTCATCAAGGAGCTCGGTCGCGTCCATTCCTCCCAAGAGTTTCGATAGCGCTGAGAGGTTCTGTCCTCCGTCGCCCATTGCTTCCGCCATGGCCGTCGAGAGTAAATGCCCCAGCCGGACGTGAAGACCCCGGATCTGTCGGGCCATTGCGTCAAGACGACGCGCTTCGTGCTCCACTAGTCGGTCCCCGGCAACGCGCCCGATGCGCGCGATGTCTTCTGCGTCTTCAGGAGCGATAGTCCGCCCCTCAGCCCAATTGCGGAACGTTTGCCAACCGACAGTTGAGCCGGCTTGTCGCATTCGGGAGGTGACCGTTCCCCAGTTCTGATCACAGTCTTCGTACACCTTCCAGCACGCCCTCCGCCACCGCCCGAAGAACACATCGAATGCGCGGAGGTCTTCTCGGTTGTGCGTAGCCTCCACGACTCGTGCAAAGAGTTGCTCTCTTCCTTCGCCACGAGGCACGATTACCTGATCTCCCTCTTCAAGTTGGCTGACTCGACGCCACGAGTGTCGGTCATCGGCGAGCACCTCGATGTCCCCGCCCTCCCTGATCCACCAAGTCTCATTGCCGGGTTCAAGGACGATTCCCTGAGCGAACACCTCGCCGCCGTCCACTCTCTCGTCGCCATCTAACACGAGCCCGTCCTCAACCTCAGACTCAGCAATCTCACCAACTAACAACCCGCTATCGACGTCGAGCTGAATCACCTCCGCACCAGTAGGGGGCCGAGCATCTGGTTTGAAACTCAGGCTTACGTCGGCCAACTCCGGCCAATCAGCGGGCGTCGAGCCGAGTGCAAGCGCTGAAAAAGCTGACGCCAGCGAAGCCGTTTGCGCTCTATGTCCGCGGCCCAGCGATCTGCGAAGGAGATCCTGCTCGAACGGGTAGCAGAGATTCAATCGGAGCGAGCTCTCGCCGGACCATAGAGCCGCGAGCCGTGATGCAGGCAGCCAACCCGGATAGAGATCTATTCGGGAGTCGCTCGCCCATGGGTGCCGAGTACCGAACGTGGCCCACCGAATCGCGCCACTTTCGCGATCTATCTCGATCCCCAGATCGATCAGATCCGAGACAAGCGCGAAGCCGCTGACCTCGCTGGGGACACGCACGATGATCTCGCAGTCACGCTCACTGCGCAGCTGCTCGAGCGTAAAGGCGAGTCCGTAGAGCTTCGGATTCTCAGCCTCGATCAGGTCGTACAGACTCAGTAGATCGTGGCGTAGCCCTGCCCATCGTGTTGCTCCAAACTCAGACCATCGCCCGACGAAGGCGGCTGAACGCGAATCCTCCAGGTCAAGTCGCAATGAGCGCATCGAGGATGTGCGATGGTCGAGCGCAGCCCATTCATTAAACGAACCAAGCGTTCCTACGCATCTAGACAAGGAGAAGAACAGCCGGCGGGCGATGACGAAGGGCCTTGGCGGCTGAGCGTCGAGACGAGGCGCCATGATCAAGGATGCGAAGGCCGAGCGGAATAACTCGTCAACGGCCGGCGCATGACAGGCCGCAATCTTGACGCCTTCAGCGTCTTGCCAGAGCAGCGGATTCGTAGACAAGGCGGAATGACTGTCCACGCCCCTCCCGCACTCATAGACGAGTTCGTCAATGAGCGGGCGCGCCCACGGCCAGACGACATACATACGCTTACTCAGCGTCAGAGTGCGTACCGTCTCGTCGTCGCCCAGGTCGGACAGCACAAGAATCCTCTGTGCCTTCTGCGCCTCTGCCCACGCGAGAGCGCGGTCAAGGATGTCGTGGCTCGCGAAACTGGTTCGATCGATGACGACCAGTCCAACAAACGAAAGTTGGTTGAGTTGTGGCCATCCGACGCGCGTATTCAGGTACAGGATCCGCTCGTCGTCGGAGCGAAGACGACTGATTCGGCCGTCGACGTCAACCACGCGCCCGTCTGATCGGACCCGGCAGGCCGTGAGACCGTCCGCCAAAGAGACGTTCGCGATACGAATCTTTCGCAGGCGGTCCTGAACCATCGTGTTCATTCCAATCACGATCACTGGACCAGCGAACGCAGTTCCAGGCGGGAACGCAGAAGGCCGCGCCTTCGCCAGAATGCGGGTCAGCTGTGCAAAGAGGCCGCAGAAGATCGCGAAGTCGTGGTCTCCTCGCGGGAGTTGGAGCGCCAGGTTCATGTCCGGTCGAGTGAGCATTTGATAGACGAGTGAGAGCGCGGCCATATCGAGCGGACCTGGATTGACGGCGTCGGACTCGTCAAAGAAGGCGAGGGCGTCGAGTGCCTTTAGAACAAGATTCTCGTCAAGCTCCGGCGGAACAAGGTCATCAACCCACGACATCGGTCGCTCCTCCAACAAGTGCTTGGACACGCTGCTGAACTTCATTGAGGAATGCGCACCAGTCAGCCGGAGCGCGTGCTGACTGAAGGCCCACGACGAGACCTGCGCCGAAGGCCGCGCTGCGTAGGTCGCCGGCCCCGGCAGTCGGGCAGTCGCTGAGCGCCCGAGCTGCAAGTTTCGAGGCACGATGAACTGCGTTCTTAAGTGTCAATCGTCGTGGTGCCTTCACCAGGTTCAGTACGACGTCGCACGAGAGAGGCCGCTGCGCGCGATGGTTGATAAGCGCGTGCGGCATTTCGCTCGGTACTAGCAAAAGACTTCGACCAGACACAGGCAGTGGTGCGAGAGCCTCGGCTAGCGCAACCCACGCATTCAGTTCTTGATGGTGGAAGGTGAAGATGAGCGGCCCGCCGGCCTTGAGAGCTTCCGTTGCCGGTCGAAACGCGCGGTAGGCGCCAGTGGTGAAGGTCGACCTCTTGTCGCTCTGAACGCCAAGCGTGCTCTGCGGAGTTGCCATTGCACTACACCAAGTCAGCCAGGCATTCAGCCCGCCCGCAAGATCGTCGTAATGAATCCGATCGAAGTACGGCGGATCTGTAATGACGGCGTCGACCGAATTACGCGGCAGAGAGAGCGCCGCGCTGTCGGCGCAAACGACGGCAAGGTCCGCACGCCCGGCCACAACGTCCGACTCGGCTCCGAGCGAAACCTCTCCGCCTCGTTCGTTACACAGCTCAACAAAGGCAGTTAGGGAGCGCTCGGTTCGGCGTCGGTACCACGAGCGAACATCTCCGGAGGGAGCTAGCTGGCTCTTGGACTCGAAGAGCGGGTTCATTTCAAACGAGATCGAAACCGGATGTAGTACAGGCCTGCCAAACGCCTGACGGATGGACCCGGTGCCGAGACCTTTGAAAGATGTGAGCCGACAGTGATATTCGAGAACTGGTGAGAAGGCGAGGGCGAGCTGGCTACGGAGTCTGAGATCGTCGACCGCGGCGACTTCGCATGCGATTGCCGATGCGAGCACGTGTTGGCGCGGATGAAAGAGATCGGACCAGTCGCTATATCCCCAATCAAGGAGTTGCCGCGTAGAGCTGCCTAGTGCGATCGGCGCAATTGGAAGACGAGGCTTCGCCCGCTCTGCCGATCGCGCAAGTGCAAGATCGCTCTCACTCGGAGCCTGATACGTCCGCTGTCCGTCCTTCCTCCACTCGACTGCGGCGAGAACGGCGCGAGGAGCCTCAGCTTCTCCTGTTGGCCCCTTCGCGCTTAGGACGGTCTTGCAAGACTTGCAACGGAACTGTCCAGACTGCGCCTTCAGCGCAACGCTTTCCCCGCACGGACAGAGTGCCGTTGAAGCTCTGACGTTGTCGACCGCGAAGACATGCCGACTAAGCGGGCATATAGCCCATCCAGCCGGCTGACGCTCCGGATAGGCGTGCTGGACGAGAATCGACCGGTTGAGGAGCAGCGAATGCGCACCGCAGTCCGAACATTCGCGCTCATACACCCAGAAGTAACCCGAGGGGCCGTCTGACCCTCCGTAAAGCTCGGTGACTTCTTGTAGGGCCGCCTCGGCGATCCTTCCGTAGGTCGCCGCTAGCGCTGGATGTCTAGCGGAGAACGCTTCGCGAGCAAGGAGTGACGCAAAGGGCGAGATCTCAATGCCAATCGCACGATGCCCCAGCCTGAGGGCTTCACCCAGCGTGGTGCCGCTACCCGCAAACGGATCGAGCACCAAGCCGCCGGACTCAGCCAGACCTTCTTGAATCATCCACCTGGTCACGACGGCGAGTCGTTTGGCCCACCACTTCCCCCCGTAGTAGAGGGGCTGGTCAAGATGCCGCCGAGTTCGGCTCGCAAGCGCGGCCTTGTACAAGGCATCAGTAGATGACTGGCCAGCTGGACTACAAACTGCTGTCCGACGTGCCTTAGAGCGCTGGTTTTCTAGTGTACGTGGCATAAGTGTCGATTGTTACTAATTCTACGCCTATCTACTCTCTCCGAACAGGGGCTTTCCAGCTTTCAACTCTCCGTCAGAGGATTCTCAACCTGAAAGAGCGCTGTTGCCAAACGGCGGCCGCGCAGCTCACTGCTCGCCGGCCACATTACGGACAACTCTCACGAGCACATCGAGTCCAAGTTGATGCGCATCGGGGAAGCAAAGAAAGCCTTCTGCGTCGACCATCTTGAAGTAGGCGATGCTCGAGCAGTCGTAGCCCGGCGCTTTTAGTGGCACGGTGATTTCTGCAATCTCGCCAGGTTCGGTATCTGGGATGTCGACGTACTTCTGTGCTGAGGTGATCAGTCCGGGTCCGGTGAGCGGCCCTTGACGTTCTAGGCGCCGACTGCGCCACGAGACGGTTCCGCAGTTCCGGATTCGCCAGGTCTTCGTGAAGAGCTCTCCGGGCTTGAAGAGCGTGCCGTGCGGGATGGTGTCGTCGACGAAGGCGGTGGCATCACCTTCAACGGCTCGCGCGAGTTTGGCGCGAGGGCCGCGTTGACGCTTCTGCTCGTTGGCGTGTTCCGCAACCTCGAAGAGCGAGAGCAAGAGGCCGTCGCCTTCGAACTTGTCCTCGTAGAACTGGACGAGCGAGCGGCTCGGCTTCGTGTCGCCCCGCTCCACGCGGGAGATGTGACTCGGACTGCAGGGGAACTCCCGTGCGGTCTCTCTAATCGTCGCACCGTGGACCAGGCGAAGCTTTTGCATCGTCCAGCCGAGAACGGTCTTGGGCTGCCTAGGTGCAAGAGGTGGCGGAAGCGTCGGTCGGCCCATGGCAGGCCAATCGTTGCAGGTTGGTCAACAACTTTCCGGCGCCCGACATTTCGGTCGAGCCGCGACTTTCGCGGAGTCGAACGAAAGGATCCGAGATGTCTTCTGAGTTGGTGCCTTCACGGTTCAACGGCCGCGAGAATCGTCAGGTCGGCCGTGAGCTTGCGCGGCTGGATGCGCAGGCGCGGATGTCGTTGGCGCGGGTCGAGCGTGCGGCCGACGTACAGACCGCTCGCGTTCAGGGGCTGGCGTACGTCGGCCGGCAGGCACTGCACGCAGCGGCGATGGTGTCAGAGACCGAGCAGCAGCTGTGCCGGCTGGTGCCCGAGGCGGCTGGTCGACTGACGGCGATCGCGGACATCACAGCGCTCGGCTTGGCCGAGATCGTGGCGGACACGGCGCGGCAGGTGAGTCAGCGATGACGACGCTCCTGACCGTGATGGTGCTGACGCTGATCGGTGGTCTGATGTTCGAGCTGCACGAGCGGCGGGCGGAACGGCTGGAGCGTCTGAACCGCGAGTCGTGGGAGGTCTTGCAGACCGCCCGCCGGATCCACGATGAGGCGGCCGAGGCCTTGCAGGCGATGTTCGAGGAGGCCCGCCTGCAAGCGCGAGTGACCGCGGCTCGTGAGATCGAGAAGTGAACGAGCACAACAACCCGTACTTCCGGTTCCTGGTGGTCGTGGTCGGCACGGCGGTGGCCTTGCACATCGCCTGGGTGCTGATCCGGCCGGTGCTGCCGGCGATCGCGGTCGTGTTCGCAGTCGTCGCGATGTGGCAGCTCGTCCGCTGGTACCGCGACCGCGACCGCTGGTAGCCGGAGGTTTCGGGTGGTCCGCTCGGCGTTGTGGAATCGACCGTTTGTCTTGACGTGCTGCGTGAACGCAGCGTTTACTGAAAGCAGCCATTGCTGCGTAAACGCAGCGGCGCGGGGTTCCGCGGAGAGCTGGAAGGAGGGACATTTATGAGCAGAACGTTTCATCATGGCGAGCGGCGCATCCGCGTCCGCGGTGTCCGACATGAATCCCCGGACCTGCGCAAGCTCGCGCGGGCATTGATCGATCTCGCCCAGGCGCAGGCCGAGGCGGAGGCAGAACAGCAGCACAAGCAGCAGACCGACAACGTCGTCGAGCTGCGACCGAAGACGCCCGCAGGTCCGGAGCAGGACGCCGCATGAGCAAAAGCACGCTCAAGTGGTTCGAGCTGCACTGGCCGCGCGAGGTCGACGCGGAGCGCGTCGTACATGTTTTCCGGCTGCTTGCTACGTCTAGCGCGACGCCAGTGATCCTCGAGGCAGTGGGAGTCCGCGGTGGCGTTGTCCATCGGCTCGCGGTGCCGGAGGCTCCGGCTCCGATGCTGCTTCAGCAGATGCGTGCTGCGCTGCCGGCGGTGGGCTTCGTACGTCTCGATGGTCGACCATCCGTTGCGATCGACCGGGCTGTCGAGGTGTGCCTAAGCACAACGAGTCGTCCGCTCGGCGTGCAGGAGACG
>Ga0187861_10003716_pt1 | contig 13306 bp, 8 predicted proteins | sample June2016WEW_10_1_3_FD_132986 | JGI IMG/M metagenome (GOLD analysis project Ga0187861, IMG submission 132986) | Peatland microbial communities from SPRUCE experiment site at the Marcell Experimental Forest, Minnesota, USA - June2016WEW_10_100 | ecosystem: Environmental > Terrestrial > Soil >...
CTGCCTCGCGAGGAGCGCGTCCGGGAGATGCTTGAGCAACGTACACGAACCGCCTATGCGGATCGGAATAGGACTTATTCGCTGCGGGATTCGGAGATTTACACGCTGTCGGAAGTAGGCAAGTTTCGCGTTGTCGCCAAGAACGACCTGGCCGAATTCGCTTACAACCGTGACCGGAGCCGCATGGAAAACGATGTTGAGAACCTGGTGCGCCAAGGGCTCGCAAAGGTGTCGACCATCCCGGACATCGACTACAACCCCTCCCAGGTTGTGACGCTCACGAAGGAAGGTCATAAGCTTCTATCTCGCGGCAAGGTTCTCCCCACAAGCCAGGCAATCTACCACGGACTCAAGAAACCCAAGGAAGCTGCCCATGACGCGGACCTCTACCGCCTCTATCACAAGGTCAGCGATGAAATCGAAAGCAAGGGCGGCAGAGTGCTTCGCGTGCTGCTCGACTACGAAATGAAGGAAGAGCTTTACTCACGGTTTGCCCGCGCCTCTCAGGATAAGACGAGAAACCCGTGCACCTTGCAGTAGGAGGTCGCCGAGGGTTACCACCTCAAGGTTGTATCCGGCAAGATTCCCATCCCCGATCTGCGCGTCGAGTATGTGAACGAGAACGACAATCAAATCCAGCGCCGCGATCTGGAGCTGGCCACGGACCATTATCGGCCACGAGGACTATCGCAGAAGGCCCGCGTCGGCTTCCAGATGCCGGAGAGGACATTGAAACGCCCGCACAGATTTCTCACGGCAGAAGAAGTTCGGCGACTCGTAGCAGCAAGCAAGGAGCCAACCCGCACAATCATCCTTCTGGCAACAATGACGGGATTGCGGATTGGCGAGATCCTTGCGTTGCGATGGGGACGCATAGACCTACTTCGAGGCACCTTGCTTGTGGCAGAGACTTGCTACAAGGGGCACTTTGGAACTCCGAAGACACGTGCAAGTAAACGTGAAGTTCCATTGGCTCCAGTAGTTGTGCGTGAATTGAAAGAGCACTATTCGCGCTCAGTGGACCACTCTCCGAGTGCTTTGGTGTTTGCCACAGACCAAAGTACTCCGCTCGCTGCGGCCAATCTCAGGAGGAAGTCACTGAGCACTGCATGCAAGCGAGCTGGTCTTCAGCGAATCGACTGGCACACGCTTCGTCACACGCACGGCACGCTGTTGCACTCACAAGGAACGCCATTGAAAGTTGCACAGGCTCAGCTTGGGCATTCCCACATGGCAACGACTTTGGAGGTCTATACGCATGCCATTGCGAGTGCACAAAGAGATGCTGTGAACTTGCTCGAAGACCAATTGTTCCCAAATGTTCCCAAGTTCGAGAGAAGTGGAAATACGACGCAGGACGAAAGTCAGTTGGTTCAGTGAGTTAGTGGTCGGGGCGCCCGGATTTGAACCGGGGGCCTCCTGCGCCCAAGGCAGGCGCGCTACCAGGCTGCGCTACGCCCCGACAATTGGTACGTCTGTGATTCTACTGTACTTCCCGGTATGATTCCTAGTTATCATAACGACGAATGTGCGCGAACTGTGCCAAATAGCTGCCGATTTATTTACTGTGCCCAAAATTGGTGCGCTCTAAACTGCTGAAAATAAAAAGCGCCAGAATTATTGGAAGCGGCGCCCCTTGCCTGAAAAGCAGGGGCGTCCTTTTTGCCGAGAATTCCAGGAACTCCATCAGTTTCATAGTGTCTGAGTGCTTAGACAGAAGGGAATGAGAAAGTGCGCGCCAGTTGAGGCGCTCGCGAGTGTTGTTCGTGCTTGGGAGGAATAGCCATCCTCTCCGCGTCTTCGACCACTCCACGGTATTCCATTGCCCTTGGCCGCGCGACCGCAGTGGGCGAGGCTACTTTTTGCGAACGGAAACGACGGAAGCGGCGTAACGATCTCCGCGGAGAATGGATATGCTGAACTCGATGGCAGCCTGCTGGACATCGAACGTCGTTTCCTTGATGAGCAGAACCGCACTGCCCGGAGCCGCCTGCAAGAGCTTTGCGTCCTCCGGCTTTGTCGTTGCGGCCCCAATCACTTCCTCGGCCCAATGCAATTTGCGGTGGTAGATGTGTTCGAAAACGTGATACAGGGACTGTCCTTCCAGATCCTGCTTGTCAATGTCAGGGAAGATTGCCGCGGGGAGGTAACTCGTAACCACCGCCACCGGCGCTTGATCCACAAAACGAAGGCGGCGCAGACGAAAGACTTGCTCATCCGGCCCCAACCTTAGGGCTTGTGCGACTTCCTGGTCCGGCTTACACAATTCAAGCGAGAGAACTTTGGCGGAGGGAGTCAATCCCCTACGTCGCATTTCCTCGCTGAATCCACGAAGCTGCTGAAAATTCCACGGCAATGTTCCGGAACCAATCACGGGCTTCTTGCCGCGCGCGATGAGCAGAAGCCCCTCGGACCGCAGCTTCTGAAAAGCCTGCCGCACCGGCATCTTACTGATGCCCAGCATGCGCGCCAATTCGCCCTCGGAATGGAAAATCTGCCCCTCCTGAAGATGACGGTCCTTAATCAGATTGCGGATTTGACTAACGATCTGCTCGTAGTAGGGAACGAAACTGCTGCTGTCCAAGGTCAAACGAAGCGGCCCAGGAGAGCGATCGGAATCACGAACTGTTTGTGGAAGCGCCATGGCATCAAGAGTTGAGAAATTGAAAACTAATCATACAACGTATATAGGTTGAAGCCAAGAAGGAAATTGAGAAAAGGGACGAGGAAGTCAATTATTGCGTAAGTCTATGTAAAAAATAGATTTAGCCATGGGGAGAAGAGGGGCTGAAAGGAAAGGCCGGGAAGGCATAAAAAGAAACGCTTGACAACTACTATACATATGCGGTTTATATATTATGTTATTGAAGTTTCGGGGTGGTTTTTATCCCTCTTGCAACCACCCCGGGAGGTTCGGCATGTGTTCAGTAAGTTTCGTCAGGGGAATGCTGAAGCGTTTTCTCGCTCCGTTGTGGCTCGTCCTATTTCTTTTGGGGTTTACGGCGTCGCTGTGTTGGGCGCAGGTGGACTCGAGCCGGATTGTCGGGACCGTGGTGGATTCGTCGGGAGCCGTCGTCATAGGTGCGACGGTGAAGGTGGTGAATACGGAGACGAACATTACGGTCGGTGCGACGACGAATGAGTTCGGGGAGTACACGGCTACGCCGCTCAAGCCGGGAGTGTATTCAATCAGCGCTGAAAAGAGCGGGTTCAAGACCGCGGTGCAGAGCGCGATCAAGCTGGACATCAACCAGGTGGCGCGGGTGGATTTCTCTCTGCAACCGGGCCAAGTGACGGAACGGGTGGAAGTGACCGCCGCGGAACCGCTTGTCGAGTCGCAGACGTCTTCGATCGGCCAGGTGATTGAGGAGACCCGAGTGCACGATTTGCCGTTGAACGGGCGAGATTTCCTGCAGCTGGCGTATTTGAGCCCGGGCGTAAATCAGGGGCAGACGGGACTCGTGCAACAGGGCGGGATACCAGAGAACGAGCGGGGTAACGGTGCCATCCAGGTGAACGGCCTGATGGCCACGAACAACAATTTTCTGTTGAACGGATTCGACAACAACGAACAGCAGATCGGATTCGAGGTATTGCAGCCTCCGGTGGACGCAATTGAGGAATTCAAGGTGCAGACGAACAGCTTCGGGGCGGATATCGGCAAGGGCGGCGCGGTGGTAAACGTGGTGCTGAAGTCCGGGGCGAATAATTTCCACGGTAGCCTGTTTGAATTTCTGCGCAACTCCGCGTTCGACGCGAAAAACTTCTTTGACGATCCGACGAGTCCCATTGCGCCGTTCAAGCAAAACCAGTTTGGCGGGACGCTGGGCGGGCCGGTGATCCGGAACAAAACCTTTTTCTTCGTGGACTACCAGGGAACACGGATCCGGCAGTCGCAGACGCTGATTTCCACGGTGCCGACGATGGCGGAGCGCGGCGGCGACTTTTCGGACTTGTTGGGCACGGACGGGCAGGGAAACGTGACAGGGCAAATCTTCGACCCGCTAACGACGACGACGCCGGACCCGGCGCACCAGAACGTGCGCGCGGCGTTTCCGGGAAACGTGATTCCGGCCTGCGTTGGCACGACCGGACTCAGCGCGACAGGCGGCGGATGCCTGGACTCGGCGGCGCTGAACGTGATTCAGCTTTATCCTAAACCGAACATTGCGGGCGCCGGGACGGCAAACAACTTCCTCTATAACCCGGTGGCGCAGAACAATCAGGATGCGTTCGACATCCGGGTGGACCACCAACTTGCGGCCGACAGCCTCTCCGCCACGTTCAGCTACGGCAACGTGGATTCCGTGGACCCAGACCCCTTTCCGGGGAAGGCGGGCGGAGGAAGCTTTTCGGGCAACATTCACAACAAGGCGCTGGTGACGGGTGTGAGTGACGTGCACCTGTTCTCGCCGACCCTCTCGAACGAATTGAAGATCGGCTACACGCGGTATGCCGTGAATGCGGTGCCCTTCTTTTCGAACGAAGCGCTGGCGACCGAACTGGGGATTCGCGGAATCAACGACCCGAGCAACTTGGCGCTCACCGGGGGAATACCCAACATCATGATTTCGGGGTACAGCGCGCTGGGCAATCAGGACTGGTTTCCGGAAATTCTCAACGAGAACAATTACCAGTTGAAAGATTCTCTTACCTGGATTCGCGGCCGGCACAGCCTCAAAATGGGCGGTGATTTGATCCGACGTCAGCATGGATTCTTCCAGGGCCAGAACACGCGGGGCGATTTCACGTTTGACAACCAGTTCACCGAGGACCTCACGTTCGTGCAGACGGCGGACAATCCGAACAATCCGAATCCGGGAAGTTCGCTGGCGAGCTTCCTGTTGGGCTATCCCATCAATTCATTTCGCGATGGGCTGAAGGGGCCGTTTGGCATGAATTGGTGGGAGTTCTCGGCGTACTTCATGGATGATTTCCGCGTGTCGCGCAAGCTGACGGTGAACCTGGGCTTGCGGTATGACTTGTTCACCCCCATGGTGGAAGAGCACAACCGGATTGCAAACTTCGATTTCAAGACGGGAACATTCGTGGCGCCCGGGATGCCCGGTGTGAGCGACACGGCGAACGTGGTGACCAACAAGAAGAATTTCGCGCCGCGGCTGGGCTTCGCCTACACCCCGCAGGACAACGGGAAAACCGTGATTCGCGGAGCTTACGGCATATTCTACTCACTGCAAGCGGACCAGAGCGACGGGGAGCTTGCGTACAATCCAACCGGGCTTTTCAGCAACCAGACGATGCAATTAAACCCGTCCTCCATTCCGGTGATGAGGCTTTCCACGGGTTTTGCGACCCCGCAGAATCCAACGGGAGGATTGCCCGCCTCGGACCTGTCGGATCCGAGCGGCCGCGCGAGCGCGATGGTGTTCAATAACCCAACGCCGTCCATCCAGGAGTGGAACTTGAACGTGGAGCGGCAGCTCGCGAAGGACACCGTGCTGCAAGTGGCCTATGTGGGGCTTCACGCAACGCACCTGACTTACCTGAGGAACCTGAATCAGGCGACGCAGCCGCTCGATTCCAATTTCGAAGTGTGCCCTCCGGTGGTGCCGGCGGATCCGTACTGCTCGAACAGCGATCCGGCGAACAGCTTGCCATCCAACTACGGGCGTCCGTATTACGCGACGGTGCCGCAGATTGCGGCCATTCGCACCTCGGCCAACGATGTCAGCACCATCATGCACAGTTTGCAGGTGCGCTTCGAGAAGCGCTTCTCGGCGGGCTGGACAATGCTGAACAGCTACACCTACCAGCATTCGATCGGCACGGCGGAAGAAGACGAGGCGGCCGGGGGTTCAGCGGAACCGCAGAATACCTACAACATGCGCGCGGAACGCGGAAACATGGCACCCGATTTCCGCCACCAGTTCACCTCGGCATGGTCCTACGAACTGCCGTTCGGGCCGGGGAAGAGATTTTTGCGTGGCACGGGGCCAGTCCAATGGATCGCGGGCGGCTGGCAATTGAATGGCATCATTACGATGTACTCTGGGCAGGCGCTCACGCCGCTGCTCTCCTATGACTACACAAACACCGGATCGGCGGGAGACCGCCCGGACCAGATTAGCAACCCGTATGATTTTTCTAACGCGACGAGCGTGGGGTGCCCCTCGAACAAGCAAAGCCTGCAATGCTGGTACAATCCGGCAGCCTACGCCATTCCCGCGCTGGCGCCAGACCAAACCCTCGCCCACGAGTATGGCGGCGCGGGGCGCAACAGCCTGCGCGGGCCGGCGCAGTACAACGTGGATCTCTCGGTGTTCAAGAATTTCAAGCTAAGGGAAACCATGAACCTGGAATTCCGCGCCGAGGCTTTCAACCTTTTCAATACTCCTCAGTTCGGCGTTCCATACAGCGTTGTGGACAGTCCGGGGTTGTCGGGGTCCATTTCGGGCACGGTGCATGCTCCGCGCCAAATCCAGTTCGCGTTATTGTTTAAGTTTTGAGCGTCGGGTTTAACAGGAAAAGGTCGAGGAGGCTCCATGCGTGGGAATCATGGCGGGTGGTTGCGGGACGTAGCGGTAGCGTGTGCTCTCTGTGTGCTCGCCGTGACGGCGCCAGCGCAAGATGCGCCGAAAAGTGGCGTCGCGGCGAAGTTGCCTGCCGTTCGCATCGACGGGAATTATTTTTCGGCCGAGGGAAAGCGTTTTCTGGCCGTAGGAGCGCACTGGGTGCCGGCGAAGGCGGCCATGCAGTGGCCGGTACAGTGGGATCCGAAGGACATCGAGGCGGACTTCGCCAAGATGCACGAGTTGGGCTACAACATTACGCGTTTCGACGTGCTGTGGGCGTGGTTCGAACCGCGTCCCGGCGACTATAATCCGGTGGCGTTCGAACAGCTCGATTACCTGGTGACGCTCGCGCACAAGTACAAGATCTATCTGCACCCGAGCCTGTTCATCGGCAATGAAGTCGGCGAGGCCTACTGGGATGTGCCATGGCGGCATGGGCGGCACCCGCACGCGGACCCGGAAATGCTGCGGCTGGAAACAAACCTCGCAACAGAGTTTGGCCGCAGGTACGGCAAGGAAACAGGCATCATTGCCTGGGACCTGACCGACGAGCCTCCGTTCTGGATCATCCCCGGGCAAACCTCCGACGCGATGGCCATCAACTGGACACGGCTCATTGCGGACGGGATTCGCAAGAACGATAATCTCCATCCCATCGTCGTCGGCACCAGCGGGGAAGAAATCAGTCACGGGCCTTTTCGCGCAGACGACATTGCCGCCAGTGTGGATTTCTTCAGCGTTCATCCCTTCACTTTGTACGCGCCCGATCTGTTTCCCGATGCTTTGCTCTCCGCTCGGGGAACCTATGGCGCGGCGTTTGAGATTACGCTGTCGCAAGGCGCCGGGCACCCGGTGATGATTCACGAAATGGGTGCCTCCACGGCGCAGTTCTCGCCGGAACGTGTGGCGGCCTACGACCGCGCCCAGATGTACTCCGGCTTGGGGGCAGGCAGCATGGGCGTGGATCTGTGGTGCTACACCGATGCGTCTCCCGCGCAGTTCCACAAAGCACCCTATTTGCGCACGCCGCAGGAAACCGGCTGGGGAATGACCACATGGGACCGTCAGGATAAAGCGCTGGCGCGAGAGTTCAAGAAATTCGCGCGGGTGGTGAGCCAGTTGGATTTGACAGGCATCGCGCCTGCGCCAGCGGACGTGGCCATCATCATTCCTGACGAATGGGCCAAACCACACGGCGATTTTTCACGTTTCGGCTTGACCGGTCCCGAGGTGACGCCGTACGTTTCCCAGGCTGATGGCGACGCCATCCCGGGCAGCACGCAGCCTGACGCCAGCGGCGTGAACCGCTGGCTGATCAGTTCTGCGCTGAGTTCCTTCGTCCTGGCGCGGCGAGCGGGGCTACAAGCGGATTTTCCCCGTGAGTACAGCGATTGGACCAAGCACCCGATGGTGTTTCTACCGTCACCCATCACCAGCACGGAGAACACATTTCTCGCGCACGTGCACTCGGATTTTTATGAGAAAGCCAGGAAGTACGTGGAGCAGGGCGGTTTTCTGTACGCATCGGTAGCCACAGATGGGGCGATCCCGGAAATGTCAGCGCTATTCGGAGCGCGGCTCGTGGACCGCGCTATCAGTTCCGAGGTTACGCTGAAGTTTGTGCAGCCGTTTGGGGACTTTAAGCCTGGAGACACGCTGCATTATTCCGTGCCTTCTGCTTCGATCCAGTCGTGGGGCACTCTGCTGGAAGTAACGACCGGAAAGGTGGTGGCAGTGGATCAGGATGGTCATCCTGCGCTGGTCACGAATACCTTGGGTGCGGGGAAAACGCTCCTGAGCGCCTATCCGCTGGAACACTACCTCAGCGAAGTCCCCGCGGTTTTCGACAAGCCGGAAGATACACATCGCATCTATGCGGCGTTCCGTGATTGGGCCGGCGTGAAGCCGGCCTTTACAGTGGACAAACCCGAGGTGGAAGCAGCTTCGCTCGCCGGCGACCGGCGCGGCTACGTCGTCCTGGTGAATCACAGTCCGGAAGAACAGACCGTGACGCTGACATCGACGATCCCCGTGCGCGCGCTGGCGAAAATCGGCGAAGAAGGGCCGAACGCGATCCGGTTGGAGAACGCAAGCTGGAAAATGAAGATTGGCGCTTATGAAGGTGCAATTGTGGAGTGGAAACAATAGGAGCACACGCGCGGGACCTTGCAACTGGGCCGCGCGGCAAACGACATGACGACCATTGGCGCGGTGGATATCGGCGGTACGAAGATTGCCGTTGGATTGGTGGACGAACACGGGCAACTGAGCTGGCGATTGGAATTTCCGACCAACGCCAACGCGGGGTATGCGCGAGCCATCGGCAACATTATTGACACGCTGCGGCAGGCGGAATCGCGCAGTGGCAAGAAGATGGACGGGATCGGAATTGGCTCCACGGGTCCCGTCTATCCGCTGACTGGGGAGATCGGCGACGTCAATTTTTTCCCCAGCTGGTGCGGCCAGAATCCCGTGCGCGACTTGGAGAAGGCCTTCGGGCTGAGCGTCGCGATGGAGAACGATGCGGACGCTTCGGCATTGGGCGAAGCGGGCTGGGGCGGGGGACGCAACAAGTCGCGAATGATTTACGTGACGCTGGGAACCGGAATCGGCGTGGGAATCATTTTGGACGGGCGAGTATACCGCGGCGTGGCCGATTCGCACCCGGAGATCGGACACCACCTGGTGGACTTCTCGGGGCCTCCTTGCACCTGCGGGTTTCGCGGTTGCTGGGAATCGTTGGCGGCCGGACCTGGAATGACGGCGTGGCTGGAGAGCCATTCGCCGGCCGGCTATGCACACCGCGGCGGCGATTTGAGCGCCAAACGCATTTGCGAACTGGCGCGAGCGGGCGACGAATGGGCGCGGCGCGCGGTGCAGCACGAAAGTTTGTACCTGGGACTTGGGCTGGCCAATCTGGTGACGGTGTTTGTGCCGGACGCGATCGTGCTCGGCGGGAGCCTGATGAAGAGTGCGGACCTGTTTCTGGACGGCATCAAGACGACCATCGCGGCAAGTTGCCGTTATGTTCCTTATGAGAAGGTGGAAATATCCCTGGCGTCGCTCGGCGAGGAAGCAAATCTGATCGGTGCAGCGTGCGTGTGGCACCACCGCTTCGGGTCCACCGGAGGAACTCATGCAGGCTGATCTGCCTATTGTTGACGGCGAGTACCTGCGGGACATCTTGAGCCAGCCGCGTGCGCTAAAGGAAACGCTGGAAGGCTTGGACGCGACCAAGCCGCTGCAGCAACTGGCGGCGAAGTTGCACAAGGGCCATTTCAAGTCCGTCGTGCTGACCGGGATGGGTTCGTCGCTTCACGCGCTTCATCCGATGCAGATCGCCCTGGTGGAAGCCGGGTTTTCCGCGAGGATGGTGGAAACTTCGGAGCTAGTCCATTACCAAAGGCGCTGCTTCGATCGGAAGACCCTCATCGTGGCCGTGTCGCAATCGGGGCGTAGCGCGGAGGTGATCCGGCTGCTCCAAGCGAACCGCCGGCGGGCTGCAGTAATCGGGGTGACCAATACGGCAGACAGCCCTCTCGCCAAGCACAGTGACGTGGTCGTGCTCACGCGCGCGGGCGTCGAGTTTTCCGTCTCGTGCAAGACGTATCTCACAGGCCTGCTCGTGCTGGGCGTGGTCACTGACGTGCTCTGCGGAAAATTCACGCTGCGCACGAAAAAGGAATTGCAAGCAGCGCCGCCCGCCGTCTCGGACTACCTGGCCGATTGGAAAGCACACGTCCATTTCGCGGCGGAAAAGCTGGCCCCGGCGCGGCATCTGTTCCTGGTCGGCCGCGGTCCCTCGCTGGCTGCCGTGGGCACGGGCGCGCTGATCATCAAGGAATCCGACCATCTTCAGGCCGAAGGAATGAGCAGCGCGGCTTTTCGCCACGGACCCTACGACATGCTCGGGCCCGAAACCTTCGTCCTGGTGTTTGCCGGAGACCGCAAAACGGCCGGCTTGAACAAACGTTTGCACGACGACATCCGCGCGCAGGGCGGAACTGCCGAGCTTGTCGGCGAGACCTCACCGGACGCGGCCTTCCGCGTCGCCAAGGCTCCCCGGCGCATCCTGCCTCTGCTCGAAATTCTTCCCGTGCAGATGATTACGCTTGCGCTCGCGGCTGTCAGCGGCCGCGAAGCAGGACGCTTCCAATTCGCTTCGAAAATTACCGCAACCGAATAGCTTGAGAAACCCGCTGGTTCCAGGGAGGATCGGGAATGGCCCGCAATCGCTACATGGTAGGACTGGTCTTCCTTATTTTCTTCGTGATGTCGTTCCTTACGAACATTCCCGGGACGATCATTCCGGACATCATCACGGGTTTTGGCGTGAGCCTGACCGTCGTGGCGCTGCTGCCGTTCTTTTTCTTCAGCGCCTATGGCGTGATGTCCATCCCGGCGGGATTCCTCGTGGACCGATATTCGGAAAAACCGGTAATGGTGTTTTCGTTCGTGGCGGGGCTAGTCGGGTCTCTGAGCATCGCGCTGCACCCGACCTTCCTGGTGACCATCATCTCGTCGTTCGTAATTGGCGCGGGCATGGCCTCGCTGCAAGTCGCCATCAATCCGCTCTTGCGCGTTGCGGGCGGCGAGGAACATTTCGCGTTCAATTCCGCGTTCGCGCAATTGGTGTTTGGCGCGGCCTCTTTTCTCAGCCCAAGAGTTTACTCCTACATTGTGGCGCATCAGGGAGCGGCGGCTGGGGGGCGCAGCGGCTTTCTGCGCCTCCTCGCACGCTTGACTCCCGGCAATTTCCCCTGGGTTTCGATCTACTGGATTTTTGCGGCGGCGTGCGTGGCGATGGTCGCGATTCTCTCTCTGTCTCGCGTGCCTCGCGTCGAGCGCAAGGAGGACGAGCAGGCGGGATCGCTCAGCATGTACCGCGAACTCCTGCGCAAGCCCATGGTCTGGCTCTTTTTCGGGTGCGTGTTCGCCTACGTGGGATCGGAGCAGGGCACCGCCAACTGGATTTCGCAATTCCTGGTCAACTACCACCATGTGAATCCGGACACCACGGGCGCCGCGACTGTCTCGTTGTTTTGGGGCCTGCTCACACTAGGATGCCTGCTCGGAATGCTTCTCTTGAAAATCTTTGACAGCCGCGGCGTGCTGATCGCCTTCAGCATTGCGGCCCTGATCTGCCTGACGGCGGCGCTGTTTGGATCCGCCAAGGTATCGCTCGTGGCGTTTCCCCTGGTTGGCTTCTTCGCCTCTATCATGTGGCCCGTGATTTCCTCGCTGGCCCTGAATTCCGTTTCCGAATATCACGGTTCCTTCGCGGGCATCTTGTGCACCGGGATTATGGGTGGCGCGGTAGTCCCGGTCATCATTGGACGGTTGGGTGACAACTTTGGTCTTCGAACGGGAATGTCCTTCCTCTACTTGACCTTCGGTTGCGTGCTAAGCGTCGGTTTTTGGGCAAAGCCACTCATCACCAACGCGACGATTCGCGACAAAAAGTGAGCAGCGAATTTTGGGTAAGGTCGAGCTTACGTTTCCGAATTCTTCTTGATCGTCCAATCGACTCCGCATCGGATCAAAACGCTAATCGGAATTCCGGTCTTCTTTGAAGTAGCTTTCAGTACCTTTCCGGCCACATGGCAACTTTTATCCTGCGCGGCACATGAGGCGCAGGCTACATGCATGGCCGATCTCCGGTCAATCTGAACGCGGATGGAACGTGTCCGGTGACCGTCGCCACGCGAGGCGCTGGCAGAACCAAGCCCTGGCCTGCATAGCCCTAATATCCTCTATTGAATCGGTTTAATGATTGACTCCCTGGGCCCAACGGAATACACTCTCATCCGAAGAACGCCACGCGAAGCTTTTGCTTCCGCATTCTCGAGGAGGATGCCATGCCTGCGTCCACGACAACGGCAAAATTGAAAGTACCGTTCTACGGCCACGGCCGCCAATACCACAGCATCAAGCGAGAAATCGACGACGCCTTCCACGCCGTCCTGGAAAGCGAGGCCTATGTCATGGGCCCCACCCTCGCTCGTTTCGAAAAGGAGCTCGCCCAGTATTTTGGTATGAAGCATGCCGTCGGTTTGAACTCCGGCACCGACGCTCTCTGGCTGGCCTTTTTCGCGCTGGGCATCCAGCCGGGCAACGAAGTCATCACCACCGCCAACACCTTCTTCGCCACCGCCGAGGCCATCTGGATTGCTGGGGGCAAGGCCGTCTTCGTCGATTCCGACCCGGTCACCAACAACATCGACCCCTCGAAGATCGAGGCCGCCATCACGCCGCGCACCGTCGGCATCGTCCCCGTGCACCTCTACGGCCATTGTGCCGATATGAAAGCCGTAAGCACCATCGCCAAGAAGCACAAACTCTGGGTTGTGGAAGACAACGCCCAATCCATCGACGCCCACGGCGATGGTTTCAAACAGGGCGAGCTCAGCGACGCCGTCTGCACCAGCTTCATCATCCAAAAGAACCTCGGCACCTTCGGCGACGGCGGCGCCCTCATTACCAATCGCCCCGACATCGAACAAACCGTGCGCCGCTTGCGCAACCACGGCTCTCTCAAGCGTTCTGTGCACTCTTTCGGTTTCAATAGCCGCCTCGATGATCTCCACGCAGCGTTCCTGAGTGTCAAGCTCAAGCACATCACCCGCTGGACCGATCAACGCCGCGCCTGGGCCAAGCGCTACACCGATGGCCTCAAGGGCACCAGCTTCAAGCTCCCCAAGGAATTGCCCGGTTACCGTCATGTCTTCCATCTCTACGTCATCGAACACCACAAGCGTGACCATTTGACGCAG
>Ga0187861_10003719_pt1 | contig 13299 bp, 10 predicted proteins | sample June2016WEW_10_1_3_FD_132986 | JGI IMG/M metagenome (GOLD analysis project Ga0187861, IMG submission 132986) | Peatland microbial communities from SPRUCE experiment site at the Marcell Experimental Forest, Minnesota, USA - June2016WEW_10_100 | ecosystem: Environmental > Terrestrial > Soil >...
GGCTGGAGCACCCTTCTGGCGGGTTGGATGTGCATGATTCTGGTGTGGGTATTAATGGCTGCCAGTCTGTGGGCCGTGTTTCGGGCCATGGGCATAACGGATATCGGCCTTATCCAGTACGGCCCGGAGTATATCGCCGCCGTTTCCCTGTCGATGGTGGCCGGATTCCTGTCGCTTATTCCAGCGGGTTTGGGGGTGCGCGATCTGGTTTTGGTCGCATTGCTGGTAAAACTGTTTGCCCCCGGCGGTATTAACGATGCCTTGGCCGCGGTCGCCGGCGGACTGCTTAGACTGATCTGGCTGCTGTCGGAATTGATTATTTCTGGTATCCTATATTTGTGGAGAGTTTACCATTAACAGTTTACGGTTGATACAAAGCAATCAGCATTCAGCGATCAGCATTCAGCGATCAGTGGTCGGCCGCCACAACTCCTCGTGCTAAGAGTTGATAGCTGATTGCTATTAAAATTCATCCTTCATCCCTCATCCTTCATCCTTTAAAAAAATGCTTTCCATCGTCATCCCAGTTTACAACGAAGCCGAGAGCCTGGAAACTCTGCACCGGGAGTTGATCGAGCTGTCCGATGCGCAGGGCTATGACTTGGATATTATCTTTGTCGACGACGGCTCGACCGATCAATCGTGGTCAATTATCCGACGATTGGCGGCCGGCGACGCCCGGGTGCGCGGGTTGCGATTCCGCCGCAACTTTGGCAAGGCGGCCGCTTTAAGCGCGGGTTTCAGCCATGCCCGGGGCGATTTGGTGATGACCCTGGACGCCGATTTGCAGGACGATCCGCGCGAGATTCCCCGCTTTCTCGCCGCCATGCAAAACAACCTGGACGTGGTAAGCGGCTGGAAAAAAGTGCGGCACGATCCCTGGCACAAGGTATTTCCATCCCGGGTGTTCAACGTCCTGGTGAGTAAACTGACCGGGGTTAAATTGCACGATCACAATTGCGGCATGAAGTGTTATCGCCGCGAAATTTTCGACGAAGTGCGGCTATACGGCGAACTGCACCGCTTTGTGCCCGTGTTGGCGGCAAGCCGGGGTTTTCGCGTGGGCGAAATCGAAATCAACCATCGCCCGCGGCAATTCGGCCGTTCCAAGTACGGATTCGCGCGGTTCGTTAAAGGTTTCTTGGATCTGCTCACGGTCAAATTCCTTACCGGCTTCGGACAGCGGCCACAACACATTCTCGGTTCGATCGGATTGGTCTCGTTCGTCATCGGGGCGTTGATGCTCATTTATCTCACCGGGTATTGGATCATATCGCGTCTGGATCTGGGCGTGGAGGTAATTCATCTTTCCACCCGGCCGCTCTTGCTTTATTCCATAGCCTTGTTGCTGCTGGGCGGACAGTTCATGTCCATCGGTTTCCTGGCCGAGTTGTTTATCGCCTACCACGGTCCGCATACCAAAACATACTCGATTTGCGAACGCGCCGGAGCGGAAAAAGAAAGGATGAAGGATGAGGGATGAAGGATGAATGTAGAACGCAAAACGCAGAATACTGACAACTGAAAACATGTAACTGTAAACTCAAAAAACCGCTTGCGGTTTCGCGCTGCCCACCGTCCACCGACCACTGTCCATTAATCTCATGAACTTCTCCAGTGACAACTCTATGTTAAAACTCCGCCAGGCCACGTACTGGCTGCTGATTTGTCTTAGCGTGGGGATGATGCTGGGCCGGGTGTTGGCCGTGGATGCGGTGGATCGCACGGCCTTGGCAAAAGATCGGCTAAAACATATCGCCGGCGAACTCGATCGCCGCAAAGAGCAACTCCGGCAGCAGGGGCTCGAGGGCGAGGCGTTGGAAAAAGAGTTGGTCCGCATCGAGACTCAATTGCGCCGCGAGGCCCAACTCCGCAGACCGTTTCTCAGCGGCAACGATCGCAGCCGGTGGTGCACGGTTCGGGCCCTGGTCGAGCCGGACATGCGCGTCGAAGGCGCGCCGTACGCCATCGACAAAGTAATCCAGGATCCCAACTGGGACACCATCGATATGGTCAAGCACGACGGCCATCTGTATTCGAGCAAGCCTCCGCTTATGGCCACGCTGATGGCCGGGATATATTGGATTATTTATCACGTTACCGGGATGTCGCTGGCTACGCATCCCTTTATCGTCGGGCGGATCATGCTGGTGATAATCAACGTTGTTCCGCTGGCGATAAGTTTTATCCTGCTTGCCCGATTGGCTGAACGCTTTGGCACGACCGATTGGGGACGCTTGTTCGTGATCGCTGCCGCGACGTTCGGAACTTTTTTGACGACCTTTGCCGTGGCGATCAATAATCACTTGTTCGCGGCAGTCTGCGCCACTGTGGCGGTTTACGCCGCGGCGCCGATCTGGTGCGACGATAATCGCCGCATCCGCTATTTCGTGCTTGCCGGATTTTTCGGGGCCCTGATGGCCTCCGGCGAATTGACCGCCTTGGCTTTGTTCGTCCCCATCAGTCTGGCGCTTTTATGGAAAGCCCCTCGCCGGACGTTGATCGCATACATACCGGCCGCGATGGTTGTCGCCGCCGCCTTTTTCGCAACCGCTTGGATCGCGCACGGATCGCTCTCATTTCCATACATGCACCGCGGCCCGGGCGATAATTGGTACGACTACACTTTCCAGCGCAACGGCAAGGAAATCGAAAGCTACTGGAGCCATCCTTCCGGGATCGACCAAGGCGAGCAGTCCCGGGCAATATACGCCTTGAACGTGCTTGTGGGACATCATGGAATTTTTTCACTTACGCCGATTTGGCTGCTAACTGTGGCCGGAATTGTCATCAGTCTTTGGCCGGGCCAGGACCGACGGTTGCGACAATGGGCCGTACTCATCGGCGGCGTGTCGCTGGTTTGCATTGTATTTTATTTGTTCCGGCCACTAAGCGAGCGCAACTACGGCGGCATGACCAGCGGTTTCCGCTGGGTGTTTTGGCTCACGCCGTTATGGCTGTTGTCGATGCTGCCGGCCGCGGACCTTCTTTCCAAGCGGCGTTGGACCCGGGTAGTCGCCCTGGTGTTTTTGGCTTTTTCCGTGCTTTCGGCCAGTTATCCCGCCTGGAATCCCTGGACGCATCCGTGGATAATGGACTACGTGAAATATCTTAAAGGGAATTGATAAATATCTTGACAAGGAAAATCGAAACTTTTTTGCCGTATGCAGCGAAATATATTAAATTGCTGTTATTAACCGCGAAAACACGAAAGGGCGAAAAGACGAAATCAGTTACGACAGTTTTTTATTTCGCATTTTCGTTCTTTCTATTTTTCGTGGTGAAAAAGGTTGAATTAATCGTTTTATTCAATTGCAATCGTGAATAATAACCAACTTTTGTTTTCTAAAAAACATCTTAGGTTACTTTAACAGGAAATATTTATGAGGAACCTTCTTTTCGTTTTGTTCTGTTTTTTTGCCGTGCAACCATGTTTTGCCCAGACCGTGCCGCTCCTTACGGTGCCTGGCGCCGAAACGCCTTTGCAGTTATCCATTGCTTTGCCTAAAGACGTCCGATTAGACGCCGCCGGGCATTGGCAACTGGTGGAAAAGGATTTCCCGGACAATAAAATCGCCGTTCAAATCGTTCCGGCGATGAACGAGGATGGAACTGCCGGCGAGTCGGCCGTTACGGTGATGGCGAACATCCCACCCCGTAAAAACTACCCCGCCACTCGGCAATTCCTGCTTAAACCGGCCGCGCAAAACACCGATGGAAAGTCCGCCTTTCAATTTCAGGAGGTCGATGACAAGTCGTTGAAAATTCTCGACGGCTCCTCGCCGGTGCTTGTTTACAACTACGGCGAGATTACCGACGAAAAAGTGCCTGCAAAAGACGCCCGCCGCACGCGGGCCTGCTATGTGCATCCACTTTGGGGACTGCAAGGCGAAGTGCTGACCGACGATTTTCCCAAGGATCATTATCATCACCACGGAGTGTTTTGGGCCTGGCCGCACGTGGGCATCGGCGATAAACAGTACGATCTTTGGAAGTACGAAAACATCAAGCAACAATTCGTGCGCTGGATCTGCCGCCAGTCCGGGCCGGCGGGCGCGGTCCTGGCCGTGGAAAACGGCTGGTTCGCCGACGGCAAGAAAGTAATGATCGAGCGTTGTTGGCTGCGCGCCTTTTCGGCCGACCAGCAGAGCCGGTCGATAGATTTTCAGTTTGTTTTCATACCCGTTGACAATCCAATCACGCTACGCGGCGCGGAAGGCAAGAGTTACGGCGGGCTGAACATGCGATTCAACGTGAAAGACGAGAAAGAGGCGGTAATTACAGTGCCCAATGGTATGGCCAAGAAAGACCTGACTGAAGCGCCGCTTGCTTGGGCCGACCTGAGTTATCCATTCACATCGCCGTCAACTCCCAGCGGCGCGGCGCTGTTTGTTTCGCCCGAACATCCCGATTATCCGCCGACCTGGATGGCGCGACATTACGGGATACTTTCCATCGGCTGGCCCGGCGTACTCAATAAGACTTTTCCGCCCGGACAACCGATCCGCCTGAACTACCGCCTCTGGATCCACAAATCGGCCGTTTCGGTCGCCAATCTGGAAAAAGCCTATGCGGCGTATGCTTTGAAAAATAAGGTTGAGTGGAAATAATAGTGGACAGTGGGCTGTGGTCGGTAGGCAGTATGTTTAGCTGCGACCGGGCACCGACCGAAGGTTGGTCGGGGAGCGGGTGAACCACGAATGGGCAACATCGAATTATGTTCTTTCTGCTGGACATTTAAGGACAAAACCATGATCGCTATGACACGAAAACTTTTTTGCTTAGGTTTGGCGATGTTCGGTTTTGTCAGTGCGGCGTTTGCCTACGATAAGCCGGCCAATGACATCGACGATGAGCCGGCCAATGCTCCGGCGCCCACCCTGCTTGCACCGAGAAAAGGGCTGCGATTGCCCGACATGCCGGTGCACGATCCCTGGATTCTCGCCCACGAGGAGAGCAAAACCTATTATCTTTACAGCGCGGCCCGGCAAAATGCGGACGGCGTGCGTCGCTCCGGCACGTTGACTTATAAGAGCAAGAATCTGCTGGACTGGGACGGGCCGTACATTGTGTTCAGCGTTCCCGACGGAATATGGGCCAATCCGAGCCAAGGCGCATGGGCGCCGGAGGTTCACCGCTACAACGGAAAGTATTATCTATTCGTCACGCTGCACAATTCGGAGCGTGTCATCGACCGCCCGCCCGACGCCTGGCGGATCACTCACATGCGCGGAACCGTCATAGCCGCGGCCGACTCGCCGGAAGGCCCCTTTAAGGTGTTGAAACCCGACGGGCCGCATCCACCCGCGGATTTCATGACGCTCGACGGCACGCTCTACGTCGAGGACGGAGTGCCGTGGATGGTCTACGCCCACGAATGGATTCAGATGATCGACGGAATGATGGAAGCCATTCCACTGAAGCCGGACCTTTCTGCCGCAGCCGGCGATCCTATCCATCTGTTCAAGGCATCCGATGCCCCATGGCTAAACGCGCAACGAACGCCCAGTAAGAAGGAAATTAGATACGTCACCGACGGGCCGGAAATGTTTCGCACAAAGACCGGCCAACTGCTCATGCTTTGGTCGAGTTACGACCGCGATGGTTATGTACAGACTGTTGCCCGCTCCGAGTCCGGCAAACTCGTCGGACCCTGGAAACAACTCGATCCCCTGGTGGGCAACGACAGCGGCCACGGGATGCTCTTTCGGACGTTCGACGGGCAATTAATGATGGTGCTTCATCAGCCGTTCCGTCGCGCTCGGGCAAAACTCTTCGACATGGAGGACACTGGCGACAATCTAAAAGTAATCCGCCCGCGCGAAGACCTGCACGGAAGACCGGCATCGCAAGTCGAAAGGAAATAACTTCCAATTCTCAATCCCTATGTCTAAATCCTGAACCCTAACCATGTCCGATTACGAACCCGTCCTACTGGCGAACATCCACAAAGAAAATAGTCACACCCTGGCCGTTTACCAGTCCGGCGGCGGGTATCGAACTTTGCGCAAGGCGCTTAAAGAAAAAAGTCCGCAAGACATTGTCAACATGGTTCGCGCCAGCAATCTGCGTGGACGCGGCGGGGCGGGATTTCCCACTGGGCTAAAATGGTCCTTTCTGCCGGAAAACCATCCGGGGCCGATTTATCTGTGCGTCAATGCCGACGAAAGCGAGCCGGGCACGTTCGTCAACCGCGTGCAAATGGAACTCGATCCACACCAGGTTTTAGAAGGCATCATCATCAGTTGCTACGCCACCCGGGCAAGCACGGCGTATATCTATCTCCGCTACGAATACCAACTGTGCCTGAAGCGAATGCAAGCGGCCATCGACGAGGTATACTCCGCCGGTTATCTGGGCAAAAATATCCTGGGCAGCGATTTTTCCCTGGACGTGTACATTCATCGCGGGGCGGCGGCTTATGTGTGCGGCGAAGAGACCGGGCTGATCGAGAGCATCGAGGGCAAACGGGCGTGGCCGCGGATCAAGCCGCCCTTTCCGGCCGTGGAAGGACTTTTTCGCAAGCCCACCGTAGTCAATAACGTCGAGACGCTGGCCTGCGTGAAGCACATCGTCGAGCGTGGTGTGGCGTGGTTCAAGTCGATGGGCACTCCGGCCGCGCCCGGCGATCCGCGCGATCCGGGCAGTTACGGGCCGAAATTGTACGGCCTTAGCGGGCACGTCAATCGACCGAGCTGTTACGAAGCCCCGCTGGGGATCACCTGCCGGCAGTTGATCGACCAGTTCGGCGGCGGCGTCTGGAAAGGTCGCAAAGCCAAGGCCGTGGTGCCCGGCGGATTGAGCACCGGCGTGATGAGCGCCGACGAATTGGATACGCCATTGGATTTTTCAGCCCCTCTTAAGGTCGATTGTCTCGGACTGGGCACCGCCTGTGCCGTGGTGCTCGATGAAACGTACTCGATGGTCGATTTCCTGCAAAATAGTTGCCGGTTCTTCGCCCACGAAAGCTGCGGGCAATGCACGCCATGCCGCGAGGGAACGCATTGGGCCTTGCAGATGGTCGATCGCATAAAGGCCGGGCGCGGACGGCTGATCGACTTGGATCTTTTGTTGGAAATCGCCGACTCCATGGGAATAATTCCCGGCACCACGATATGCGGCCTGGCCGATGGCGCAGCCTGGCCGATGAAAAACGCCATCCGCAAATTCCGCGGAGAATTCGAGGATTATATCAAGCGCACCAATCCCGTCGGTTACACGATCACCGAGCCGGTGGAGATCATGCCCGCTTATGCAAAACACTACTTGACGGATTGGAGTGCACAAGTGGTTAGTGGAAAGTGGTGGATGCCATGGCAACAATTATAATTGACGGCCGGGAAATCGAACTGCCTAGCGGCTCGCGACTGAATTGCATTCAGGCGGCCAAGCTGGCGGGGATCGAGATTCCGTATTATTGCTGGCATCCGGGCCTCTCGGTGGTGGGCAGTTGCCGCATGTGTCTGGTCGAAGTTGGTTCCCGGGACGCGAAAACCGGCAAAATCGCCATGCAGCCAAAACTGGTCCCGGCCTGCAACACGCCGGCGACCGACGGCATGGTACTTGTCACTGATAGCGAAAAAGTAATCCAAGCCAGGGCGCAGGTCGAGGAAGGGCTATTGTTGCGGCATCCCATCGACTGCCCGATCTGCGACAAGGCCGGCGAGTGCCTGTTGCAGGATTATCACTTCAAACACGGGCAAAACCAGCGGCGGGCCGATCTTGTGCCATTTACCAGCCGGCGGCGCGACCTGGGCGATATCGCCCTGTTCATCGATCGCTGCATTCTATGCACCCGGTGCGTGCGATTCACCTCCGAAATCAGCGGCAGCAGGGAACTGATGGTCGCCGGGCGCGGGACACACGAGGAAATCAACGTCGTGGAAGGCTTTCCCCTACATAATAATCTTTCGGGCAACGTGGTCGATCTGTGTCCGGTGGGGGCCTTGGCCGACAAGGATTTTTTGTACAAGCAACGGGTATGGTTCATGCGCCGGCACAGAGGCGTTTGCACCGGTTGTGCAACGGGCTGCTCGATCTGGATCGAGGAAAATCAGGATCATATTTATCGGCTGAAGCCGCGGGAAAATCCACACCTCAATAAGTGGTGGATGTGCAACGAAGGGCGTTACGGGTATTCGCACGTGCACGACCAACGGCGGCTTGTCCGTCCGCTGCGCCGCGATGGCGACGGTTTCGTCGATGCGGACTGGACCGGTTTGCCCGGCGAAATCGGCCGGCGGTTCCGCGAGACAGGTAGAGCCGGGGCGATGATTTCGCCTTTCCTGACGGTGGAAGAGGCATATCTGTTGTGCGAATTCATTCGCTCGGTCGATGAAAAAGCCGTGCTCGCCTTGGGGCCGATCCCCACGGTCGGCGAGGACGAGCATTTTCCCAAGGGATTTACAATTTGTGCCGAAAAATGTCCGAACCGCCGGGGCGTGGAGAAGATGCTGGCCCACTTTACCGGAAAAATCATGGGTTTTGAAGAATTGTTTAAATCTGTGGAACAGGGCGATATTCAATGCCTTTGGATTGCCGGAGGATACAAGAATCAGTGGATCGATGAGGACACCGCCTGGCGTTTGGAGAAGTTAAGATTACTGGTAATCCAAGATCTGTTCCCCTCGCCCTTGATCCGGTCGGCCGCTTACCAACTGCCGGGCGGAGCATTTGCCGAACGGGAAGGTTCGTACGTGAATCGGGCCGATCGGCTGCAATCGGTTCCCTGGGCCATCCGCCCGCCTATTGGCGTGCGCGCGGAAGGGAGTTTATACTGGGAACTTTTGGGTAGGGCGGGTATGTACAACGCCCGGGCGGTGCTGGATGAAATCGCCCGAAAAATCATATATTTTTCCGCGGCCATCGGATCGATTCCCGAGGTTGGAGTTGATTTGAAAGTGAATTTGCTTGCATAAAAAGTGTGTTCCCACGCGGGAGCGTGGGAACAAGTAATTTGATTGCATGAGCAATATGTTGGCGATAACAATTGAAGCCCTGGTGAAAATCGCTCTGCTGATAGGCGGTTTGATGACCGCGGCGGCATATTTCGTGCTGCTGGAACGCTGGATTGCCGCCTGGGTGCAAGACCGGCTGGGGCCGAACAGGGTGGGCATACCGTTGACGAAAATCCGCATGTTTGGGCTGGGGCAGCCGATCGCCGACGGGATGAAATTTATATTCAAGGGGGAGTTCACGCCCGGGCAAGTCGATAAGTTGATGTATTTCATCGCCCCTGTGATTATTTTCACGGCGGCTGTTGTTGTTTTCGCCGTCATACCGTTTGGCAGTGTGCTTCCCACCGGACTGTTTCCCGAAACCTGGGGCGTGAAAGAACCGATTCGTCTGATTGCCGCCCCGGGCATTGACGTGGGCATGATTTACGTTTTCGCCATGGGAAGCCTGGCGGTTTACGGCGTGGTGTTGGGCGGTTGGGCAAGCAATAATAAATACAGTTTTCTGGGCGGGCTTCGCAGCAGCGCACAGTTGATATCTTACGAACTGCCGCTGGGACTGGGGATCGTGGGCGTTGTGTTGGCCGCCGGGTCGCTGAGGCTGGATGCGATTATCCATCAACAGGCCCAAAGCGGAGTGTGGAATGTTTTTGCGCAGCCGCTGGGGTTCGTGGTCTTCACCGTGGCGGCGTTCGCCGAGGCCGGGCGCCTGCCCTTCGACCTGCCCGAGGCCGAGCAGGAATTGGTGGGCGGATATCATACCGAGTATTCGGGCATCAAACTGATGATGTACCTGGTGGCCGATTTTTTGCACATGATAACGGCGTCATTCTTAATTGTGATTCTTTTTCTGGGCGGCTGGCACTTTTGGGGCATAACCGGCGGAATAAATTCAGTCGGCGGCGACCTGGCAACCTGGCCCGTGGCGATCCTGCGGATCATCGTACTGTTGGTCAAGGTAATGGGAGTGATCTTGTTCTTCATGCTCGCGCGTTGGAGTTGGCCGCGGTTCCGCTACGACCAGTTGATGGACATCGCCTGGAAAGTAATGATTCCCTGCGGGTTGGCGAACCTGGTGGTTGTTGCGGTTTGGGTGGAATACGGCGAGCGTTTGATGAAATACATCGGCTTGCCGTGGATTTGGAGCCTGGTCTTTTTGGGCTGGATCGTGCTTGTGACTGGTTGGTTTGTTTTTACCCTGTTCGACCCGACGCGCATCGATAACCATCCTCGGCGCAGTATGATCGCGCCGGATAAGGAAGTCACGGATATTTAGAGGTTTTTATTGTTTAGCCGCGACCCGTAGGGGAGCGATTGAATTACTGAAGGCTGAAGGAGAAAGGATGAAGGATGAAAACTGACGATAAAAATATCCGGTGGATTAAATCGCCCGAGTTGGGCATGTGGGGCAGATCGTATTTATTGTTGTTTTTCCACGGCCTGGCAACTACCTTCCGCCACTTGCTGCGCCGCAAGATAACCGTCCAATCGCCAGAGGAAAGGCACGAAATACCCGATCCGCTTATTTATCGGGGCGTGCACAGGTTGAACCGCGATGAGCAAGGCCGGGTAAAATGCGTGGCTTGTTTCCTTTGCGCCACGGCCTGTCCGGCTTATTGCATCGACATAGTTGCCGCCGAAAGCCCCTGGCCCGACCGCGAAAAATATCCGCAGTCCTTCACAATCGACGAACTTCGTTGTATTTATTGCGGAATATGCGAAGAGGCCTGTCCGGTGGACGCTATTGAGTTGACGAGCCTATACGATCTTTCGGGCAAGAGTCGGGAAGAGATGATCTTCGACAAGGAAAAACTGCTGAGCGTATACGATCAAACCAAGCACTCCGAACCGTCGCGCGAGGAAAGGATGAAAAAGAAGGATGAGGGATGAAAGATGAATACTGCGTATTTCGTACTATAAATTGAATACTTTTTTAAAACCGCTCGCGGTTTCGCGATTACGTGCACATCCAAGTGGGCAGTAAACTGCCCACCCCTTACTGCCGACTAACATGCTCAATTCACCTTACATATTAATATTCGCAACGCTCTTGGCTGCGCTGGGAATGTGGCTGTTGCTGCCCCGGGGCGGTGCGCGCGGACGATCCGTCGGTGCGGTGTTGGCCGTAATGGCCTTGGGACTGGGCGCTTCGCGGATGCCGCGGTTGGGCGATTGGGTTGGGCAGAGCGTATTTTCAATATTGGCGGTAGTGACAGTGATCGCCGCCGCGGCAACGGTCAGTTTTCGCAAACCCGTTTATTGTGCGATCTGGTTCGGGCTGACGTTGTTGGGCGTCGCCGGATTGTTTCTCTTGATCGGAGCGCAGTTCCTGGCCGTGGCCACTATCGTGGTGTATGCGGGCGCGATATTGGTGACATTTTTGTTCGTGCTCATGTTGGCAAACCAGGAAGGAAATACGATTTACGACCGTGTGAGTTGGGAGGCCATTTTGTCGGCAGCCGCTGGGATGGTCATAGTCGGTGTCCTGTCGCTGACTATCGGGAGCGTGTTTAGCACGCTGCCTGCAATGGATGCACGGCAAATTTCCGTCTCCAGCCCGGAACAGTTGGCTCAAGGCGTACTTTCTCCAAATCATGTCGCCAGTTTTGGGATGGAACTTTTCGGCCGGCATTTGATTGCGATCGAAGTCGCCGGTGTGCTGCTTTTGGCCGCGCTTGTAGGCGCTGCGGCGATTGTTGCCCATAACCAAAGGGTTCAGGGTTTGGGGTTCAGGATTCAGGACTCAAGTCCTACCTCCCTCCCGAAATCCGAATCACAAACCCCGAACCCCAAATCTCAAGTCCTGAACCCTGAACCCTGACCTCTAAAATCATGCCCGCTGAAATCGCATTGTTGAACAATTATCTGATCGTCGGAGCCGTGCTGTTCGGCATCGGCTTGATCGGTTTTTTAAGCCGGCGGAACATGATCGTCATGTTCCTTGCCGCCGAGATGATGCTGCAAGGCGTGTCGCTGAGCCTGGTCGCTTGGAGCCGGTTTCACAACGATTTTGGCGGGCAGATGCTGGTGATTTTCATCATAGCCATTGCGGCTTGTGAGGCGGCCGTTGTCCTGGCGCTGGTGATAACGCTCTTTCAGCGCCGCGGGCAGTTGGATGTTGCCGACTGGCAGACATTGCGCGAATCCGATCAACCGCCGTTCCAGGACAAGCCGCTTTCCCAGACGCCAGGAGAACAACCCGAATCCTGGCCGCGGCTTACCCCGGCAGGGATTGCTCCCGATGTGCCGCCCGAAAAAATCGATTACCGGCCCAAGGTGTAAATAAGGATGAAGGATGAATGATATCAAGATACTCTTGATTCTGATTCCGGCGTTGCCGTTGGCGGCGGCGCTGCTGACGGCGATGCTGGGGCCTCGGGTGTTGCGCGCCCGAAGCCATTGGCCCGTTGTTTTAGGATTGTCGCTCTCTTGCGCGGCCAGTTTTATGTTGGTCCATCAAGTTCATCGGGCGAGTTCGGAAACGGCACAACAGAGTGTCTCCAAAACAGTCTTGGGTTATGAAAAAATTGTCACCCTATGGTCTTGGGCACGGACTGATGCCGCATATTCGCAGTCGCCGGCAACCGGCACGACTTCAACTCAACCACCGAGCCGGGGTGATTTCAGCGTGGATGTAGTTCTGCGGGCCGATCCGCTTACGGCCGTTATGCTGGCCGTTGTCACGTTTATATCTTTATTGGTTGCGGTCTATTCAATAGGTTACATGCATGGGGACCGGGGATACTGGCGATTTTACAGTTATATTTCGCTTTTTGTATTCTCGATGACAATGTTGGTTTTGGTGAGCAACTTCGTGTTGCTTTACGTTTTTTGGGAAGCTGTAGGGCTGTGCAGTTATTTGCTGATCGGCTTTTGGTATGAAAAACCGGCGGCAGTGGCGGCCGGAAAAAAGGCGTTTTTGGTCAACCGCATCGGCGATTTCGGTTTCGCCTTGGGCATTTTCTTGATCTGGACCGTCTACGGCACGCTTGACTTTCACGATACGGTGGTCAACGGCGCAGTCACAAACGCAGGCATATTAGGACAGACGCGTCTGGCGGCGCCGGGCTTATTTGTCGGTGGTTTGACAGGCACCGCGATTTGTCTGCTGTTATTGCTGGGCGCTTGCGGCAAGAGCGCGCAGTTCCCATTGCACGTGTGGCTGCCCGACGCCATGGAAGGTCCCACGCCCGTGAGCGCATTGATACACGCCGCCACGATGGTAACGGCCGGGGTGTACATGCTTGCCCGGTGCATGCCGCTGTACTCGGTTTCGCCGACTGCTTTGCACGCGGTGACGATCATTGGCGGCGTCACGGCATTATTGGGGGCTTTCATCGCGATA
>Ga0187861_10003724_pt1 | contig 13278 bp, 18 predicted proteins | sample June2016WEW_10_1_3_FD_132986 | JGI IMG/M metagenome (GOLD analysis project Ga0187861, IMG submission 132986) | Peatland microbial communities from SPRUCE experiment site at the Marcell Experimental Forest, Minnesota, USA - June2016WEW_10_100 | ecosystem: Environmental > Terrestrial > Soil >...
TCAGCGTAAGTGGTATGCCACCGTGTCCATGAAAAACGGACTCATCGAGAAGGTCTCCTAGACTTGGCACTTCACTTCGACAGACGCGGAATGTATAAGGGAACCAACCCACTGGCATCAGCCGCACCCATAATCAGAGACCCAAGCCAGACCTTCGAGACTGAACCCCAGACCTTCAAGGCACTAAGGGAGAACGTAAACGAGTTCAGGGGAATCAAGGTCTGGAAGAAGGAGCGCAAGGCCCGAAGAGACAAGGGAATCAAAATCGTAGAGGCCAGAGACTAGCCTTGACTCGAAACGAGAACATTGCGGCAATCGTTGTGACTGGAATCTTCCTAGCCGTTGCGGTCTTTACTGCCCTAACAACTTGGGGAGTCCACCCTTGAGAGCCGTCTCCCTTCGGGCCATTCGACAATTCGAGCGTATGGACTTGAGCAACCTTCACATGAAGTTGTCAACGGTTTTCCACAACGAATATATACAGTCGGGGAGAGCGTAGCGGGCGATGAACTGCAAGTTTTGTGGACGCAAGTGCGAGAGACGGGAAGGGTGGCTAGTCTGCCCCATGTTTGAAGACAATGACGCTTCAGACCCCGTTATGAGTTCGGAGACCTTCGGCATCTGGCACACTTGCACATTCAGCCGCACCCATGCCTTGAGCGTGAGAATCACGACTTGGGCCAGTCACCTATTGTGGGACTTTGCGAGAGTTCAGTTCAATCCGCAGTCCGGTATCTTCTGGGGAACTGAAGGATTCCAACGGAGACCCCTAAACAGGGCAGTCTACAGGACGGTTATCGCTAAGTGACAACTACCTTAGACGACTTCATGACTGAACCGGATGCCCCTTCGGTTCAGAAGGTCGGGGCCAAGTGGACATTTGACCCCGACCAAAGGACTAGGATAGATTGGACTCCCCATCTAGCACAGAATCTTCTGGTCTCACTTGAATTGGAATACAACTTCAAGAGAGGAGTTGAGACAACGGGTCACGACTACATGGGAAGGGAAGAGAGGCATAACACATTCGACACCGTTTCAGTGGATGAGGTCGGGGTCAGTTATGCCACTGGTAATTGTCCAGTGTGTGACCAATACGGATGTTGGAAATGCGACCTACCCAAGACCATCCGCATGATTAAGTCCGACTGCACGATTCACGGAAGGGAGTTCATTGTTATCGGGTCGAACTATTCGGCAGAAGAGTTCGTGAAGCGTCTCCCCTTGGAGAACATCATGAAATACTTCGAGCCGTGTCACCAAGACTCAATGCACAGTCACGTTCTCATCCCAGACTATAATCAGAACATTCCCGTAGCAATCGGACAGAACGTCTGGCAACTCTTCAGAGTCTACTACCCCGCGTGGGCCTACATCTTCGGCAACCGGAAGGGAAGCATCCTTCGTGGAAGTTGGGCAAAGTGGAACGACTACGGAGAGGACGCAAAGGACTTCGACCATTGGTGGAACGGAAACAATATCGAAAGAAACCCCGCTTCAACCCCAAGGACAATAGCGAGACGCTTCAAACAAGGGCTAACCTTCGCTTCAAGTGACGCAAACGAGACTGATAAGGTCTTCAGTCATTTTGACGTTGAGATTCGACAGACAGACGCAAGCCAAGACCCAGAGCAAATCGTGGCCGCAAGGTCACTGAGCAAGGCATTAGTTCTCAAGGCCGCACAACTGGCGAATCAGGGAGTTCTCGGAATCCCCGAAGACAGGTGGGCCGCAATTCAGCCAGTGATACAGGACATAAACAGGTCACTTCAGAGTTCGTCATGGGAGCCAATGGATTTCAAACTTGAGAGGAGACAGGGAGCCACGATGCTGAAAATGGCCAAGGAGTTCTACGCTGAGATGAGAGACCTACTCACACCCTTTGAGCGAAGATGCGTGAGGCATTGCATTATGAATCCAGTTCGGAAGAGGAATCCGAATCACTTGGGAGTCTACGGAGAGCCGGACTAGACTTGACAACCATCAAGGTTCCGAGCAACTTCACAGAAGTTCTCATGGCCCTAATCCTTCCCGCACATGGCCCAAGGCCAGACGACATTCAGATGCTAGACTTGGAAACGGGTCTAGAAGGGTCAGAGAATCTTGACCTTATCGTAGTGGATTCCAACCAACTAACTTATGTGCCGTCACAGGACGGGGTAAGGCATGACTCAGACTAAACCCAAGGGAATCAAGCGCGTGAAGGGCAACGTGGCCGTGAGCAACGAAGCGATGCCCTTGAAACTTGAGAATGAAGGGAAGTCCTTCGTGGTGACAATGGCCGTGAGCCGGAAGCGACTTCTCGACCTACTCAGGAAGGACACGGTTTCACAGGGAGTTATCGGAGTCCGAAGGATTGAAGACCGTGACTTAGATGCACTTGAGTTGAGCCGAGAGCAAGACGAAGACCAAGATTCAGACAGGTGGAACGAATAGACATGACACTTCTTAACGAGACGACTTCGATGGACGAAGACCCCATTGCCTACAGCGACTTAGTTGAGCATTCAGACAGCCTAATCGAATGCCCCGTTTGCGGCAACTCACTTGGAGACCACACTTCGGGCGAAGACCCAGAGTATCACATTCACGCTTCTCGACAAGACGCGCCAGTGTGCCGTAGACTTTACGAATGCAACGGAGTTCTCTTCTACGCTTACAAGAGCCTACTTGACGGCAGGACTTGGAGAACCGTGACCGTGAAACAGGGAGCCACCGAGAAGGTAGACGACACGGAAGAGATGGTCGTAGGAATCGGTCATAAGAAAGCCACACTAAAGCCGACTTGGAGATTCAGGACTAAAGACGCGACCAAGGAAGACTACACGGCCTACTTGAGCAAGAACCTAGTTCTCGGTCTCGAATGTGAGTTCGACTTCAAGAACCAATTACACCCACCTTCAGAACATGAGATAACAGAATACTACGGACTGGCCCCAACTCCCTACCACAAACTACCCGAATGTCCGGTTTGCGGAAGTTTCGAGTGCTGGACTCATCTTCCAGAGAATCTCATCCGAAGCATTGAGAAGGACGCTTCGGTGGACGGGTGGGAGTTCGTTATCTACGGAAGCAACATCAGCAGTGAAGAGTTCGTGAAGCGGTTCCCGTTGCAGAAACTTAAGAGATACTTCGTGCCGACTCAGCACAACAGTCTTCACGTTCACGCGATGCTAGTCCATAATATTGAGCGATTACCGAATGTTATCGCTAAGAACCTTTGGCAACTCTTCAGGTTCTACTACCCTGCAATAGTGAACCTATTCGGCAACTACATCCGAGAAACCGGATTCCTTCGCAACTCACAGCATGACGGCCAGTATTATGCACACTTCCGCTATTACAAGCGGTCTCCGTTCTCTCCCGCATGGGCCAACGGACTCAACGAGCATAACAACAACACAGCAAGGGCTGGACTCTTCTTTGTGGACACGCCAATCGCAAGACCACTGATGGACACATTCGACATTGAGGTTAGGACACCGGACTCAACTTTCGACATGGAACAAATCTTGGCCGCAAGAGCCTTGACTAAGGGAATGATTCTCAGGGCCGCACAACTGAGCAACTTCGGACTTATCAGCGTGGAGACCGACAAAGAACGATGGGAGCGAGTCAAGGGCGTTATCGAGAAGATTGAGGCCCGAAGTGGCATCACCCTAGAGGATGAGGCATTCATGAGAGAGCATTCAGTCCGACTTCTAAGAGAGTTGTCTCCTTTCCTCTCAGAGTTCGAGAGAGAATGCGTGAAGCACTTGATTGAGAATCCAGTGAGGCAACGAGAACCAGCACAACAGACCACCGAGAAGTTAGTCAACGAGACTTCACCTGTGGCGAAACAACTGCATAAGATAATCGCACTGGCCGAGATTGAGTCAACTAGCGAAGCGGATTGGGTCTCGAAGGTCGCGGCCCTATTGGGAATCAACAACGAGCGAGTCACGAAAGCCTTGGACGAACTGAAGGTCTTCTACGATGCGTCTTCTCACGCGATGATAATCAACGGATAGAGAGGTAGAGAACCATCTGTAGAATGGCTTTAGTTCTAGGGAAGGAAACGGCACTTCAGAGTTTCGAGTTAGCATTCAAGTCGGCATGGGCCGGAACGAATGACGATGGCGTTGGGTGCTACTGGCGAGACTACCCGAAGGAAAAGACAGGAGAAGAGAAGCACTTGGCTAGATTCAAGGACAGCCGAGACATGGCCAGAGTTGAGCGCAGTTATGACCGGATGCTCATCCACTTCCGCAAGGCAACGAGAGGCGAAGGGACGCACCCATTCATATGCAGAGACAGACAGGACTTGAAAAGCGGCAACTGGCTTCTGGTTCACAACGGGAGCGTTCAAGACACGAATGCCAGACTCATGCTGAGAGATAAGCACGTTATGGCATCCGAGATTGATAGCGAAGTCTTCATTCACATCTGGGCCGACATCAACGAGAGCAACTTAGAGAAGAGAGCCAAGAAGTTCACCGAGAAGGTCAAGGAGATGGACATTACAGGTTGGGCCAATCTCATCTTCTATAACTTCGAGACAGACGAATGGGTTGCGATGGCAGAGTCTTCACTTGGAATCTCGAAGACCAAGGACGGAAGCGTTGTCGTGGTCTCTTCGGACAGAGCGTGGCTAGACGAGAGCCAAGCCAAGAAGTTAGGAATCAAGTTTGAAGAGATGCCCTACGGGGCAATCGCCTACGGAAGAGGCACGACTTACAAGACCAAGACCCATGTGTGGAAGATAACGGGTCAGACTCAGATGACATCCTATTACCAAGACGCTGGCAACGGAACCTACCGCAGAGTCTATTCAGATGACGACATTTGGGACGTATACGGTGGCGCAGTTCCACCGGAAGCATGGGAGCCAAAGGACGGGAAGAGCAAACCCTTCAACCAACAGAACTTCAACAAGGCAATCGCAAGAGGCGCACATTGGGACGCTAAGATGAGGGCGATGGTAGACAAGAACGGCAGACCACTGGACTTCGATGACTACGCAGACCCTTCATGCCATGAGTTCGTTCCAACTAGCCAGAGAGACGATTCGGGGATGCCGACTTGCGATGTGTGCATGATGAGCCTACCTTACCACAACATTCTGAAGTCACTAACCCAGAACCGAGCCGCACAAAGAGAAGAGCAAGCGGAAGACCATTACGACAAGTGGGACAAGAGACACCCCTTCACGCGGGACTTCAACTACCCGACCATCCAGTGTATGTGCGGAACCAAGTCCAGTTTCAGCGTCCTTCACTTGGCACACGACTTCAAGAAGTTAGGTGGGAGCGACTATTGCCAAGACTGCGGCCAGAGCAAGGCAATCGGAAACCACAAAGAGGATTCGCCCCAGACCCACTTCTACCAAGAGATGAAGTTAGAAGACGAAGACCCCAAGTCCGGCAAGAGATTCTACAGCGAGACAGGAACGTGCGGAAGGTGTGGATTCGCGGAAGCAATGCACCCAATGAATGACCTACAGCATCAGAAGCGTGAAGTTGTCGTGGTGAAGCAAAGGCCAATGGGTTGCGATTGCAGACCCCAAGCCGGAGCGATTTGCCACACGCACCACAAACAAGGTTTCACAGGATTCGACAAGAACGGAATGCTAGTGAAGGAGCGAGTCATTGAGTTCTCAATGGGGAACGGGAGCGAATAGATTGTCCTACGATACTTCACAGCGCATTCCAGTTCGGAAGACCGGACAGGATGAGAGCCAGATTCAGAAGGGCATCAAGATAAAGGGCGATGGGAAGATTCGGATAGCGGGAGCCGTGATGCGTGTCGAAGTCATGCCCCGCAAATCAGGATACGGCAACGACTACAAGTTGAAGGTCTGGCTTCCGAACTTCAAAGAGTTTGAAGTCACCGACAAGGACGGACTTATGACCTTCACCCAACTTATGAATGCCCTAGTTGAAGCGGCCACCGGACAGGAACCACCGAAGGGCGCAATGGAAACGGAGACCCACGTTGAGAACGGATTCCCTATGAAGATTTTCAAGGGAGAGTTCGAGTCCAAGGAGACGGTCACGGTAGCAAGTTCCAGTGACCCGAAGACCGAGCCAATCGTTCCCTTCGTTCCCAAGAAGGAAGACATTCCCGAAGAGGAGAAGACCGAATGGAATCCGACCACACAAAGATACGAGCCAAGGAAGAAAGCCCTTCCCGACAAAAGCGACAAGGAAGACAGGGCAGATGAAGATGGGACGGTGCTTCTCGACCCAAAAGAGGTTCCAGCCGGAGCCGCAAAGAGCGAAGAGGACTCCGTAGACTTGAACGCTATTGCTGAAGACTGGCACAAAAGGGGATACTGGTAAGATGATAGTCGTCTTCATTGATTGCGGAGTCTCGAAGAGCCGGACACCGGAACGGATTGTCGAAAGGTTAGAAGAGGAAGGGCTGAAGGTCGTGCATAACCCATCACGCAGACCGGATGAGGAATACGTTGTGATTCGGTGGGGTTCAGACAGGTTCCCAGAGTTGGATGAGGGAGCCAAAGCAGTCTTGAATCCGGCCAGAGCCATCAACAGCAATCTCCATAAGGACAAGGCACACGCCAAGTTCCTAGAGGCCGGAGTCAGCGCACCCCTATTCTGGACAACATGGGAAGAGGCCAGAGTCAAGGCCAAAGAACTAGGATGCGACATCCTTCGGAGACGCAAGCACCACATTCAAGGGAAGGACATTCTCAAGGTCTCGCCAGACGAAGACCTACCAAGGGCTAGGAGAAGCGGATACTACGTCCAATATCTTGAGAAGGACAGGGAGTTCAGACTTCACATCTTCCAAGACCAGTGTATCGGACTGGCCGAGAAGAAGCCAGCAGAGAATCCGAACAAGGTTATCTGGAACTTCGAGAACGGATGGGAGTTGGTCTACTACGCAAGAGAGGAACGGGAAGAGGCCGTCTCTAACTACAGGGAAATGGTGGCCGAATCGGTCAAGGCGTGTAAGGCAATCGGCCTAGACTTCGGGGCCGTAGACCTAATCATGGTGGGAGAGAAGCCTTACATCTTAGAGGCCAACACCGCGCCCAAACTCAAGGACACCAATCGCTACGCTAGAAACTTCAAACGGTGGGTCGAATGCCAAGAGTAAATCCAGCGTCTAGGGCCATCGCCAACTACAGGAAGATGAAGGTCAAGACGACTTCATTGCCTTGCAGAGTCATGGAAGCGCAACGTCTCATTGAGATAGTCAGGATTGCTGGCTCAAGGATTCAGCAATGGAGAGTCAGAAAGTTGCTCAATAAAGCACCGCTTGAGATTGTCTGCCGATGCCATGACGATAACTGCCCGTTCCTTGAGTCAGACTCAGACGGAACCCGCTATTGCACTTGCGTAGATTGGGAAGCGCATCCACGCGAGAACCCCTTGGGATGCAAGACTCTAGAAGTTATCGGACATCAAGGCAACAAGGTCTTCAAGATAGGCGAAGGGTTTGTTCAGACTGAGAGCCACGAACCAGTCTTCGACTCCACTGCCTTTGAGGACTACCTAAACGAATGGCATTCAATAAACGACTCGGAGACCCGGAGATAGACCATGCCACTTAGACTAGACATTTCGATGCAGTGTGCCGTGAAGGAAGTCGAACTCCTTCATGAGACCCTAGTGAAAGGGATGGCAGAGCGAGACACCACAACCAATGAGAGAATGGCCAACCAACTTTACGAGACGATAAACCATCTGAATCTCCAACCGCAATGTGTGTGCTACGAACCAACGTGCCAGTTCTGGGAACATAACCGTTGCCGTTGTGGTGGAGATGTGAAATGCCTTGGAATAGGATTCCTAACTCGACCACAGAGAGAGAGGGACGACCCGATTGAGGGCGAGATGAAGATGGCCGAGACTGCATTGACCGAGAACGACAAGGCCAAACTGCCAGACGAGCCGTTCATTATCTGGAAGGTGAGGGTCGCTAACAGGGTCTTCCTTATAGCGAATCAGATTCACAATGCCCCAGACAAGGGACTCACGCAATGGCGTTATGACAGTTGGAGACAGGAGACCCATCTAACAAGGACTCAGAACTTCATGGCCTTTATCGTCAGACTTAGGACGTTGCCACCGGAAGAGAGGCCACCGAACATGGACGTTAGCAAAGTCGTGGGTTGCTCAGTCTGCAACTTGGTCTTCGAGAACATGGAATGCTTAGAGGCCCATGTAGACAGAAAGAGATTCCTTGGGCATTCGCTTCACGCTAATGCAGAGACGATAACGGACACCACACATGAGCGCGTGAGAGACACCGCACCAGACTTCAAACTACCTATGCCTACGCTTGACCCAAGCGGATACCTATGCGACCCACCGAGAGAACGAGAGCGCGATGGAGAGGCACTTGACCGTGTTTACAGAGAGGAAGAGGAAGATGACGAGCAATACAGAGACCGTCTCCAAGACTATGTGAGAAGCGAGTATCGCAATAGTCATGAGCCAGATGCAGTCGGATGCGCCTATTGTGGTAGAATCTTCAGAAATGGGTTCGACTACTTCGGCCACGCGGCTTCCTTCCACAACTTCGATGATGAGAGCGCAAGGGAGAACCTAGTCAAATGATACCCCGCTATTACTGCATCCACTGTAATTTCCGAACCAACTCACGCATCAAAGCGTGGCTCCATCACTGGCTGAGTAAGGGCTATTGGAAGCCAAGAGGCTTACTCCGTATGCTCTTCGTCTACGGTAGCAAGGTCAACGGCCACACCCTAGTTCGGTGGACAAATGCCATGAGGGAAGCGACTTAGGATAATGGCAACAAACTTTAAGAAGGGACGCGAGAGAGGGTCGGAGTAATGGGAGTTCATCAGGACTACAGATGCGACACTTGCCAAGCCTTGGTCTCAGCCAGTGAAGACCCTAGACACTTAGAGGGTTGTCCAGTGAGGAAGAGCGCATGAGACTCTACACCCCTGCCGACTACCAAGCAGTGGTAGACTTCATCACAGCCAACGGAGACCGACACATTCTGGGCATCCCAAAGAAATGCTCAAGAGTGCGGGTCGGGTTCATCGAAGAGAGGAACGGGAAGCTCGAGGTCCTAGACTTCAAGACTCAGAGGAGACCAAAGCTAGACGATCCGCTGACGGAGAGGTACTACAAGCAACTCTGCCTCTATTCGCATATTCTGAAGGAGAGGCATGGGAAGAACCCCGAGAGACTCTACATCTACTGGACCGGGGAGAAGTCGAGGAGAGCTGCATTGATGCAGTTCCCTGTGGACGAGCGGAACATCCAGCGGGCGGGAGATCACTTCGACCAGGTAGTCAGGTCCATCCGTTCCGAGGACTTCAGCGTTGGGTCCCCTCCGACTTCGACAGTTTGCAAAGAGTGCGACTTCAGGACCTACTGCGACGGGCAGGGGACTATTAAGTTCAAATTCAGACACTTGAAGAGGTGTCTCCGAGGGGCTGAGTTGAATGGCTAAAGTCGAGGTCAAGGATGCGCAAGTGGTCTGGCCAGGAAAATTCGACGACAAGGGTCAGATACGCAATGTATCTAGGTGGAATCTCCCACTACAGATAATCGAGGCGGTCAACGAAACGAGGGCGACGAGGGAATCAGGAAGCTTAGGGTCCCAGGGCAACTTGTTCGATGTATGGGCGGGAGGAAGCATGAAGGGGGCCAGTTGGAAGAACAAATTGATTTGGGGAGACAATAAGTACGTCATGTCCTCACTTCTTTCATCCCTCGCCGGCAAAGTTGACTTGATTTACATCGATCCCCCATTCAACACGGGTGATGATTTCGCACATCAGGTGACAGTGGGCGACGACGAAATTGTCAAGGAACCGTCAGCAATTGAAGTGTGGACGTACAGAGACACGTGGGCAAAGGGCACTTCGTCTTACCTGGACATGATGTACGATCGCATGCTGCTGATGAGGGAATTGCTTTCGCCAACCGGTTCAATCTACGTTCACTTGGACGAGAACGTGAGTCACTACGTGAAGGTGATGATGGACGAAGTCCTAGGAAGAGAGAGTTATGTTAACGAAGTCGTCTGGAAGAGAACTTTCGCTCATGGAGGCGCGGAAAGAATGGGGCCGGTACACGATACAATCCTATTCTATTCGAAGTCCGACAGATACACTTGGCACCCCAAGAAAATCGCTTATTCTGAAAGCTATCGAAAGAACTTCTTCAAGTTCACAGATCCTAAGAATGGCAAGAAATATCGGCTCACAGTGCTAACCGGGTCAGGACTTCGTGGCGGATCCTCAGGCAAGCCTTGGCGTGGAACTAACCCAACAAAGATTGGACGACATTGGGCAATTCCAGGGTACATGAGGTCCAAGTTGGGCACCCAACCACTTCCAGACGTCCAGGCCGCTCTGGACAAGCTGGATGAGATAGGCAGAGTGTTCTGGCCTAAGAAGGAAGGCGGGACGCCTCTGTTCATCCAGTACGAAGATGACCTGGAAGGAGCGGACATTCAGGACGTCTGGACTGACATACCCCCGATTCCTCCCCAATCTAAGGAGAGACTCGGCTTCCCCACTCAGAAACCAGAAGCTCTTCTTGACCGCATAATCAGCGCCTCTTCCAATACTGGGGACCTGGTTGCGGACTTCTTCTGTGGCGCGGGTACGACTCTCGCAGTAGCTGAGAAGTTGGGAAGGAGATGGATTGGATGTGACCTGAGCAGGTTCGCCATCCACACTACAAGAAAGCGACTACTCGACATACAGGATTGCCGCCCCTTTGAGATTCTGAACTTGGGCAAGTATGAACGGCAAGTGTGGCAAGGACTCAGCTTCGCCGGGAAGCAAGGCCAGTCATTGATTTACGAATATCTGGCTTTCATCTTGAGACTCTATGATGCTCAACCGATTTCGGGTTTTCAAAGTGTCCACGGGAGAAGAGGAGGGGCCCTTGTTCATGTCGGTTCGGTCGATGCGCCAGTAACGATTGGCGAAGTAATGGGTGCCGTCGATGAGTGCATTTCGGCGAAGCAGCCCGAACTTCACGTTCTCGGTTGGGAGTGGGAGATGGGGATTCATGATCTAATCGAGACTGAGGCTAGGAAAAAGGGCGTGAAGGTGCTTCTAAAGCAAATCCCCAACGACGTCATGGACCCCCAAGTCTCAAAGGAGGATGTCCACTTCTTCGACCTCGCATATGTCCAAGTCAAAGCAACGGTCAGGAGGACATCTGTTCAGGTAGAACTACAGGATTTCGGAATACCCAGCAGTGATCTAATCAGGGACGACGTCAGAGAGAAGATTAGGCATTGGTCCGACCTCATAGATTATTGGGCTGTTGACTTCGACTTCAAGAACGATACCTTTCTCAACAGCTGGCAGGCCTATCGAACCCAGGACAATCCAAAGCTGGAGTTAAAGTCAACCAGTCACGAGTACGAGAAGCATGGGAAGCACCAAGTGCTAGTCAAGGTTGTCGACATATTCGGGATCGACAGCTCGAAGCTCCTGGAAGTAGAGGTCTAGGATGCCAGGGTCAGTAATCCCCTACGATAGGGACCTCCCCTTCAACCCAGACCGAGGGCCTAGCATAGAACCAGACTCGTATCTCGTCAAGAAAGGCGAGGGTTACAAGGCAGTCCAGGGCCGCCGACCCAGCAAGATGCTACTGGTAGACAAGCTTCGGGTCGCCGTCAAGAAATATCGGCCATGAGCAAGGACAGCAAGTATTCCATCACAGTAGTAGACCATGATTGTCGTGGGTCAGGGATAGCGTCCCTTCTCTTAGGAGCCAAGATTCAGTGGGCCAAAGAGCATGGCTTCAAGTTCCTTCAGACCAAGGTGGGAGTCTCGAACCACCCGTCAATCGGGATGCTGAACAAGTTCGGATACCAAGTCGTGAGACTAGGTTTGAGTAAGACCAAACGGCCAGTCTTAACTATGAGACTAACACTAGCATGACCCACTACCTTTGCCTCAAGGACTTGGCCTACATTCCCTACTACAGCGACGGCTCTGACTCTGATTCCATGACGAAGTGGCTCTTAGTTCACGCGAAGCATGGAAAGATTGTGAAGATTTCAGAGTTCACAGAGGGAGTCGCGGTTCCAGCATGAGACTTAAGATTGCTACATTCTTAGAAGACGGGATGCCCAACATGGGAGTCAAGAATAGAGGCAAGAAAATCGCCTACATCTTCCCGTCCTCACATTGGAAGTCCTACCTTGGACGAGCATCCGTCCAGATTATGCGGAACTACATCAGCCATGAGAAGACCCATGCGCTCCTACAAGAGATGGGACTCTACAAAGCAAGCAGATGTATAGACGACTTCAGTATTCCCGACAGGTTTCGCAACAAGCACATAACCGAAAGGACAAGACAACTAGAGATTCAAGAGCCGACAGGATTGGAATGTCTCATACTGGCCGTTGAGTCTCGGAGACGACACAGAAGATGAGTCTAAAGACGATGCCTACCGACCCACGCAAGCCTTGGGAGATTCCTATCCCTTGTCCTCATTGTGGTTCTTGGCGCACCTACTGGCATGGCACATTGAAGTGTGCCAAATGTGGAAGTGACTTCAAGATAGACCGAAGTGCCGCTTATCCTAACAACTGTACAAAATGTTGGCACACCAAACATGGTGACGAGCCATGTGAAAAGTGCAATGAGATTCTACGTCGGTGGAGAGAACAACCCTGCTATGAGCGCACCAAGTCAATCGGATGCTCGGTGAAACTACCATGACCTTCAAACGCTACAGACGCGCACCAGACGGCAACCTCTACACTAATAGACTCCTAGTGATTGGTCTATTCGGAAGGTTTATCTACCTAGACTGGAAGAGACAGACAGCATGACCCACTACCAAATGAGATTAGTTTGCACAAACACCTTTCATACAAAGATGAGGACTCAGAATTGGTGGTTCGTAAGTTGGTCAGACCACTACATGATAGCGAAGTGGGTGGCATACCCATGAGCGACCAAGAAGAGCGATTTGATAGAATGGCCATAATCTTTATAAAGGGTCAGGAGAAAGGGGCTGGCATGACACCACAAGAGATAGCGCAACTACGCAAGAAGATTCAGAACGAAATCTACAACGCGGTTGCAGACGTTCTCACCAAGTATCAGAAGGAAGATGGAGACGCGGCATTCAAGGCTTACATTGACCCCTTCGCCCTTCAACTCCAAATGACTGGCAAACTGGACTGTGAGGAGATAGCATGACAGCCACAACAGAAGAGCGCATCTACTACTTGGAGATGATAGTGAAGCAACACTCTACAGAGATGGGAAGGATGGAGCGAGACCTTGCAGACCTTCTCAGATGGAAGCAA
>Ga0187861_10003728_pt1 | contig 13269 bp, 9 predicted proteins | sample June2016WEW_10_1_3_FD_132986 | JGI IMG/M metagenome (GOLD analysis project Ga0187861, IMG submission 132986) | Peatland microbial communities from SPRUCE experiment site at the Marcell Experimental Forest, Minnesota, USA - June2016WEW_10_100 | ecosystem: Environmental > Terrestrial > Soil >...
ACAACTGATGGTCAACACTGGAAAAGGAACGAGGAACTTCCGATTAATCGTAGGTTCCTTAACGTTTGCAGAAACTCATAGCGATGGAATTGAATTAGTACCTAGCAACTATGTTTTATATCAGAATTATCCGAATCCATTCAATCCGAGTACAATGATTCGATTCAGCTTACCTGCTAAGTCAAGTGTGAAACTGATGATCTATGACCTTCTTGGTCGCGAGATAGTAAGGTTGATTGATAGAGAGATGAATGAAGGATATCAGGAAGTTGAGTGGAAGGCGAATGTGAGCACTGGTATTTATTTCTATCGTCTCGAAGCAACCGCATTAGATAATTCAGGTAAGAGATTTGTTGAAGTTCGAAAGATGGTACTCATGAAGTAAACTGGATAAATTTCGGTGGACATTCAAGGATAATTTTCAAGGCGCAATAGACGATTTCACGAAGGCGATTGAACAATATCCAAATGAGTCTAAGCCTTATCACTATCGTGGAATAAATAAATTTAACCTGAAAAATTATTTCGGTGCGATTGTTGATTTCAATGGAGCGATTGGATTGAATCCGAAATTTGCAGATGCATACTATATGCAGGAAATGACAGAAATCGGACTAAAGAAACGTAAGGAAGCTTGTGTGGATTTTCAGATTGCGAATAAACTTGAGAATAGCTCGGTCTCCCTACCCTAGAAAATACTGCAAGTAGTATCATCAAAAAACACTTAAGTTTTATGAAAGAAATAGACAAACTCTATTGCTATTTCCTCAACTCAACACAAACGATTAGAAATATTTAATAAAGAACAATCAATTGCTATTAGAATGATGAATAGAATTGATTATTAACTGAATTAGGCAAAGTCAAATGGCCGGTCTGTGACATTTACCTGGAAAATATAAATGGCTAATATTTTTTGATAATTCACTTTTGTGGTAAGTTACCGAAACCGCCACAGTGATCGCAAGTTACATGGGCTTTTTTGAAACCAGTACCTCCGCAATATTGACATGCTATTGTTCGAGGGGAGATGAAGCCAAATCCTCTGCAATCCTTACATTTCATATGTTCGCCGGATAAGCCAGTCCCCATACATCGCGGACATGTGACACTTTCTGTCGTATTATTAGCAGCTTTAGTACTGTCTGCGTTTTTTGCCATGCTTTTCTCCTTTGAATTGTGAATTGCTCGCTTTGTATAAGCTGTCTTTATTCTCTTGATATTGCTTAGATATGAATGGTTAAAATATCGATTTAATTACAACGTCAAAGTTAATTAATGCATTCGAATAATGCAATCCTAATATTCAATAATGGGAAAATTTATTAGCAAGACATACATTTATTGTTTGAGTATCAGTGTGTTGTGTAAACCAGATTTTGAATGGAGTAAGTAAGGTAGCCTATAATTTTCGTCTATATCGAAATACAAGTTGAACCAGAACATATATTTTTCTATCTTAGTATAGTCATTACGCAGTAAGGGTAATAAATTGCGGGCGCTTAGCTCAGCTGGTTCAGAGCGTACGCCTCACACGCGTAAGGTCGCAGGTTCGATCCCCGCAGCGCCCACAAAAATAAAATGTTCTTTGAAGATGTTCCTTTAATTCCTATCCAGCGAGGTAGGAAAGGGATGATCAATGACCGGTGATCTACGAACAATGAAAAGCGTTAAATGATCACTCATCATTAACTAATTGAAAATTGAAAACCCCCTTTTCCGAATTTGTTGGATCTGGGGGTTTTTTCATATTAAGAAAGGTGGATATTGATGAAAACAAAAGTGCTTGATGCCGATGGTCTTCGGCGGACTATCAACCGTCTTTCCCACGAAGTGGTGGAGAAAAATATAGGCGTGCAGGATGTTGTGCTTGTTGGGATTAGAACGCGCGGCGAATTTCTTGCGCATCGGGTTGCAAAGAAAATAGCAGAAATCGAAAATATGAACGTGCAGGTTGGCGTGCTGGATATTACGCTATATCGTGATGATTTGCGCGGGCGGCTTGATCAACCCGAATTAAAAAGCACAGAAATACTTTTTAATATTCGAGGCAAAGTGATTGTTTTGATTGATGACGTGCTCTTTACTGGGCGAACAATTCGCTCAGCGCTAAATGCATTAATGGATCTCGGGCGTCCGTCTGTGATCCAGTTGCTGGTGTTGGTAGATCGAGGGCATCGCGAGTTGCCAATCAAAGCAGATTTTGTCGGAAAGAATGTGCCAACAGCGCGTGAGCAGGAAGTACAAGTGGCACTAACGGAAACAGATAAAGAAGACGCAGTCTATCTCATAGAAAATGATCAAAAGGAGGATAGACAATGAAACTGCAAAGCCGTCACTTACTGGGGTTGGAAGGAATGAGCAAGGAAGATATCACACTCATTCTGGATACAGCGATGTCATTCAAAGAGGTTTTGGAAAGGCCGATTAAAAAAGTTCCGCCGTTGCAGGGAAAGACTATTGTGAATTTGTTTTTTGAGAGCTCTACTCGCACCAGAATTTCATTTGAACTTGCAGAGCGGCGTCTCTCGGCAGATGTCGTGAACTTTGCCGCATCCGGTAGCAGTGTAAGTAAAGGTGAGACACTAAAAGATACAGCTCGCAATATCGAAGCAATGAAAATCGATATGGTTGTAATTCGGCACTCAGCATCCGGCGCACCGCACTTTTTAACGCGAGTAGTGAAAGCAAATGTGATCAATGCTGGCGATGGAGCGCATGAGCATCCTACGCAAGCGCTGCTCGATATGATGACACTGCGGGAAAAGCACGGTTCACTCGAAGGGCTGCGCATATGTATCGTGGGTGATATTTTACACAGTCGCGTTGCCCTTTCAAATATTTATGGATTGAAAACTATGGGTGCAGAAATATCCGTGTGCGGCCCGGCAACACTTATACCGCGGAATATTGAAGATCTTGGCGTGCATGTATATCATAGATTAGAAGATATTATTCCCCACGTCGATGTGCTGAATGTACTTCGCATTCAATTGGAGCGGCAGAAGAGTGGACTCTTCCCATCGCTTCGCGAATACCATCGTTACTTCGGTGTGACGAAAGAAAAAGTCGATCGCGCATTGAAACCAATTACCATAATGCATCCTGGTCCAATTAATCGTGATGTTGAACTTTCTGCTGACCTCGCAGACGGACCTCATTCCGTCATTCTAGAACAGGTCACCAACGGTGAAGCAATCCGAATGTCAGTACTCTACTTACTTGGAACTTCCAATTAAAGGAACTAAATATGAAACTCCATTTGAAATCTGGTCGTTTGATCGATCCAATAAAAGGTAAAGATGTCCTTACGGATATGTTGATCATTGATGGAAAAATTGAACGAATCGGCGCATCACTTTCCAGCGACAAATCATACGAAGTAATTGATTTAAAAAATAATGTTATTGCGCCTGGATTTATCGATATGCATGTGCATCTACGTGAGCCGGGATTTGAACACAAAGAAACTATCGAAACAGGCTGTGCTTCTGCCGCTGCCGGAGGATTTACCGCCGTATGCTGCATGCCTAATACGAATCCTGCAATTGATGAAGAATCTGTTGCACGCTATGTGCAGGAAGAAGGAAGACGCGCCACCGGAGGACTTGTGGATGTGTACCCTATTGCCGCAGCATCGAAAGGGCGTAAAGGTGAAGAGTTATCGCCCATGGCTGAATTGGCAAAAGCCGGTGCTGTTGCTTTTTCAGATGATGGAGCACCGATTTCTAATGCAGAGTTGATGCGGCGAATTTTTGAATACTCGTCGATGTATAGTCTGCCTATTATTCAACATGCAGAAGAAGCTGCAATGACAGTGAATGGATTGATGAATGAAGGATTCGTATCTACGCGGCTTGGCATGCCTGGTATTCCGCCGATTGCCGAAGAGTTGATGATCGCACGAGATATTGTTCTCTTGCGCTATGTCGCACGAGCGAAATATCACGTTGCACATATAAGTACGATAGGATCCATCGATTGTGTACACCGAGCGAAAACAGAAAAGTTGAATATTACTTGTGAAGCCGCGCCGCATCACTTTACACTTTCGGATGAGGCAGTTGAAAGCTTTGATACTAACTTGAAAATGAATCCACCGCTGCGTACAAAGGAAGATATTCAAGCAATTAAGGAAGGGTTACGTGATGGTGTCATCGATATCATCGCCACTGACCATGCACCACATACGATCGATGAGAAGGAAGTTGAATTTGCATTAGCGCCGTTTGGTATTGTTGGTCTTGAAACAGCCATCGGATTGTCTATCACGGAACTTGTTCATCAAAAATATCTCACGTTAATTCAACTGATCGAAAAGCTTTCAGTAAATCCACGTCGCATTCTTTCATTACCAACGATTAATATTCAGGAAGGCGAAGTGGCAAACTTGACATTACTGGATCCGACAATTGAATGGATAGTTGACATTCATTCATTCAAATCAAAATCTAAGAACTCTCCATTCCATGGACGGAGATTAAAAGGAAAGGCAATCGGCATACTAAACAATGGAAAGATGTACCTAGCAAAATAAAATATGCACAGAATTCTGATGGCTTTATTATCTTGCTGCTATAGATATGTTGACAGGAATCTAAAACTATTTTTTAAAAAGAAAAGAATGTTCATTTTCATTGATTGACTTTCACTACGTTTTCTGATAATTTAAACACAAACTATGCGATGGCTGTTAGTCATATTGCTTTTCTCTTTTTCTACGCATGCACAGGTGAAACAACAACCTCAATTGCACCTCTTAAAAGAGGCACCCGGCACGCCATCTACTAGCTTAATTCAGCAGTACTCCAGAGTATTGGCTGTATTTCAGAATATCGAGTACGGCATAAAGATGTGTACAGTGGAAGAATTCAAAGGAGAACTTGGTGCGCTGGTTTCTATCGCAATAGGTTCAAGCGAGCGTGGATATTTCTCGATGAATCAAGCAGCTTCGGTGTTGTCTGGATATTTTTCCGGGCGCAAATCAGTCTCTTTTGAGTTTTCCCGTATTCATGAAAAAGGCAATGCCCCTTACGCGACAGGCCGTCTTGTCTATATTAAAAAAGGAAATCAAGAATCAGTGCAAGTGTACGTATCACTAACACGACATGATTCTCGGTGGGTCATCAATCAATTCAATATCTATTAGTGAAGCAATGGGCATAACAAATTATTACACAAGCTATGCCCGCCCCGCGCTGTGGGGCTTTTTTATTTGTATTGCCATTACGGCAGTGCTTGTCGTAGTACGGCTTTTCATTCCATCATTTGTAAATTATCGTTGGGATGCAGAACGCACTGCGCAGAGGACGCGAGCCGAGAAAGTTATTCGTGACGCGGTTCAGACTAGAATCGAGAAGTTGACTGAAATCGCTGAGCGTGCGTCTAGAGACACATCACTTAATATAAACCTAAACGATATCCCTGCTGCACTCAAAGCATTTCAATCTATTAATTCACACAGCTTAAATGATGATCAAACAATTGATCTCATAGATACACAAGGGAATGTCCTTGCATGGAATGGACCGAGCATTGCATTATTATACAAGCAAGTATTTAATAATAATCCTCGCGGACCATTTGTCAATGTCACGCAGAATGGATTACGTACTTATTTAACTGTAGGCAAGAAATTAGCTCAAGATAAATTAGCTTTATTGGTAAGTGAGCCGCTTGAAGTGAACTATCCAATTTCAAATCGTTTTGTTCGGAAAGTAAGTTTGTGTGCAGAACTTTCACAGGCACTAGGAACACAAGTCACATTCAAATTCCCGCAAACGTACATAGCGCATCAAGGAGAGTACAGCGTTCCTGTGAACGATCAAACGAATAAGACGATTGCAGAATTCTTTGTTGCAGAAATTACTCTTGATAGCAAAACTTCATTAGACATAGATGTCTGCATGATGCTGATCTCCATTTGTTTGGCGTGTAGTTGTCTGTTTCTTGGAAGTGTCTGTTTAATATGGATTGCGAAAAAACACCATAGTTGGATGACATCGACGGCGCTGATTCTATCATTGTGCTTTATTCGATTGATATGGCGAGAACTAAATTTTCCAGCTGCTCTTTTTAATGGATGGCTCTTCAATCCGAATTTGTATGCTTCGCCTTTTGTTTTTGGATTAAGTTCTTCACTCGGCGAACTCGTTCTAACGGGATTGACAGTAGTGGTTTCAGCTTGGTTATTATTTTCCTATATCATCTTTAAGGATAAAGAAAATGGAATAAACACGAGACTTATTTTACGTGTCGGACGAATTGGTTCTATAGTATTCGTTATTATTATTTCAATGCTTATCCTATGGCTATTTCGAGGATTTGGTGAAGCAGTCCGGAGTTTTGTCTTTGATTCAACAATTAGATACACCAACCCATCGGAGATTTTGCCAGACAGCGCTGCCGCGCTTATGTATTTCAATATTCTTATGCTCGGTATATCTCTGCTGTGTGTTTCAACAGGGTTACTCTATAACGGAAGAAAATTACTTTCTACTCATTATTCGCAATCTAAAATTGGATTGCAAATTGTGCTTATCAGTTCAATAATTATCGGCATTCTATTTTTTGCATTGATAGATAGGACTCAAATCATTCCACTCCTTTGTTCAATTCTCTTTGTTACGATCTGTGTTGTCTGCGTTGAATTGATTGTCTATTGGAAAAGCGCCGGAATTGGCTTAACGTCACAACGATGGAGACTTGCAGTATGGATGACTTTGAGTTCATTTGTCATCGGGGCACCTCTGTTACATCAGGAACTTCAGCAAAGAGAGCGCAAAGAAGCGGAATCGCTAGTGAACGAATTTTTGCGTCCTTCCGATAGTTGGTTGACTTATATTGTGCAGGATGGACTCAGAACATCTATTGAAAGTTATAAAGATAATTTGAACTCATATTCTCTTTCAACAGCAAAAGAAAATAATCTTGCTTTTATTCTATGGACAAAATCACTTATTGGCAAAGAAGGATACAACTCTGCTCTTATTTTGTATAACCAGCAAGGAAACGAAGTAGATCGGTTTGTAGTAGGCATGAATAAACCAGAACAACAGAATATTCTTACAAAAGTCTTTGCAGGTGAAGAAGATGCCGTTCACGTCATTGATCGAACAGAATCAAAAATGTTAGGCAAACTATATGGAGCTTGGACTACAATAAGAGATTCAAGCGGCCAATTACTTGGCAGTGTTGCATTGCTTCTATCCGAACATCAAAAAACAATATTTCATGAAGAAGACACAGAGCCGCTTCGACAATTTGGAGATCGGTTAGAAAATGATGCAGTACGTGAAATTGCGGTTCACGAATTTATAAATGATTCGCTGGTATTTTCAACAGGAAGAAAATTGTATCCAGAAAACTTATTAACTACAGCGATAGATAGTGAACTTCAGAAAACAACAATTAATATTCTCTGGAAAGATATTCTAATTAACGGATATGAAACAAAAACAGTATTTATGAGAGATCCTGCTTCAGCGGAGAGAATTGCAGCAATCAGTTTAGAAGAATTAGATTTTCGTTGGGATATGTTTGGTTACCTGAAAGAATTCTTTATCTGTCTTATCGTTTTGGCAGCAATTGGTATATGTTTATGCATTAGGAAAATTGACCAGAATAGTATACCTGCATTTGGATTTAAAGGTAAGCTTGTATTCGGATTTGCCTGCATAACACTCATACCGCTTGTGATTCTAAGTTACTACAATAGACAGCTTGTTGCAGATCGAGTGCAAAAACAAGGTGAGATGGAACTCTATAACGAGTTGGTTAGATTGCAGGATCGAATCAGTGCATATGTTTCTGATGAGGAAGACTTCGTCAAAGGTATCGGTGATGATTTTTGTGAATCTCTTGCTGCTGAATATGGTATTGATTTCTCAATATATCGTGGTGCGACAATTCAAGCAAGCAGCCGGTCAGAACTTTATCGTGCATCTCTCTTAGATGTGCGGCTTAACGGTAAAGTCTTTGCTTCAATTGTGCTTAATGGAAGAACCCAGGTGCTGGCCAATGAAAAAATTGGCTCTGTTGAATATGTTGTTGGTTATTCCCCCCTTTTAATAAATGGAAGAATTGTTGGTATAATTGCTATTCCAACATTGAATAAGCAAAGGGATATCGAAGCTGAAATATCACAACAAAATGCATATGTCTTTGGAGTTTACGCTTTTATATTTGGATTTGCATTAGCTGGCGGTGGAATACTTGCTTTACGTTTTGCACGTCCACTGCATAACCTGACTGGTGCCGTAAAAGATGTTGCCGAAGGAAATCTCGATATAAATGTGTCAGTGACATCGCGAGATGAAATTGGAATACTTGCCCAATCATTCAACGATATGATCTCAAAGTTACGCACGAGCAGAGATGAACTTGCCAAACATGAACGCGAGAATGCTTGGAAAGAGATGGCAAAGCAAGTCGCTCATGAAATCAGAAATCCACTTACGCCAATGAAACTTTCTATTCAACATCTGCGACAGGCATTCAAAGATCAAGCCCCGGAACGGGAAGAAATTCTCCAGCGTGTAACACAGACAGTGATCGATCAAATAGAAGCTCTCTCGCGCATTGCAGCGGAATTCTCTCACTTTGCTAAAATGCCGGAAAGAAGATTCGAACGTGTCAGCATTGATGATTTATTAAAGGAGACAATCAATTTATTTAGGGAGGTTCAAGGAGTCAGCTTTATCGATCAACTTGCATGTCCGAATGTTAAGGCAATTGCGGATAGCGATCAACTTCGCGGAGTTTTTATCAATATTATAAGAAACGCTATTCAAGCAATTGAAAAAGCAGGAACAATTACCATAAAAACTTCTCAAGAAGGGCGAATGTGCCTTATCATTATCTCTGACACAGGTTTAGGAATTCCAGAAGAGATACGTTCAAAGATATTTGAGCCGAACTTTTCAACAAAGTCGGAAGGAATGGGAATTGGATTAGCAATTGCAAAAAGAGTTATTGAAGATCATGGAGGAAAAATAACATGTCAAAGCGATCGAAGAAAAGGAACGGCATTTGAAATCCGACTTCCAATCTGACGTTAATGAAAAGGCGGTAATACTCCCGGAAATATTTTCTGGATATCCGAAAGTGCGTTCAGGAATGAGTACAAAGCTCGGGGATAAAAGCCGCAATGGATTTGAGATGAATCTCAGTTATAACGTTGGAGATTATCCGCCAAGCGTTGAAATGAATCGTAAATCGTTCCTATCTTTATTCGGGATATCTAACAGTGAGCTAGCAATTCCGCTTCAATCTCATTCAAATATTGTTTGCAGGGTTGATGCACCTGGTGAATACAAAAATTGTGATGCTCTTGTTACAAACATAAGTGAAGTGGCATTGCTTATAACTATTGCTGATTGTGTTCCAATTTTACTCTTCGATCCAATTCAAAACGCAATCGGCGCAGTGCATGCAGGATGGAGAGGAACTGCAAATGCAATCGTCAATCGGACAATATATAAGATGCAAGAGGAATTCAAAACGGATACGGAAAATGTGCATGTCTTTATAGGTCCGTCAGCGGGAGTATGTTGTTATGAAGTGAGTGAAGAAGTCGCTGTCAAGTTCGAGAATAAAATCGTACCTTGTGGCACGACAAAGATATTTGTTGATCTAAAGAAAGAAAACGCGTCCCAACTAAAACAGCTGGGAGTAGTCGCGGAGAACATTGAAATCAGCGCACACTGTACGATTTGCGAGAAACATTTATTCCATTCATATAGACGGGACGGAAAAAGAGCAGGCAGGATGATGGCTGTCATTTGTTTGAATCCGTAATTGGAGAATGAATTATGTGCGGTATTGTCGGGTATATTGGCAAAAATAATACGCTTCCCATTTTGTTGGAAGGATTGAGACGCATGGAATACCGTGGCTATGATTCAGCGGGAATAGCTCTCATTAGTAATGGAACTTTGTATATTCAAAAACAGGCAGGGAAAGTAGATGATCTTGTAAAGAAAATTCAGAACAATGGCCAGCTACCAGAAGCACATATTGGCATGGGACATACGCGCTGGGCTACACACGGTGAACCAAATAACATCAACGCGCATCCACATGCAGACTGCCGGAATGAAATTGCCGTAATCCACAACGGCATCATCGAAAACTATGTCGCTATTAAAACGAAATTATTGCGTAGAGGGCACCGCTTTGTAAGTGATACGGATACCGAAGTTATTGCACACTTGATCGAAGAAATCTATAAATCGACACCAAATCTTTTTAGGGCGGTTCGCCTTGCAATGAAAGAGGTAACAGGAACGTATGGACTCGTTGTTCTATCGACTCGTGAACCGGATAGAATAGTCGCAGCTCGAATGGGAAGTCCGCTCATTCTCGGGATTGGCGATGGTGAAAATATTGTTGCAGCTGATGCGGCTGCAATTATAGAGCATACTCGACAAGTTGTATATCTGGGAGATGGCGAGGTTGCCGAAATAACTGCAAACGGTGTGATTACAAAGACACTTAGCGATGTTGAGATTACGAAGGAGGTTCAAGAACTCACATTCGACCTAGAGCAGATCGAAAAGGGCGGATTCACTCACTTCATGTTGAAAGAAATTCACGAGCAGTCCGAGTCGATTCAGAATGCGATGCGCGGCAGATTGCTGGAAGAGGAAGGTAATGTAAAGCTTGGAGGACTTGACGGAGTATTTGAGAAGATAGTGCGTGCACCGCGTTTAATTCTTGCTGCTTGCGGTACATCGTGGCACGCTGCTTTAATTGGAGAATATATGCTTGAGCAGTACGCGCATATTTCTGTGGAAGTGGAATACGCTTCTGAGTTTCGTTATCGAAATCCTATCCTGACAAAAGACGATGTTGTGATTCTTATTAGTCAAAGCGGCGAGACAGCGGATACGCTGGCAGCCTTGCGAGAAGCAAAAGCACAAGGGGCGACTGTTCTTGGAATATGTAACGTTGTGGGAAGTTCTATTGCACGAGAAAGCGATGGTGGCGTTTATGTTCATGCCGGACCCGAAATAGGCGTCGCATCCACTAAAGCATTTACTTCCCAATTGACGGTGTTGGCGCTGCTAACAATTTTAATCGCGCGAAGCAGAGGAATGTCGCGAGAAGAAGGTGCGGCACTTGTTCATGAATTAAAATTACTGCCAGGAAAAGTACATACAATCCTTTCCAATACAAAGCAGATTGAATATATCGCAGGTGAATTTAGTGAAATGAAAAACTTTCTATATCTTGGCAGAGGATATAATTTCCCCGTTGCACTCGAGGGCGCGCTAAAACTGAAGGAAATCTCTTATATTCACGCAGAAGGGTATCCAGCTGCAGAAATGAAACATGGACCCATTGCCTTAATTGATGAGAAAATGCCGGTTGTGTTTATTGCTCCTCACGATAGAACGTACGAAAAGATTATGAGTAATATTCAGGAAGTAAAAGCACGGCGCGGGAGAGTAATAGCTATTGTTAATGAAAAGGAAAAAAATATTAGTCAGCTGTCTGATTATTTAATCTGTGTTCCACAAACCCTCGATTTGTTTTCACCGATCCTTTCCGTTATTCCGCTGCAATTAATGGCATATTACATAGCTGTGTTGCGAGGCTGCAATGTGGACCAACCGCGAAATCTTGCCAAGAGTGTTACGGTAGAATAATGAATTGTTTTTTTAAGGATTCTTTCTATCTTAAATATCGGTTTATCAAAGGAAAGTATAAAAAGATATGAAGCAAGAATCGAAATTCAGGCCGCATGAGTGGGCACTTATACTTGGCGCTTCCAGTGGATTTGGCGCAGCTACTGCTCTTGAGCTGGCAAAGAATGGGATGAATATTTTTGGTGTGCATCTTGATCGTCAAGCCACGATGCCAAATGTTCAGAACCTCATCAAAGAAATCAAACACACTGGCGTCAAGACGGTGTTCTATAATATCAATGCAGCAGACAAAATCAAGCAAGATGAAACGCTCGATGATATTCAAGAGCAATTTGCTGTCGATTCTTCAAGCACAGTAAAAGTGCTCCTGCATTCACTCGCATTCGGAACATTAAAACAATTCATCGCTAAGAAATCGGAAGATGCCATAACTCCAGCACAAATGGAAATGACTGTCAATGTGATGGCACATAGTCTTGTTTACTGGGTGCAAGGATTGATCTCGCGAAATCTCATGAAAAGAGGCGGACGTATTTTTGGAATGACAAGTTCAGGTGGGCATACAGCTATGCCTTACTATGGTGCTGTATCGGCTGCAAAAGCCAGTTTGGAAGCGCACATCCGCCAACTTGCGATGGAGCTTGGGTCTATAGGCATTACGGCAAATGCTATTATGGCTGGAGTAACAGACACACCGGCGTTACGTAAAATTCCTGGAAATGTTGGGATGCTTGAAGTGGCACGTGGGAAGAATCCAGGCGGACGACTCACAACACCGGAAGATATTGCAAAGGCAATTGTTCTTCTTTCTACAGACGAAGCGCATTGGATATCCGGAAATGTCTTGGGTGTTGATGGAGGAGAAGATATTTCCGCATTCGCTAACATTCGAAATCATCACGATAATAAATAATCGAAACTTCAATTAGAATAAAAGGATATTGATATGTTTGAGTTTGAATTTACGGAAGAACAAAAGATGCTGCGCGATATGGCTCGAGATTTTGTGAATACCGAGGTTAAGCCTCTTGCTCAGAAAATGGATGAAGAAGAAAAACTGTCTCCGGAATTAATCCGTAAAATTGCGGATATAGGTTTCCTTGGCGCAGCGTTTCCTCAGGAATATGGCGGCGGTGGCTTCGGAGAAGTTGGATATTGCGTTATGCAAGAAGAAATGGGAAGAGGTGATCTTGCAACCTCTACATTTATTGGAGCGCATCAGTCCATCGGAGCAAATGCAATCTTTATTGGCGGTTCTGAAGAATTAAAGAAGAAGTATCTTGTTCCGCTTGCTGAAGGGAAACTTATTGGGGGATTTGCCTTGACTGAAGCTTCAGCAGGTTCCGATTCATTTAATTTGCGAACAAAAGCACACCTTGCTGGAAACGAATGGGTAATTAATGGCGAAAAACTTTGGATCACGAATGGTGGGTTAGCGGATGTCCTTTCGGTTTTTGCTCGGACAGAACGGGGCATTAGTGGATTCGTAGTCGAAACAAAAACTCCAGGTTTCATTGCAGCCCCTAAAGAAAAGAAAATGGGTATTCGCGCGAGCATGACCAATGCATTGACGTTTGATAATGTTCGAATCCCCAAAGACAACATTATTGGTGATGAC
>Ga0187861_10003741_pt1 | contig 13240 bp, 5 predicted proteins | sample June2016WEW_10_1_3_FD_132986 | JGI IMG/M metagenome (GOLD analysis project Ga0187861, IMG submission 132986) | Peatland microbial communities from SPRUCE experiment site at the Marcell Experimental Forest, Minnesota, USA - June2016WEW_10_100 | ecosystem: Environmental > Terrestrial > Soil >...
ACGCTGAGCGGGACAACGACTGTGGCCGCGGTCAACGGTGTGGCGACATTCAGCGGCTTGTCCATAAATAATTTTGGGAATGGCTACACGCTCGCCGCTTCGGACGGCACGTTGACGGGAGCCACAAGCAACGCCTTCAACATCATTGGTCCTGCCGCGAAACTGGCCTTTGGGCAGCAGCCGGCTAACACCGTGGTCGCATCCGTCATTGGTTCCTATGTGTTGGTGCAGGACGCCAATGGGAACACGGTGACGACTGACACATCGAACGTCACGCTGGCCATCGGCACGAATCCTAGCGGGGGCACGCTAAGCGGGACAAAGACAGTGGCCGCGGCCAGCGGTGTAGCCGGGTTCTCCTTATCCATAGACAAGGCCGGGTATGGCTACACGCTGGTGGCAACGGATGGCACGTTGACGGGAGCCACAAGCAGCGCCTTCAACATCACGCCGCAGACGGTGGCCGTCCCAACGTTCAGCCCCGCGCCGGGGACGTACACGAGCGCGCAGTCGGTAACGATATCCACCTCGACTTCCGGCGCGACGATTTACTATACGACGGACGGCAACTTACCCACGGCCTTATCCACAAAATATATTGGCCCCGTCAATGTGGCCGCGACGACGTACTTTATAGCCTACGCTGTCAGCGCGGGCATGAACGACAGCGGCTTTATCGGCGCGACGTATACAATCAATAGCGCCAGCGGCGCGCCCGCCATCACCAGCCCGCTAACGGCTGCGGGGACGGTGGGCGTGGCCTTCAGCTACCAGATCACAGCGAGCAACAGTCCCACGGGCTTCGGCATCAGCGGCAGTCCCGCGTGGCTGAATTTCAACGGCTCCGGAGCGCTCTCGGGCACGCCCACCGCCACAGGCAGTTGGAACGCGACGATCAGCGCGACGAACGCCGCAGGCACAGGCTCGGCGACCCTGGCGATCACGGTCAACCCGCCCGCGCCGGTCATCAACAGCGCCACGACAGCGGCGGGGACTGTGGGCGTGGCGTTCACTTACAGTATCACAGCGAGCAACAACCCAACGAGCTACAACGCGAGCGGTTTGCCCGCTGGATTGTCGGTCAACACGAGCACGGGCGTGATCACGGGCACGCCCACGGCGGCGGGAAACAGCAGCGTGGCCCTCAGCGCGGTGAACCCAGGCGGCACGGGGACGGCGACGCTGGCGCTCACCATTGTCAACCCCAGCGTGGCCACTCCCACGTTCAGCCCCGCGGCGGGGACGTATTCCAATGCGCAGTCCGTGACAATCGCCACCACGACTTCCGGCGCGACGATCTACTACACGCTGGACGGCAGCACGCCCACAACGTCCTCCACGAAGTATATTGGCGCCATCAACGTCGCGGCCACCACGACGATCAAAGCCTACGCCGTCAGCGCGGGACTGAGCGACAGCTCCGTGGCCAGCGGGACGTATACCATCAATACGGGCACGCCTGCGCCTGCGATCACCAGCCCCACCACGGCGACGGGAACGGCAGGCGTGGCCTTCAGCTACCAGATCACCGCGAGCAACAGTCCCACGAGTTACGGCGCTACCGGCCTGCCGGCGTGGATGTCAGTCAACGGCGCCGGGGTGCTTTCGGGCACCCCAACCGCCACAGGCAATTGGGACGTGGCGATAAGCGCGACAAACGCCGGCGGCACGGGGACGGCGACGCTGGCGCTGGCGATCAACCCGCCGCCGCCGCCGGTCATCAGCAGCGCGACAACAGCGACGGGGACCGTAGGCGTGGCGTTCAGTTACAGCATAACAGCCAGCAACAATCCAACGGGTTTCAATGCGAGCGGGTTGCCCGCTGGGTTGTCCGTGAACACGAGCACTGGCGTGATCACAGGCAACCCCACGGCGGTGGGAAACAGCAGCGTGACCCTCAGCGCGGCCAACGCAAGCGGCACGGGGACGGCGACGCTCACAATTACTATCTCCAGCCAGGCCCCGGCGATCAGCAGCACGCTAACGGCGACAGGCACTGTGGGGCAGCAGTTCTCCTACACCATCACGGCTACAGGGGCCACACCCATGACGTTCAGCGCGCAACCGCTGCCTGGGGGCTTGGGCCTCAGCGGCGCCGCCATCAGCGGCACGCCCACGACGGCGGGCGTGACCAATGTCACCATTGGCGCGAGCAATGCGTCGGGCAGCGACAGTAAGACGTTGCAGCTCACCATCAACCCTGCAGGATCGCCGACAATAACCAGCCCGCTTACGGCCACGGGCCAAGTGGGCACGCCATTCAGTTACCAGATCCAGGCCAACGGGGATACGCCGCTGCACTTCTTCGTGGACACCGCTAAACTGCCGGCGGGGCTGTCGTTCTCCGGAGACACCATCTCCGGCACGCCCACGGCCATCGGGAACACCAGCCTGTCCATCCAAGCGCAAAACAGCGTCGGCACGGACACGGAGACGCTCGTTATCACTATCAACGCCTCGGGCGCGCCGGAAATCACGAGCGCCCTGACGGCCAGCAGCAAGGCGGGGGAGGTCTTCAGCTACACGATCACGGCCACGGGCGCAGGCACCATCACGTTTGGCGCGAGCACACTGCCGGCGTGGGTCACCCTTTCCGGCGCCACACTCTCCGGCACTCCTATGGGGGCCGCCGTGGGGACGTTCAATGTGACGCTCACAGCCGCGAATGCGTCAGGCGCCGACAGCAAGGTGCTGCAAATCACCATCACCCCCCTTATCAGCGATCCGCCGGTGGTCACGGACATCCTGCGCTCGCGCAATCCCGTGCGCACCAACGTGGTGGTAACATTCACGGCCGCGGCGCTCTCACCTTCGGGCTTCCCGCTGACCTATTCCTGGTTCTTCTATGACCCCAACAACGTCCTCGCCGGTCCGCCGCAGAGCGGGCTGAGCACCACGTTCTCTTTCCCGCAGGAAGGCACATACACGGTGGTGGCCATAGCGTTTGACGGTTTCACCAAGAGCACCAATTTCACAAAAGTCTCCATCACGCTGGCGCCGAACGCCGGGTCGAATGTCCAGAGCCTGCTGACTGGCTTGCAGGCTGCGAACCCCGTCAGCGGGCTCGGGTTGACCGTGCCGGGTAGCCTGGGCGGCGTGCTGGACTTGGACGTGGTCGATACAACGGCCACAGGGAAGAGCCGTGACGGCGAGACGTTCATGACCAGGTGCGCGGCGCTGAACTACGCTTATGACGGCCTCAATCTGGCGTCAAAGTTCTCCGCTCCGAGCATTTTCGTGATGGAAACAACCGGCACCAAAGCCAATGGCGACACGCGCATGGGGCGGCTCATGGTGCCCGTGAGCAACCGGGAGGCAGGCATAACGGACAGCATCACGGACCAGCGCAAGAGCACGGGGCTGACTTCGTTCACACTCAAGGGCAAGTTCAGTTTCGGGCTCAAGCCGGACAGTGTGATTTTGAGCTGCACAGTTGAACTGCCTGCAGGGCTGACAGTGAATCAAACCCTGCCTGTATCGGTTGGCATAGGTAATGTGACAGGCAGCGCGAGCGTCGATCCGAAGGGCAAGCTAATGGCGTTGAAAAGCGATGGCAGTTTCATCAAGAAGCTGCAATTCAAGTGGCCCCGCCTGGACAAGAAGAACCCGGTGACGAAAGCCGGGGACCAGGCGACGCTTGCAATCACACTGACCGGCTCAGGCCTGGACGCGGCGGGGTTCGACACGGAAGGCATCGTGACGACCGTGGCTACAGGCAAGAAGGGGATTGACCGGCAGATTCAGGTGGCCATCGTCATCGCTGGCGTATCCTATTACGCCCAGGCCAAGGCGACTTATGTCTACAACAAGGGCACTGGGCAGTTGACAGGCAGGGCGGCGAAGTGAGGGGAGAGGGCAACCGTTCATTTGCCCGAGAGCACCGCCCTTGACCAGGCAAGGGACAGACCTGCCTTTGCAGCAAGACAGCCAATTTCCAAGGTGCCCAGGAACTGGTGCCAGTCTTTGCTCCTCCATGTCCCCAAAACAGTGGCATTATGCAGCCCGAACGGCAGGCACATAATCCAGGGAATCAAGGAACGCGGACGCCAGCCTTGGCAAAAAGGGTGGAGCACGGGGCTACGTGGTTCTGAATGGCACCACGGGCAATTGGAACTGAAGAGGCCGTGGAGGGGAGAAAGGGGAGGTGGTAATGCACTCGATTGCCCGCACCATTCTGCGTGCCGCGCTCATCGCAGCGATGGGTGCGGCGCTTGAGGCAGCTGCGCAGGAAGTGGCCAGGCGGCTGTCGAAAGCGCACAGGTAGTACAAGCCGGGCGTCCCTTAACTGGGGCGCCCGGCGGTTTTCTCTTTAGCTATCCGTAAACAAGGCGCCTCAACTGCGCGCCCCGTACTGCGGCGGCTCTTCCGCAGCCATGCCGTAGTCTTCTTCCTCAACCATCGGCATCCGGAGCGTCTTGCCCGCCGTCCCTGCCGCCTCAGCCAACCGCTCCCGCAGACTCGTAACCCGGCGCCGCGCTTCAACCCGCTTGACCGCCATGGCCAGCGCCTTGCGCGTGCCAACCAGGACGACGAGCTTCCGCAACAAGGCAGCAAGCGGCCAACGGCTCCGTGTAACGCAGTGCTTGTCTTTGCCACCGAACCGGATAGGTTGACCGCCGTCAAGCTTGACTCTACTGGCGACCTTGTGGCGCCGGATGACTCAGTGTGCGCAGTTGCAAAAGGAGACACGTCGTGAAAAGCCTGCGAGTCCTACTGCCGTTCATTGTTGCCCTGGCTGTCGGAGCCTGCCTCGCTGAGGACAAGGTGCCGCTGAAACTGGTCATCATCAAAGCTGTGTACGGGGCCACCGACGTGACCGAGAAGCTCAAGGGCATGGTAACGGCGGACGGGGTGACGGTGAAAGCCAGCAAGGACGCCTTGGGCGATGGGGGTGCGAACGCCGAGAAGAAGCTGAAGGTTGATTTTTCCGTGAACAACCAGAAGGTGACGCGGACGATCAACGACAACGAGACGCTGACCATCACGCTCAAAGTGGGTAAGCTCTTGATCCTGAAGGCCGAATACGGAGATCTGCCGGACGGTGCCAGGACCGACGTAACGACCAAGGTACAGGAGATGGTCAAGGACGATGCGCTCTCCGTGGACGCCACGAACGACAACTTCGGCGACCCCATCGAGGGCACCGTCAAGAAGATGAAGGTCGAGTATCTGTTCAACGGCGGCGCCAAGAAGGAGAAGGAAGTCGCGGAGAACGAGAACCTCGCGATCTCGAACAAGGGCGAGTAATCTGGTGCCGTGGCGCGATTGCCTAAGCGAAGCGGTGTATTGGAAACAGTTCTGATCGAAAGGAGAGTCGCACATGTTCAAGCCATATTCACATTTCGCCGCTGTGGCGGTGCTTCTGGGTTTGACCTCATTCGCACCCCTGTGCGCGGTGGAGCAGGAAACCCTGTTATTCGATTTCGAATCGCCGAAGCAGGCCTTCGAAAATGCGGACAGACTGGAGTACGTACCGGAACACGCCACGCAAGGCAAGCTGGCAGGCAAGATCAAACTGTCGGCGCCGTTCTCACCGAACATTTTCTTTTTCGGGCAGACCAACCAGGCCGGCAAATGGGGCGAGTACAGCCAGTTCATCATGGACGTGTTCGTCGAGGGCGGACCGGTCAAAGTCAGCGGCTTTCTGCGCGACAAAGAGGCGAAGGACTGGTGGACGCGCTTCAATTTTGAATTCAAGCTCGAACCAGGCAAACGCCGCCTGGCGCTCTCTCTGGGCGCTGTCCCGCGCCAGAACGGGAAAGGCAACCTGGACCTCGCCCAACTTCAAATGGTTGCGATTCAATTCTCCAGCGACGATCCGCAGAACAGCGCCACAATTTACCTCGACAATGCCCGCCTGGTCAAAGGCACGGGATCTTATCAGGTCCACGTCTTGTACTCATTCGAAGGCGCCGACAAAGCCACTTATGCCTTGGAGGATTACCCCGAAGAGTTCAAAGGCAAGACTAAAATAGCAATCGTTGACGAGCACGCGACCGAAGGGCAGAAGGCCTTGCGTCTGGACAGCGGTTCGCCGGCCGGGAACGTGCAATTTACCGGCTTTGATCGGGACTGGAGCCGCTTCGACACGCTGGCCATTGATGTGTTCAACCCCTCCGGCAATCCGCTGCCGGTCTCCGGCTGGGTCAAGGCCAAGACCATGGCCGCGGGCTGGTGGGATAGGCACAACTGGGAACGGGTCCTCAAGCCGGGTTTAAGCACTATTCGCCTGCCGATTGGCGCGATGAACCTGGCCCAGCAAGGCAAGGTCATTGATTGTGCGGATGTCGTTGGTTTCAACGTGGCGGTGGACCGCGCGACCGTGTTCATTGATAACATTCGCCTGGTCAAGGGCACGGAAGATATCCCAGTCGCCGGTTTGCAGCGCTTCAACTTCGGGCCGAAGAGCTCCGCGGTGATGCCTGGGTTCCAGGCAGTGACCAAGGCCGATACATACTCGCCGGCGCAGAAGTTCGGCTGGCTGCCGGGCGGGCAATTCGGGCGTGACTTCGACATGAACGAAATGCTCGGACGCCACCGCCCGCCGGACGACCTGTGCCGCCATTTTTGCACACCGATTAAAGCCACATTCGCAGTTGATGTCCCGGACGGCACCTACGGCGCCTGGTTAATGCTGGGGCCTCCCGGCAACGGCTGGGCGCCCACGTTCAAACACCGCACCGTCACCGCCAACGGCCAGGTGGTCGTGGATCAGCAATACGATGTGAATACTTTTAAGGATTACGAATATGAGTTCCAGGATGAAGAAGACTTGCCGGGGGATGACTTGTGGGAAAAGTACATCCGCAAGCTGTTCAAGCCGGCGATATTCGACGTGACCGTGACCGGCGGGCAATTAAAGCTGGCCTTCGATTCCTACGGCGCGCCGTGGTGTGCGATGGTCAATGGGCTGGCCATCTGGCCCAAGTCCAGCGACACCGACGCGCAACGCTGGCTGAGCAGCCTCGATGCGCAGCGAAAAGAGCAGTACCAGAGTCTGCACGTGGAGAAAGTGCCGGAGGCGCAGCCCGGCGCGGCCTCGGCCGCGGACACCGCGCGCGGCTACGTCCTGTTCGTCCATTCGCCAGACCGCGATATTGCAGTCAATTCGGTTCCCACAGCAGAGGAGACCCGGAGCATCGCGCTGAATCTGGCGGGTTCGCCGGGAGAGCCGGTCGGCGGCTGTGTGGGCCTGTACCTGCTGAAGGACTGCGGGCAAATCACCAAAGGCGAATGCGGCCTTCAGGGCCCCAGGGCTTTGTCCGGCCGGCTCCGCGTCCTGCGCTATAAGGCTCAAAATAGAACGGCGGTATACGACATTGCTCCGAAATATCTCGATGACATCTCTGTCAAGCCTGTCCTGTTAAAAAGTGGTATCACGCGTTCCTTCTGGGCCACGTTCGACCTGCCAGCCGACGCGCCGGCCGGCCAGTACACCGGCCAATTGAAACTGTCCGGCCCGCAGGTGCAGGAAATCACCGTGCCCCTCACGCTGACCGTGTGGCCGATAAAATTGGCCGAACCCAGCTTCCCGATGGGCATGTTCATGATGGGCCCGACGCAATCCTATCTGGCTCTGGACGATAGCGGCCAAGAGGCGCTCAAGAGCTGGAAGGAGTTGCTCGAAGATGCCCGCGCCCACGGTTTGACCAGTGTGGACCCGCGCATCCCGATCCCACTCAAGAAGATCGCCGACGGCAAAGCGGATGTAGATTTCGCGCAGGCCGATCTTCTGATGGGCCTGCTTAAAGCGGCCGGCTTCCACCAGGAATTGTGCGGCTACCATGTCGTTCCGGGCATAGACATTCGGGTTACAGTAAACCAGGACGCGGAAGCCAAACGGTTTGGCGCGGCCAACTATGCCGAACTGGTGCGCTTATACTTCAATGCCGTGCGCGAGCATGCGCAACAGGCGTTGTGGCTGCCGATCTGTTTCTGCACCGATGACGAATACATCGTGCATCCTGGTGGCGTTCCCGCCACGCTCGCCGCTCACCACCGCCTCCTGCAGGAAAATGCGCCCGGTTTCCACTTCGTGGCTTTTGACAGCGCTTACCTGAATAAGGCGGACGGCCTTGCGGAGCGCGAGAAGATGCTGGCTGATATTGATACGTGGGGCGCCGGGCTTCACGGGCCGCGCGAAGCAGAGCTCACCAAGAACGCCGGGCGCCGCCTGTGGCTATACAACACCGGCATGAACCGGTTTACGTTCGGCCTGTACATGTTTTACGCCCGGCAGAAGTACGGCGTGCAGGGCTTCTTCCAATGGGTCTATCCCAATACAGGAACGTACACCGCCTTCTATCTGGCCTCGCACAACGAAGCCCATTATGGAGTGGTCTATCCTTCGACGCGCGGCTTGAGGGCCACGCCGGTGTGGGAGCGGGTTCGCGCGGGGTGTTTCGATCATCGCTACTTCGAGACCGCTTGGCAACTTATCGCGCAGGCTAAGACCAGTGGCAAAGGCACGGCGCAAGCTGCAGCCGTGTCAACAACGCTGGAGAAAGCGATGGGCCAACTGCAGTTTGGGAAGAGCTTGCAGGGCGACGCGTTGGCGGGCGAACATAACCCCGACAACCCGCTGTCACCCGCAGGCATCGAGAATTTGCGGCGCGCGGTGGCTAAGGGGATACTGGATTTGCAGGAGGCCCTCAGGTAAGGGTTGGGCCGCCGACAGGACGCCCAACAAGGCCGTGTGCTCTAAGATCAGGATGGCCCGGCCAACAACACGGGCGCTTTTTTAGCTATCCGCTGGGGTACGTGGTGTGCTGGAGTCTCAGCATTCAAGAAAGCCCCCTCCCAGTGCCGCCTGACCAGGCAAAATGAGCTTGCGTACCCTTGCAGATGCGGCGAGATGACTGTGACCGTCTCTGGTTATGCCTGGAGGGCCGGCTAGAAATCAAGACGCTGGACCCAAAGACAGCCACCTTCGTCCACGGGGAGAGGCAGAGCGCAAATTTGCGCTCCAACCTCACCACCAATGTAAGACCTTGTGCACCTTCAACTTAACTCGTGCTTGGCGTTCCTGTGGCACTGATCCACCTCATAACCAGGGCCGGTAGACTGGCCTTCATCTTTCCCTAAAGTAGCCGAAGGACAACAAGCTGAGTCATTAGGTTGGTGTAGACCATTCACAGCGCCCAGCTATAGGGGCCTGCTCAGTAGTTTCTTTCTCACACAGGGGGTCAAGCGATGTTGCCGGACACGCTGCTGAGGCTAAACACCAACACGGGTTCCGCAAGGGGACACTCGGGCGTCTCCGGCATAGGTTGTGGCATAGACTCGGCAAGGGGTACTGTCACGTGTTGCTACCCCTATTTCTGCTATGTGTTGTAATGTGTGTCCGCAATGGGTCTGATTAGGCTATTTACCCATGTTCATTTGAATAAGGTCTGCTCATGTTTCGCGCACACATGTTCCTAATGTGTCAGACAAGCCGGTCATCATTATTGTGGACAGGTGGGAAGAGACCCTCTTCCTGTTCTTGGAGATCAGTACTGTCCATGATTCGTCCTGTGCTGCGTCCTGCTCATTACCCCAAAACTGGCTCTGGCGGAGTTTATCTCCGCCTGAGGAGTGCAGCCATTCTTTACTTTAGTAAAGATTATGGGTTAAAAATCGCAATGCCGGTTATGTCAGCCAGCATATTGTAGAATTGAAGCTAAATCAGGGCTTAAATTGAACATGAATGTGAGACCATTCCGCAACCCATATTCTTTCATAGAAATTGTCGTTTTTCAGATTTTGTGCGATATGTCAACTGTAGGGGTTGTTGTGGTTTCGATATATGGTGACGACAATCGAAAAGGCAAGACTTGGAGATAAAGCAGGTATAGTTTCGTAGTGCACTAGGTGCAGAAATATAGCCTTTGTAGAGTTATGTCATTCTGGAACATTGCCAGATTGATATAATTATAGCGTTCATATTTGCGTTCTATGCTCCTCCTTACACCCCCACTGCACTCCGCAGCCGCTACTCTGACAATGTGCGTGCCGTCAAGTGCCCGTCAGCGCCGGTGTGAAAATGCGGTAAATCAGCCGGTTTGAAAGAGCAGATTAGCCCCGTGTTTGTCTATGGGCAGATACGGTGCCAACTCTGTGGTGTCCGCACTGATTTGGTTACGCGCAAGGGAGCAGCTATTTTTCCCCCTGGACAGCAGTTGACACAGAGACCATGCATCGCTAAACTGTTTTGCGTCTTCAGGTTCTGAGGCTGGGAGTGTGGGAGCGCAAATTTGCGCTCCTACCTCCAGCGTGTGATTCAATAGCGGCCATGCTGCTTGTCGGGGCAGTGTTTCTGGGCAGTAGGCCGCCGCAATACAGTTTGAGGACACTTCAATGGCTACTCCACCTAATGAAACGCCGGCCAGCAATGACCCCGAGATTGTTGCACCACCTACACCCGCCCCTCGCCCTGAAAAGGTGACGCTCAGCGAGTATGATGAAGTTCTTCTTGCCATCGAAGCCATTGCCGCCCAGAAAGAGAAGCAGAAGGATCGCGATGAGATCGGCGAAGCTCCCCAACGGATGGTGCAGCATCCATTTGCCTGCTTGGCTTTCGATATCTGCCATGGCATCCACGTATTGCCCAATCTCCATCATGCCGCGGTCGTGACCTTCAGAACAGCCTCCAGCGAAGCTTGCATTACACATTTCGGGGACGTTGCCAAGACTCTGGAGCGGGCGCTCCGCTCTGAGGGTAGTCTGGACTGCGTGCGCCCGGATTGCCGGGACAACTACGAGTGTGCCGCAGAGAATCTGGCGAAGTGGCTAGAAGAGCATAAGAAGTTCATCGGATCGGACGAACACGCAAGGCTCATGGACGATTTCCTGCACGAGGGTGAGAAACATCTGAAAAAAGAAGTGTGGGTCCGTCGACAGGTCTCCAACTGGCAACCCCAATGGGAGCTCATGTCGTACTGTGGCGCTCTGGCTGCCTGTTTCGAGAAACCACCGGATACGTACAAGTTTGCGTGCACGCTCGGGTGGCAAATTGGCATTCTGCGTGCCATCCTGTTCCGTCGTTTGTGTGGGGACATTTCACCGAACTTGAACATCAGGGACATAAATCTTAAAGAAGCCGGCGACAGAATCACCGAATGCTGCCGCCGCTATCCAGATCCGCCACGTGAACGGATTCTCAGCACACTGGAGAAGTGCGTGGATGCCTTCTATGCACAAGAGCTCACAGTCGGCCACATAGAACGTGCCTTTCTCCTGACCTCCGACTGCCGGGATGCGCTGGATCGAGTGGAACTGACTGGCATCCCGGGTAGCGCTACCACTGGCGTTAATGTCTTCTGCCAGCCTGGTCCTGCTGCAGATGCTGGGGCAGGCGCAGGGGGCAACGTGCCTGTTCCGCCACCCAGCGTTGCCATGGAGCATTACGTTGGGCAACAGCACGTGGGCCAGCCTCAATGCCCGAGACCTTTGGCAGCCGGGGAGAACCGCTTGACCTGGAAAGATGCGAAGACACCCTGCTGGGGGTCGAAGCCATTCGAGGGACCGCCCCAGGCCAAAGACCTCCTACGTCTGTTGGCAAAGGGCAAGACACTTCACTGGGAAATTATTGCTAAAGAGCTGTTTCCTGGAATGTTGGCAAACGCGAACATTGAGAAGGATGAGGGTCCGAAAGAACAGAAGATGAATAGGGCCATGGGGAACGTAGAGACAGCCTTCTCGCGGCTGCGGCAGGCTGCCCGGGAGTGCTGGGGCTGGGACCGGAAGCAGTTGCCAGATAGAAACTCCCATGGGTATTACCTTTTGAACCTGCACGAGTCGATAATTGACAAGCCTCCCACCCCGCCAAGGCTTCCGAACGTCCCTGCTGACCGTAAGCTTACGAATCGGAGAAGATCTCCAGTTATTTTTGACGGCGAGTTAGCCGGTATGGCGGACGGCGAGTTAGCCGATATAGCGGACGGCGAGCAGCAGTAAGTTCGTAAGCTGCGCTGTTCTTGCCCAAAGAGCGGGTAGAGGCCGCTTGGAGGGCAAACAATGGCAACTGAGTTACTTTCCGCGAGACAACTGGCTGACCACATAGGTGTCTCAACCGGGACCATCCTTGGCTGGGTGGAGCAACGCGGGCTGCCCAGCATCCGTCTTTCCAAGCGCACAATTCGTTTTGATCCTGTGGCCGTGGAGCATTGGCTGCGGGAACACCATGCCGAGCCCCCCGCGTCCACACCGTGTGGGACGGACGGGAATCGGCACGGCAGCAAACAGCAGGTGCCGGGGGCATAAAGGCCCCCGCGCGGCAAAAGGAGGCAGTCTGCAATGCAGGAGAAAGAGATGTCAGTGAGTGACGGAACCGTGGGCGAACTGGGCGGGAGGGGCGATGCGTTGGTGGCTCCGAGACCGTTGCGGTGCGAGAAACAGGAGGATGAAGAGATGATCAGCGCGAAAACGAAGGGACAGGATGACACAGGCGACCCCAGCACAGCTCCGGCAATCAGTGCTGCCGATGCCGGTTCGACTGCTGATGCAGCCAAGGTGAAGGAGAGAATGATCCCATTCCATCCATTGTCGGCGCTTCTGCCGATGGCAACGGATGCCGAGATGAAGGCCATGAAGAAAGACATTAAAGAGCATGGTTTACAGGAGCCCGTCGTGACGCTGGATGGCATGGTTCTGGATGGGCGGAGCAGACTCCGTGCTTGCCAACAGGTAGGGGTGGCACCGCGGTTTAAGGACTTCCACGATTGTCACGCGGAATCACCGGTTGCATATGTCGCATCCAAGAATCTGGTCAGGAGGCACCTCAATCCATCCCAGGCTGCAATGGTTGGTGCTGAGATCGCAAAGGCTCTCAAAGCCGAAGCGCAGACTAAGAGTCATGCAGGTGTGTGTGAGAATCCCCAAGGCAAGGCGGCCCAGCAGGCAAGTGTTCTGCTGAATGTCTCGGCTAGAAGTATCGAAGCCGCAGAAAAGGTCAAGGCTGCAGGAACCCCCGAGTTGGTGGAGCAAGTTCGCGCTGGCCAGGTCGCGGTCAGCGCTGCGGCGGCAGTCGCAACACTGCCAGTGGAAGATCAGAACAAAGTCGTGGCCAAGGGTCCAAAGGCAATTACGGCGAAAGCCAAGGAACTGAGGGCGAAGAGGGCCGCTCGCTGCAAGCGCGCCACAAGTGCCAAGGCGAAGACCGGCATTGGAATCCCGGCTTCAACCGATCCCCAGGTGGCGGCGCTGGGTTCAGAGCAGACTGCAGCCCCGGCAATCCGCCGCGCAATGGTCAAGACTGGTA
>Ga0187861_10003749_pt1 | contig 13218 bp, 7 predicted proteins | sample June2016WEW_10_1_3_FD_132986 | JGI IMG/M metagenome (GOLD analysis project Ga0187861, IMG submission 132986) | Peatland microbial communities from SPRUCE experiment site at the Marcell Experimental Forest, Minnesota, USA - June2016WEW_10_100 | ecosystem: Environmental > Terrestrial > Soil >...
CGACGACACGTACGTCCGGCCCCCTGTGACTTCGAAGGCCACGAACCCTTCGCCGAACACCGCCGCCGCCGCCAGCGTGACGATGACCACGGTGCTCTGGGCGATGGCCTTGATCTTGCCGCTGGCCCGCGCGTGCACGAACTCGTGCCTTTCCACGCCGAAGGTGCGGATCACCGTGACGAGCAGATCGCGGTACAGCAGGATCATCACCATCCACAGCGGAATCCATTTGCCGTGCGCATGGCTGGCGAAGGCGAAGTAACAGCTCAACCGGAACGTGGAGTCCGCGTAGGGATCGAGCAGCTTGCCGAAATTGCTGACCTGGTTCAGCTTCCGGGCGAGAATGCCGTCCAGAATGTCGGAGAGCTCGCTAAGGCCGACCAGCGCCAGGCAAACCCATAACCCCGTGCGGCTGTCCAGGAGGCAAAGCAAAAAACCGTCCTTGCCCGAGCCGATGAACAGCGTCAGAAAGACCGGCGCGGAAAAGAGCCGGAACAGCGTCAGTATATTGGGCCAGGACATGCCTCAAAGCTATACCGGGCACGGTTGAAATCCAGGCGTTTTCCCCGCCTTATGCTCCGCGAGCGCCTGCTTGGCCATCGTCGCCAGCTCGTCCTGGGACGAAGCAAACGCTTCCTCCCATTCGGCCTCGGCGTTCATCTCCTCAAGGAGAAGCCTGGCAAGAGCATCCTGTGCTTCTTGCGGTAACTTCGCAGCCTGGCTAAAGGCTCTGTCCAGCAACTTTGTCATACGAGAATGATACCATGCAATGAGGTCAAGTTCAAGGCTCCCCTAACCCCCTCCCGCAAGGGGAGGGGGAACGCAAGAACACTCATTCGCCGAGGATTTCAATGCCGTTGATCTCGGCGTGCTGGGTCTGCTCGGCAAACTCGATCGCCAGCTTGCCATCAGCCGCCTTGATCTTCTTGAATTCCTTGACCAGCGGCTTGGCAAAGCCCTGGGCTTCCTTGAAGACATCCAGGTCTTTCAACACCGCCTGCCCGTTGATGCTCACGGAGAAGACCCGTTCGCCGGCGCTCGTGATGCCCTCGTAGGTCTCGGCGAAATGCAGGCGCACCTTGTACTGGCCCTGCGGCAGGACGAACTTGTAGGCCGACATGCCGTACCGCTCCTTGAGGTAGACTTGCGGAGCCTTCGTGCCCGCAACCGTCTTGAGGTCCGGCCGCTGGACGGTCTGGCCGCCGACGGCGCCGTACTGTTTGCCCTCGCTGAATTCCTGGTCCGGCAGCCACTTCGCCCCGGTCTGGTCCACATACTCCTTTTCCGCGCCCGCGCTCACGCGCAGCGCGAACTCCCCCGCGCCTGTGCTTTCGCGTTCGCCCTCGCACTCGCACTTGCAGCCGGCGAGCAGCGCCAGCAGGCCCCCTGCCGCCAGCGCCCAGGCCATGTATCGCATCGTTCTCCCCTTTCCTATCTGCGTTCTTTTGCGGTTCATCTGCGGTTCCAAGCCGCGCCGTGTTGGTCTTGTTTAGGAATACACCGTGTTTCCGCGCTACCCAGGATTTCTCAACACAGAGGACACAGAGGATGCAGAGGAAATCTTTAGGAGAGGATTTGCTGTTTGTTCCAATGTTTTCCTCTGTGTTCCTCTGCGTCCTCTGTGTTTAGTGAGTGCTGCGAAGAGTACGCTATTTCTTGGCTTCCACTGCCGCCTTCAACCGGGCTGCCTCGCGCGCATGAGTCGCGGACTCCTCGGCACGACCCAGCTTGTTAAGCGTGTCGGCCAGATTGGCATGGGCGTTCGCATAATCAGGTTGCAGGCGTAGCGCCTGTCCGTAGGCAGTGACCGCTTCCTCCAGCCGCCCCGCCTCGTCCAGCGCGTTGCCAAGATTATTGTAGGCGTTGGCGAAATCCGGCTGGACCTGGGCCGCCATCTTGAATTCGGCGATCGCTTCCTCCTGGCGGCCGGCCTTGGCCAGCGCGATGCCCAGGTTGTTATGGGCCTCCGCGAAGGCGGGCTTGATTTCGATAGCTTTGCGGCAGTGTGCGATGGCATCTTCCAGCCGCCGGGCCTTGCCCAGGGCATCTTCCAGCCGCCGGGCCTTGCCCAGCGCGTAACCCAGGTTGTTATGGGCGTCCGCGTAGTCAGGCTTGAGCCGGATGGCTTCTTGATATGCGGCGATAGCTTCCTCCGGCCGCCCCAGGCGGTCCAGTGCCATGCCCAGGCTGTTATGAGCGGGTGCGAAGTCGGGGTTGATGGCGATAGCTTTGCGGCAGTGCGCGAGGGCTTCTTCCGGCTGTCCGGCCTTGACCAGCTCGTTGCCCAGGTTGCTCTGGAAGTCTGGGGAGCCGGGTTCGAGGGCGACAGCTTTGCAGTGTTCCGCGAGGGCTTCTTCCAGCCGTCCGGCCTTGCCCAGGGCGATGCCCAGGTTGCTATGGGCGCCTGCGTAGTCGGGCTTGATGGCGATAACTTTGCGGCAGTGCGCGAGGGCTTCTTCCAACTGTCCGGCCTCGCTTAGCGCGCTGCCCAGGTTGTTGTGGGCCTCGCCGTGGTCGGGGTCTACTTCGAGGGCTTTGCGATAGAGCGCGATGGCTTCTTCCTGCCGTCCTTTCTTGCCTAGCTCGACTCCCAGATTGTTATAAGCACGTGCGTCGCCGGGGTTGATCTCAATTGCTTTGCGGAAGTGCGCGAGGGCTTCTTCCGGCCGTCCGGCCTGGACCAGGACGTAGCCCATGTTGCAATAGGCGTCCGCGTAGTCCGGCTTGATGGCGATGGCTCTGCGATAGTGCGCGAGGGCATCTTCCAGCCGTCCGGCCTCACTCAGGGCGTCGGCCAGGTTGTTCTGTGCCCGCGCATTGTTCGGGCGCTGTTCCACAACCTGGGTCCACATCGCTGCCTCTGAAGCGTAATCCCTGTTGCGTTGGATGGTGCGCCAAGCCAGGCCCAAACACAGCAAGCCCGCCAGCCCCCCCCCCCCGAGAGCGCCCCCCCGGCCCCCCAGCAGCTTCCGGCCGGCGAGAAAAATCGCGGCGCTCACCGCCCCGGCCAGCGCAGCCAGGGAGAGATACATGCGATGCTCGAAAGCCAGGTCCGCAATCGGCATGACGCTCGATGTCGGCGCCAGGATCAAGAAGAACCACGCCCCCAGAAAACCCCACGCCGGCGCGCGCCAGAGCGCCCGGATAGTCGCAGCCAACAGCAAAACCAGGGGCAGTGCCGGCAACACTATCTCGCCCACGCTCCCCGCCTTCGGCCAGTCGTAATCCAGACACAGCCGGTCAGGCCAGAACACGAGCCGCAAATAGTGCAGGAGCACCCCCGGCTGCGCGCACGCATATTCCGCCGGCGTCAGGTGGGCCATGCCGAAACCCGCAGACTCCGCTTTGGGCATGAACGCCAGCTCCGCCGCCAGAATCAGCCAGGTAGCAGCCAGCCCTGCGTAGAAGCGCCGGCGGCGTTGCAGGGCCGCCTTGAAAGAACCCGCCGCGAATGTGCGGTCGTAGAGCAACACCAGCAGCGGCGCCGTGACCATGACCTGCTTGCAGCCCATCCCCAGGGCGCAGGCTGTCAGCGCCGCTATCTGCCAGCCCCGCCCCCTCACCCTGCCCTCTCCCCCTTGGGGAGAGGACAGGTTTGGAATCTTACCCTCTCCCCTTTGGGGACAGGGCAGGGTGAGGGGCGCGGCGAAGGCCCGCGCCGCGCAGTAGAGCGTCAGCAGGAAAAAAAGCCCCATCAGCGCTTCTGCGCGCTGGGTCACGTAGGTCACGGATTCGGTCTGGAGTGGATGCAGCAGCCACAGCAACGTCATGCTCAAGGCCAGCGCTGTCGCCGCCCCGCCGATACGCTCCCGCAGCCGCGGGCCGGCAAGCGTCCGGCGTGCCAGGCCAAAGAGCACCAGGCCAGCGAGAATATGCACGGCCAGGTTCACAGCGTGATAGCCCCACGGCTGCAGCCGGCCTATGGCATAATTGGCCGCCAGCGTGAATCCGACCACCGGCCGGGTGACGAACTCCTTGTAGAACATGCTCTCCCAAGGCGGCCAAAGCCGCTGCATGCCGGCGGCTTTGAGGAGCCTGGCGTCGTCAAACTGGAACACGCCGCGGAAGCTGTTCGCGTAGGCTGCCGTTCCCGCCGCGATTATCAGCCCCGCAGCCGCCCAGACTTGCCAACTGGCGGTGCGTGGCGCGGCCGTCTCTGCGGCTTGCGGCGCCACAAGCGCCTTTGTGTCCGCCGGCGCTGCCCCGAGGCTTCGGGGTTCCCTGTCCCTCTTGCGCTTGCGAGCCATGACCGCATTGTACGAGCAGGTGGTCCCAGTGCTACAGCGTGTCGCCACAATACCTGCGCTACTTCTTGGTTTCCCCTTTGCTCTGGGCGGGGTGGTCCTCCTGCTGGAGCGCCGCGGCAAGATTGCTGCGCGCCGCCGCATAGTCCGGGTTCAGCCGCAGCGCTTCGCGGAACTGCGCTGCGGCTTCGCCGGGCTTTCCCGCGGCCAGCAGCGCCGCCCCCAGAATGTTGTGCGCCGCCGCCGCATTCGGCGTCAGCCGCACCGCTTCCTGGGCGTGCGTCACGGCTTCCGCGCTGCGGCCCAGTTTGGTCAACGTGTCGGCCAGGTTGGAGTGCGCGTTCGCATAATCAGGCTGAAGCTGCAGCGCCTGCTTGTAGGCAGCGACCGCTTCCTCCTGCCGCCCCGCCTCGTCCAGCGCGTTGCCCAGATTATTGTAGGCGTTCGCGAAATCCGGCTTGACCTGGGCCGCCAGCTTGAATTGGGAGATCGCTTCGTCCCGCCGGCCCGCCTTGGCCAGCGCGATGCCATGATCGTTCAGGTCCGACGCAAAGGCGGGCTTGGCCGCGAGCAGTTGCTGGAAGCACGCCCGTGCCTCCGCCTGCCTGCCGGCTTCGTCCAGCAGCAAGCCCAGCCGGTATCGCACATCGGTGAGAGCAGGACTGATCTCCAGCGCCTTCCGGTAAGCGGCAAAGGCTTCCTCGCGGCGGCCCGCGCCAGCCAGCGCTTTGCCCAGGATGATCTGCGGCGCTTCGCTCTCGGGCTTCAGCCGCGCCGCTTCGCGGGCGTGGGAGATAGCGTCGTCAAAAAGGTGCAGCTTCTCCAGCACGACGGCGAGGTTATTATGTGTTTCCGCGTCGTTGGGCGCGAACTTGAGCGCGTTCCGGTAAGCGGCCGCGGCTTCCTCCGGCTGGCCCAGCTTGTCCAGCGCGTTGCCCAGATTGTAATGGGCCTCCGCAAAGTCGGGCTTGATCTCGATAGCTTTGCGCTGATGCGCAATCGCTTCTTCCAGTTGTCCGGCCTTGCCTAGCGCGTTGCCCAGGTTCGTATGGGCGTCAGCGTAGTCTGGCCTGATTTCAATAGCTTTGCGATATTCCGCGATGGCTTCTTCCAGCCGTCCGGCCCTGCTCAACTCCAGGCCCAGATTGTAATGGGCCCGTGAATGGGTCGGGCGTTGTTCCACGACCTGGGTCCACATCGCCACCGGTGAAGCGTAATCCCCGTTGCGTTGGATGGTCCGCCAAGCCAGCCCCAAAACCAGCAAGCCGGCCACACCCGCCGCCGCGGGAACTCCCACACGGCCTCCCAGCAGCTTCCGGCCGGCCAGAAAAACCGCGGCGCTCACCGCCCCGGCCAGCGCAGCCAGGGATAGATACATGCGATGCTCGAAGGCCAAGTCCTGAATCGGCATGACGCTCGATGTCGGCGCGAGAATCAGAAAGAACCAGGCCCCCAGAAAACCCCACGCCGGCGCGCGCCAGAGCGCCCAGATTGCCGCAGCCAACAGCAAAAACAGGGGCACTCCCGGCAGCACTATCTCGCCCACGCTTTCCGCCTTCGGCCAGCCATAATCGAGACACAGCCGATCAGGCCAGAACGCGAGCCGCAAATAGTGCAGGAGCACCCCCGGCTGCGAGCATGCGTATTGCCTCCATGTCAACTGGGCCATGCCGAAACCCGCAGTCTCCGACTTTGGCGCGAACGCCAGCTCCGCCGCCACAATCAGCCACGTAGCAGCCAACGCGGCATAGAAGCGCCGGCGGCGTTGCAGGGCTGCCTTGAAAGAACCCGCCGCGAACGTGCGATCGTAGAGCAGCACCAGCAGTGGCGCAGTGGCCATGACCTGCTTGCAGCCCATCCCCAGGGCGCAGGCTATCAGCGCTGCTACCTGCCACCCCCGCCCCCTCACCCTGCCCTCTCCCCCGTGGGGAGAGGGGAAGGTGAGGGGCGCAGCGAAGGCCCGCGCCGCGCAGTAGAGCGTTAGCAGATAAAAAAGCCCCATCATTGCTTCCGCGCGCTGGATCACGTAGGTTACGGATTCGGTTTGAAGCGGATGCAGCAGCCACAGCAACGTCACGCTCAGGGCCAGTGCTGTCGCCGCCCCGGAATTCGGGGGACACAATTCCCAATTCAGTCGTTTCCCTGTAGAAGGCTGAATTGGGATTGTGTCCCCCGAATTCCGCAGGCGCGGGCTGGCAAGCGTCCGGCGTACGAGGCCAAAGAGCACCAGGCCGGCGAGAATATGTACGGCCAGGTTCACAGCGTGATAGCCCCACGGCTCCTGCCCGCCTATTGCATAGTTGGCCGCCAGGGTGAATCCGACCAGCGGCCGGGTAATGGCCTCCGGGCAAAACATGCACTTCCAAGGCGGCCAAGGCTGCTGCAAGCTGGCGGTTTCGAGGAGGGTTGCGTCGTCGAAGAGGAACACGCCGCGGAAGCTGTTGGCATAGGCTGCCACACCCGCTGCGACGATCAGCGCCGCGGCCGCCCAGGCTTGCCGGCCGGTGGCGCGCGGCGCGGCCGTCTCTGTGGCTTGCGGCGTGACAAGCGCCTTCGTCTCCGCCGGTGCTGCCCCGAGGCTTCGGGGCTCCCTGTTCCTCTTGTGCTTACGAGCCATGACTGCATTCTACAAAACGCCTGGCCCTATGCGAATCTGAACTCATTTTATTCGTGAGCAGTCCCTTACTCCCCTTCCCTGCCCGCTCTGTAGTTCCCCACCATTTCCGACGTCCGCACGCAACGGCCGTAAACACGCAGGCGGCCCAACTCGCCCTTCAGCGCCGGCGCCAAGGCCAGCTTGCCGCTGCCGCTCACGTCGCCCAGCTCGCCTCCGTAGCGGCCCCAGCCGAACTGGCGGGCTGCGCCTCCGTTGCACAAAAAGCCGTCTATGATGAAGGTGATAATCTTCGGCTGCGCGTCCACTACGGCGGCCACGTGGTGCCAGGACTCGGCCTTGAGCAGCCCCGCGTCGCTGTCCCAGCTTGCCATGTTCCGCCCGTCGCTGAGCTGAATGCGAACGGCTCCTTGTTCCGCCGTGAGCAGCGCCAGGCCCGCGCCAGTGGCGTCGCGGGAGTCGAGAAGCACCTGCCCGGCTTCCAGGCTGGCGAAGCGGACCCAGAGGTCCAGCGCAAGTCCGCTGGCCTGCCGGAGGTCAATCCGCGGCAACGGAGTTTCCTTCTCCTTAACGTGCTTCGGCCCGAGTTCCAGGAGGAGTCCCTCACGCGCGACGGTCTTCGCCGTGTCTTGGGCCCACAGGCCTTCGAGCAGCGTCTTGTCAATCTCGTGGACACGCGCGACCGTCTTGTTCGTCTCGGTGACCCAGTAGCGCCCGTCCTGCTCGATCAAGTCGGGATAGCTCATGATGGCCTTCACCTCCGGGTCGTAGAGCAGGATTTCCGGCTGGGACCAGTGGATGCGGCCGTCCTTCTCGATGCCGCCGCTGAGCCAGATCGGATTGCGTTGCTGGTAGGACTTGACGCTGTGATTGTTGAACCAGAAGAGGAACTTGCCGTTGGCCGCCCGCCACAGCATGGGGCAGGCGCGGTTGGTCTTCATCTGCCGGCCGCCCGGCGAATAGGTCATGAACTCCGGCTTCGTCCAGGTGTGGCAGCCGTCGTTGCTGTAAGCGTGGCCGGGGTAGCCCTGCGTGGTGCGGTAGACGCAGTAAAAGCTCTTGCCGTCCGCAAGCGGCACGATGTTGTGTTCTTCCTGGACTGAGCCGAATTCGGGTGTGCGCAGGCCGTGGTCGCCGTCGGGCAGGAGTTCCCAATGGATCTTGGCGGGGTCCGGTTCCGTGAGCAGATTGTCGGAATGGTAGAACCAGCCTTCGCCATTCTCCAGCATGTACTTGCCCAGTTTCGTGAATGCGAAATAGACGCTTTGGCCCACGATGTCCGGCTTGTCAATGCCCCAGAAGATCTGGACTTTGCCACCCCATTGGTTGGCCAGGTCGCAGGCGGTGGTCCGCATTGGAATGCGGTAGCGTTGCGGCGACCAGGTCTGGCCGCAATCGTCGGAATACTTGAAGACGTACCAACCCAGCATGTCGGCGCGGCAGCGCTTGCCGTCGAGCGTCTCAATCTTGTCGCCATTGTAATCGTAGATGACGTAGACGCGGCCGCCGGGCGTGGCGACCGGCACGCCGTAGGAGGACTCCGGCCCGTTGCCCGGTTCGATAGCCGTAAGCTGGGACCAGGTGCGGCCCTGGTCCCGGCTGATAGTCGAGACCATGTGTTCGCCCACCTGGCCTTCGTGGCCGGGGCCTGTGGTAAGCGTGCAGAGCCACGCACCGTCCTTGGTGCGCACCACGTAAGGCTGGTCGCAGTAGCCTTCGACGGGAATCGGATGGCCGGTCCGGATGTTGCGGCAGTCTTTTCCTTGCATGGCGGCATCCTCACTCAGGCCCTTGGCGCTGCTGCAGGCCAGGACACAAAGGCCCGCGGCGAGAAGAGAAAATGTTCTCATGTGTGCACATTCTATCCGCATAAGCTGGTTGTCTGCAAGGCCGGGAGGGAGTAAAGACGAGGTTGAGGTACACAGCGAGTTGAGCGGAACCATGTCATCACATCTCCAGCCCTGGGTGGAACGGCCGGCTCTGAAGGTTGATCTGGACCTGCCGCCGGCGCAGCGGTACGCGAGCTTTCCGCCGGAAGCACTGCGCAGCGGCCGGGAACTCCTCTCTGGAATCCTGGCTCAGATTCCGCCCGCGGCGCTTTCACTGGCCCACGCTGTGCGCCTGAAGACTCAAGGGCGATTCCAGGACGAGGCCGGCGCGCTGGCCAAAATCCACGGTGCGACATGGGAAGAGGTGGTGCTGGCCAACATCTCCTATGACCTGCTCCTGGCGGCAATGGCGTGCTCGACCGTGGCCTTGCCGACGCCCGACGGCCCGGTCGTGGCGCGGAACATGGATTGGTTTCCGGAAGACTTGCTGGCGCGGGCGAGCTACTTGCTGCGCTATGAGCGCGAAGGAGAAACCGCTTTCGTCCACGCCGGGTTCTCGGCTTCGATTGGTGTGGTGACGGGCCTGTCCGCGGCCGGTTTTGCGCTGGTGCTCAACGCCGTGGCGTCGCCTGAAGGCACCAATAGGACCGGCTATCCGGTCCTGCTCTTCCTGCGCAAAGTGCTCGAAGAGGCGGCGGGCTTCGATGCCGCGCTGGGGATGCTGCTGCGCGAGCCGCTGGCCATGTCCGGCCTCATCACGCTGGTCGGCGGCAGCAACCAGCAGCGCGTGGTCATTGAGCGCTCGCCGTCCCGCCACGCCTTGCGCTGGGGCCGGGAGCGCGAATTGCTGCTGGCGACCAACCACTTCCGCGTGCTGCACGCGCCGGACCAGCCTGGCTCTGCCGCCGAAGCCTGTCCCCGCTACGAGCAGTTGTGCAAATTGCTGTCGGACTGGGACGCAGACGATGTGCCGGACGACGAACTGCTCCTGACGGCCCTCAATGATCCCGGTGTGATCCAGTCCATTACCGCCCAGCACGTGCTGATTCGTCCGCGCCAGAAGCAGATGCGGCTGCTGGTGCCGCGGCGGTTCTTCAAACCACAGATGAACACGAATGAACACGGATAAGGTATTTGTGTCCCCCTCTCCTTGCGGGAGGGGGCAGGGGGAGGGCTTTCATCGTCCCCGCGTTTCCGGCTCGGCCTCCAATATCAGGACCTCGAACGGCTGCAACGCGATTGACAACTCCTTTCCCGCCTCCGCCGCCAGAGCCGGCTTCTGAGCGTCCTCAGCCCAGGGACTTCTCAAGCGGTACTGCTCAGGCGCTCCTGGAGGTAGCTCAAAAGCCTGCCGCACATCCAGCGCGAACGCATGTGGCTTGTCGTCCGGATTGCGCAGGGCCAGCACGCCCTTGCGCGGCGTCCAGGAAGCCCAGCCATAAGGCGCAGGCTCCGCCAACCCGGGATCGCCCCCAATCCAGTGCGTATCCACCAGCACACCGGCATTGGCCCGCGACCACTTGGCGGCCTCAGCCAGCACGGCCCAATCCTCAGGCTTCAGCCGGCCCGGCGTGACATACAGTTCCTGCAAGCTCGTCCCGCTGGCGAAGAAGGCGCGGATGTCCTGTTTCAGCCCGGCGGAGTTGAATTCGCGGTGCGCCGCATTTCCGTAGCGCGCATACATGACGCCCTGGGTCATAAGCGAATTCAGGGGGAACAACGGTCCGCGCCGCACGATGTTCCGATACACCTCCTGGTCGCGGTAGGTCAGCCAGCGCTCCTGTGCGGCGCCCTTGCCGGCGAAGGAACTGTCCTCGCCCTGCCGCCACACGGAATCCGCGTACAGCAACCAGAACGGCGAGGGCCACGAGCCTGTCGTCAGGTTGATGTAGAGATTGGGGTCCTCTTGCCGCAATTCCAGCATCAGGCGGCGCATGGCTTCCGTGTCGAGGACGTAGTCGCCTCCGGCCCCGCGGGCGGACATGCCGGAAGCGATGCCGTCAAACTTGAAGGTATTGACGCCGTACTTGCGGATCATGTTCACGCACTCGCTCTTGAAGCGCGCGTAGTACTTCGGCCCCGCCAGCGAGAAGCCGCTCGCGTTGGTCTCATAGCCTTGCGCCCGGCCATGCTTCAGCCGCTCCTCCTTGGGCTGGCCATAGCCGCCGAAGGGCGACAGCCACGTGCCGGCGTGGGTGCCGTATTCCTGGCACAGTTGCGCCAGCGCCGTGAAGCCGTTGGGGAAGCCCTTGTTGAACTGCCAGAGCGTCTGGGGGTCATCCCAGCCGTCGTCAATGACCATCGAGTCCATCACGACAGCGTGCGGTTTGATGAGGTTGTCGCCGAAGCTCCGCACGGCCGCCAGGCACATCTGCTCGTCCAGCGGCACGCCGTTCCAGCAGATGTCATACCAGGCGTTGTAGTGCAGGAATGGCCGGTATGGATGCGCGCGCTCATTTTCCAGGTAGTACAGGAACGCGCGGCGCGTTTGCCCCGCCGGCGCAACGCCGACGACCAGGCTCTGCGCCAGCGTGCCGCCCTTGGCCAGCACCGCATTGCGCGCCAGGCGGCAAGTGGCCGGGACAGGGGCGCGGCTGGAAAGGACGCCTACCTGGCCGTAGGAGTCAACGCGCCCCTGAGGCGGGGCTTTCAGTTCGGGGTCCGTGCCCAGCTCCGCCGTCAACTCATAGCGCGCCGCGGGGTCAAGCTGAGGGAGGTTCAGTACATAGTTATTGGCCACGTGCCTGTTGCCGGTATGGCCGTGATGCGCGTCCGCGGCAATCTCGCGGCCGTTCTCCAATAGAGCCGCCCGGTGTATGTCCAACCGGTGATTGCCGCGCTCGTAGCGGAAAACGAACTCGTTCGGCCCGGCCGCCAACAGGGCCGCAGGCAGCGGCCAGGTTTTCTTCCTGAACTCCACCGGCACAAGGTCCGCCGGCTCCCAGGCGCCTATCTTCTCGCTCGGCACCGCAGCGCTATTCACCGCCATAGGATCTTCGAAACCGAGGAAGAAGCCCTCAGCCACGACCGGGCTGCCGTCAACCTCGCCGCTTGTCCGCGCCCCGGCGAGGGGCTGGTCAAAGAGCGTTACCGCCTTGATCTGCATGTCGGACTGCACCGCCTCCACGGCGGCCTCTTCACGCAGGTAGTTCACGCCGTCGCGCAAAGCCGCGGACCAGGTAACGCGCAGCCGCCCATCATCCGAGACCAGCCGCGCCTCCAGCCGCTGGCCACCTTTGCGTTCGGCCAACCGCGACGCAGCCTGCGCCGGCTCCAGGCCCCTGCTGGACACTCCCTTTTCCAGTTTCATGGCCGAGGCGCAATAGCGTGTGCCATCGCTCAGTTCGATTTGGAACAGTTCGCCGGAACGCTTCAGCTCGCGCTCGCCTTGCATGGACTTGACGGCGACCGGCCGCAGGCCCCGCTCGCCCAACTGCCAGGTGGCGGAGAGGGCCTGATTGGAGAGCGTCAGGTCGCTGTCGTGGATGGCCGCCTTGGCGGGGCCGGGGTCCGCTCCTGGGTACTGTAGTTCGGCGGAAGACAAAAGGGTCGCAGAGGCGAGCACAGTGCCTGCCAATATCAGGGGCAAAAAGGGGACATTCATATTTTCTCCTCGACATACAAAGAGTGACAGACCATCGCAACTGTCCCAGTTTTTCGCGCATCTCGGGAAGCTCATGCGGCGCCCCCGTCGCGTGCACGGTTTTCTGCGATTTGAAGAGTGAGTTCGAGTTCGCGGCGGAGTTCCTCCCGGTCCGGCAAATAAAGTTGGTATTTCTGGACGAAGAGTTGGCTGTTCATCTGGTAGGTGGCGTATTCGACCAGCAGTTCATCCTTGTGCCGGGTGAGTATGATGCCGATGGGCGGATTGTCGCCTGCCGCGTTTTCCTCCGCGGCAAAGTATCCGAGATAGAGGTTCATCTGGCCTATGTCGTAATGCTGCACGTCCTCCATTTTCAGGTCCATGAGAACGAAGCAGCGCAGGATGCGGTGGTAGAAGACCAGGTCCACCCGGTAGTGAGTGTTGTTGAGGGTGATGCGGTATTGCCTGCCGACGAAGGTGAAGCCTTTGCCGAGTTCGAGGAGGAAAGCCTGGAGGTGGTCGCACAACAGGGTCTCCAGGCCGGTCTCGGAGAGCACATGCGCTTCCGGAATTTTAAGGAATTCAAAAACAAAGGGATCGCGGAGCAGATCGCCGGGTTGAGCCACGATCTGGCCCTGGGAGGCAAGCTGGAGGATGGCCGCCTTGTCTTTGCCGGCGGCGAGACGCAGGAAGAGAGAGGATCTCTTCTGCCGCTGAAGCTCGGGCACGGACCACTTCTCGCGGATGGCCTGCTGTTCGTAGAAGCTGCGCTCGAGTTCGTCGTCCACTTTCAGGAGTTCGACGTAGTGGGACCAGCTCAATAGGTGCGAAGCCTTCGCACCTTTTGGATAAGCGAGATATAACTGGCGAATCCTGATCACATTGCTGCGGCTGAAGCCCTTGCCGTGGCGGAGGGTCAGGTCGCGACTGAGGCTGGTGAGCAGGGCC
>Ga0187861_10003750_pt1 | contig 13217 bp, 10 predicted proteins | sample June2016WEW_10_1_3_FD_132986 | JGI IMG/M metagenome (GOLD analysis project Ga0187861, IMG submission 132986) | Peatland microbial communities from SPRUCE experiment site at the Marcell Experimental Forest, Minnesota, USA - June2016WEW_10_100 | ecosystem: Environmental > Terrestrial > Soil >...
CGGAAGTGGCGGCTATTCCGGCGCCGCAGGTTCTGCCCACGCCGGCAGGGGCGCTGGTAGCAGGCGAGTCGCTTGCTCCCACGACGACGGCGGTGGCCGCGCCCGCGGAGAGCGGGGCCACTGTGCCGGTAGAGATGCCCGCTCAAGACATGAACGTCGCCGTTGACCCGGCGGCGGCGCCGCCCCCTGCCGCAGCCGCAGCCAAAGCCAAAGCGGCTGAGACCCAGCCCGACAGGCAAGCGCAACCGGAACTCGAATCCGCGGCGCACGCCGCGCCGGAAGCCGCACGGGCCACGGCTTCTCCCGCGCTGAGGCACGAGCGCGTCCCCGCCCCGTGCGAGCCGGCACGGCCACCCGCGCGTTTGGTGGTCGCAGCCTTCGCCGCGCTGGTCTTCATTGGCGCGGCGGCGCTCATCGGCATCTCGATCCACAACGGGATCGAGCGGAGCCGGGTTGAGCGCGACGTCAAGACGCTGGTCGAGAAGGCGGAGACATCCTTCGCCGACAACGACATCAACAGGGCCGCCGAGCTTGCGGACAAGGCGCTGAAGACGCTCGATGCCAACAACCGGAAACAGTTGAACGCCGAAATGGTCCAGCAGTGGAAGGCCAGGTCCGGCCATTTCCTGAACTCGAAGTCCCAGGCCAATGAATTGCAGGCCATCTACGAGCAAGCGGAGCAGGACCCGCTCACCGCGCGCAGCCGCCTCGTGGACAAGAAGTCGCTCCTCGGCCCGGTGACCGCCGACAACCGGCCGCTGGTCTCCCGGGTCGAAGGGCTGCTGCTCGACGTCGCCAAGCTGGAGTTGAAACAGAAACAGGCGCGGCTGCACGAGGAACTGCAGAAGGCTGAGGCGGACTACAAGAGCGGGCAGGTTGAGGACGCCGCCATCCAGGCCGGCGAGATCGCCAGGCGGCTTTCCGAGAAGCCCGCGGTCCAGGACCCGGACCTGGAGAAACGCCTGAACGTGCTGCGCAAGCGCGGCGAACTGTTGAAAGAGGCCAAGGATATGCGCCTGGCCGCCCGCAGCAGCACATACGCGGAAGCCAAACGCAGGCTGCAGGCCGAACTCGAAAAGCTCGATGACAGCAATGCCGATCTCAAACCGTTGTATCAGCGCATTGCGTCCTTGAAGAACGAGGTGCTCCAGGAGGAAAAACGCAGCCACAGGCTGGACCCGGAGGAGGCCAAAAAAGTAAAGCAAATCGCCGGGGCGCTGGCCGAGCTGGATCCTAACGTCAAACTGGGACAGATCGAGGGGGACGGCATGAGGCTCACTTACGCCGGCAAACCCCTGCGCGTGGGTGTGCAGCGCAGCGCGCTCAGCGCCAGCCTTTTCCTCGAAGCCGAGGGCTACCGTTACCTGGTGGACATCGGCGACCTGTTCGGCCGTGACCCTGCGGACGGCGAGCAGGGCAGGCATCCACGCCCGACCCGCGTGCTGACCCATATTGCGGCCCTGAGCGAAGCCATGAAGCAGGCCGGCGTGGCCAGCGACGAAATCTGGAGCGCCGCCGAGGAGGCGCCCTTCCCCTCGGCGCGCCGGACGGGCGACGATGGGAAAGAGTACATCTTCCTGGGCGACCGCGTCTACGTGGGCAAGCCCGTGGAGAAGACGGAGAATGAGAAGGAGGTGGAGGCCGACTTCGTCAAGAAGACGGAGGCGCTGGCGGTGGCTGTCGAGAACGACGCGCCCACGAAGGAGGAAGTCCGCCCTGTCGTGGCCGTGGCCGTGCGCGCCGCCGGCAAAGAGGCGGACTGGTTTGACCACTTGCCCGGCGACTTCGTGCGCAAGGTGATAAACGAAGGCTACATCGAGAAGAACATGCCCGGCTCCGCGGAGCGCCTGAAGAAGGAACTCGCGGGCTTCCGCGCCGGCTACGCCAAGATCAGCACGCCGCAGGTGCGCTTCCGCGGCGTCAGCAGCCAAGGCGACGAAGCGGTCGAGAAGCGCACCTATGAGGAGCGCGCCATTTGGGAATGGCACAACAAAGCCGCCGATACGACCACCTTCGCGATCAAGAACCCGGACGACGAACGCGGCTGCCTCTTCATCCTCTACGATTTCCCCGGCAAGCTCACGGACTTCCCCGCGAACGAAAAGCCCAAGACCGTGCGCATGACCCACCAGTCCATCGGTGTCACGGCCACGTACGATATGGCGGCGAACAAGCTTACCTGGGACCAGAACACCTGGGACCGCGGAGTCGTCCTCGAATCCCCGATAGTCCCCGATGTTGTGCGCCTGGCCAGGGGCTTGGGGCCGCCCGGCTGGTGCCTGCCGCCCCATGTCCTGCTGGTGGATCTGATGGGCGACACGAAGGCCCTGGTGACGCCCTACGGCAGGCTGGACATGCAGAACTTCAACGAGATCGCCGATCCGGCCAAGCGCGAGGCGGCCATGAACGCCTTTCTAAAGAAGATGGCGCAAGTGCTGCCCACCCCGAACTACCTGCATCTCTACTACCGCTATTTCTCGGAGTACATCCTGCCCAGTCCGATCACCTGGCTGCCCAATCTGCTGGGCTCGCGCGCGCACAGCGGCAACATTCACCAGCCGGCCTTCGAATGCCTGGGCCGTTTCATGGGCGGACGCCTGGTGGGCCACTGTGTCAACCTGGCGGAGCTGTTCCAGGCTGTCACGCGCCTCCAGGGCAAGCTCAGCTACATCATGGATCTGCCGCAGCACGCCGCCTGCGGCTGGGTGGAGAAGCCGCCAGCAGACCACGAGTATGCTTTCTACGTGCTCCAGACCGGGCCGGTGATGATGTTCCAGGACAAGGATCTGGACAAGGTCGTCGAGAAGGCCTACCGGGCATTCGATGAAGACAAGACCATGCGCGTGGACCCCAAGAGCCTGGCGTTCCTGTTCCGTTTCGCCGGCGAACCGACCCGCACGCCTTACTTGCTCTCCTCGCGCATGTACGTGGACCCGGTCTACGGCGAAATAATGGAACGCGTGCAGAGTTACTGGCATTTCAGTTTCTATGCCCTGGGCATCAAGACCATGACCGAGATGATCGAGAAGGGCGACCGCGTGCCGGAGAATTGCATGGAGCTGGCCGGGCTGTACCAATGGGTCCGCGAGCCGGAAAGCTCCATCCGCTGGAGCAACGAGGCCATCAAGCAGTTCACGCTCGAACAAGCCACCTCGCGCATGAATGAGGAGTTCCGCATCGCCTCGATGTGGCGCCTGGAGCGCGACAACGGGAAGTCCTACGCAGCGCTGAAAGGACTCATCGCGGAACTGCAACGCCTGGATGAAAGCCCGCAGAGCCTGGACTACCATCTCAACCTCCGCCTTGAGGTCATGGGGCTTCTCTCCGGCCTTGGCCGCCCCTGGGAAGCCTGGGACGTGGTGGCCAGGGACATGTTTCACCTCGAGAACAAAGGACAGCTCAAGATTGAGCATGCCGGCGGACTCACCGGCGTCTATGAGAAGATGCAGCGCCAGATCCGCGCCGGCAAGCAACCCGCGCCGGAGGAAAGGGAGAAGCTGGAGAAGCTCGAAAAACTGCTCGACAAGTTCTACGCCCGTGGACTCTTCGAAGCTGAGGACGACTTCGGCGAATACATGCGCAAGTACGCCTGTCTCGGGCTGTGGTACGCGGGCAAGTACGGCCACCAACGGCTGGTGGCTGAGCTGCTCAAGGACGGCCCCTTCCCCGACCCGGCCAAGCCCCGCGTCCACGCCGACCGCAAAGACCCCGAAGCCGAGGACTGGAAGTGGATCAGGCTGCCTTTGCACTCCTACGACATGGCCATCGCTGACGCGCTGGACATTGATGAGCCGCCGGAAAAGTGGCGGCGCGAAGAAGCGGTCAAACTCGCGGACGCCATGCTCAGGGCCGCCGCCGAAGCGCGCAAGTTCGGTTCGCTGGGCCGTTCTGAGTTCGCGCTGTTCGGCATGCGCGTGTACCGTGACTTCCTCTTCAAGGACTGGAACGATTTTGAAGCCGTGCTGAAAGAGACGGCGGAGCGCGACTGGTCGGAGTTGACCCAGGAAATCACCGAAACCCTCGGGCAATGCGCGCGTTTTGTCACGCCCGAGGAGTTTGTGGCCCAATACAAGGTCTTCGCCAAGTACATCAAGCCCCGCACGGCCTACTTCGCGGTCGTCTACGAGGCCTACCGCGCCGACGCCATCGAGCACGCGGTGCGGGCGTCCAAGGTGGCGCTGGAGTGCTGGCCCGGTGATGAGGACATGAAGCGGGAAGCGCAGTACCTCGAGGAACTGGCCAGGAAGAAGCTGGCCCGGCCCAAGAGCAACAGCCCGGCAGAGCCGACGGTGAAGAGGTGAAGAGGTGAACAGGTGATGAGGTGCGCCCTTAGCTCAACTGGATAGAGCGCCAGGCTTCGAACCTGGAGGTTCTCGGTTCAAATCCGAGAGGGCGTAATATCGCACAAGGCTGCGCAACTGCGCAAGACGTTGCAGAAACAAGTATTACAGAACCGCCCGCCGGTAACACCGCTTCCGGCGAAGTCTGCACAAGACTGCCTAACACTGCCCTAAAACGCGAGTTTTCCCGCCAAGTATCCGCTAAGGGAAATGGCGTTGCGAAACAAAGTAAAACGGAACTGCCCGCTGATCTGGCCGCCATCGTAAAGGCTTGGCCCACGCTCCCCCCGCACATCCGCGCCGCAATCCTGGCCCTCGTCAACACCGGAGGTCCCCAACCATGAGAGGCGGCCCGAGACCCAACTGCGGCCGGCGCGGTCTAAAGACAATCGCCTGCCGGATCCCCCAGGAATTGTACGAGACTATAGCGCGCGAAAGGCGGGAGGGCGAGACATTCCCCCAGGCCGCTTTGCGCCTGTTCGCGCAGGCGGGGTTCAAGGGACCGGAAGGGCATTCTCGTGCCACAGAGGTGAAAGAGGCCCGTGTTTGAAATTGTACGGTTGTTTGTGGGGCTGGGGTCGCTTGCCTTGGTGTGGGACAGCCGCCTGTTCCGCGGCGGCGTAATGTGGCGTGCCGGGAAACTGGCCCGACATTTCCTGACGCCAAGCCCACTTGAGCCTTGTATCCAATCAGCTTTTGATCGCAATGGCCAGGAAATCATCACAAACGTCACCTTCTGTATCGCAGCCAGTCTCGGCCACGCGCAGCCCGGCGCGCTCCAGTTCGGCGCTGAGAAGCTCCGGTGTGCCGATGTAGCGGATCGCCTGCTCCCCGCGTCGAACCAGTCCTGTGGCAGGATCGAAGCCTCTGATCTCGGGCGTGCGGGCGTTTCTCATCATCGAGCAGACCAGCAGCGCACCGCCAGGCTTCAGCACGCGCCTGATGCTCGCCAGACACTTCGCGCGATCCTCTCCGATGATGCAGTGCAGACAACGGCTGTCGAATACCACGTCAAAGCTCAAAGCGGGCCATTCTGACAGTTCCAGCACACTGCCCACGCGCAATTCGGCTGCCCTTCCGGCCTGGGCCAGCCTTTCACGCGTCCACGCGATGGCCGTCGGTGCCAAATCGATGGCGCTGACCTGGTAACCACGTTCAACTAGCCACAGGGTCATATTTCCGGCACCGCATCCCAGCTCCAACAAGCGGCCGGATCGCGGGACATGCGGCGACGCCATCTGTGTTGCGCTGATCTGTTGAAAACGTGTGTAGCTTTGCTGCTCCTTATCGAAGCCCGCCGCGCCCTCGCGTTTGCGGCGCTGGTAGGCTTCTTCGTGCCAAGAGTAGTCTGTTGCCATGTCGAATCTCCTATGCTGCACTGTTGGCGACCCGCTTCCCCATAACCTTCCCAGCCTTGAACCTGACCCGCCGCTTCTCCGGCACCATGACCTGAGCGCCGGTTCTTGGATTGCGGGCCTTCCTGGCCTTGAGGGTGCACACCTCGAAGACGCCAAGGTCGCGCAGTTCCAGGCGCCCTTCCCTGGCCAGGGCTTCGATTACGGTATCCAGCGTCATCTGAACGATCCGAAGGGCCCGAGGCGGATAGTCCGGGCTCTTCACCAGTTCAGCTCGCGTTTAATCTCAGCCGCAAGCGTCTCTGCCATGATCTGGTGTGTCTTGATGTTCGGGTGCCAACCAGGGCCGATCCCGTCCGGTGCCGCCTGTTCCTTGAACTCGACGTAGTGGATCTTCTTGTCTCCGGCTTGCTGCAGACCCTCCACAACTTTTTGGGTCAGGCGCCGCATCGGTGCGCGGTCCTTTCCCATGATGGACGAGCACAGGCAGCAGAAGACGTGGCAATCGGGGTAATGCGAACGCAGGGCTTTAATGAACTCCTTGTAGGCAGTCGTCCAACCTTGCTCTTCAGGCGCGCCTTTGCCATAGTCATTGCTGCCGAGGTTGATCACGACGACGTGGGGAATCCAGGCGAAGTTCCATTTGGGTGCGTTGTCCCAAGGGGCCAACGTCAGGTCGTAGATCGAAGGGAGGGTACTGTCGGGCCAGAGTTTGCGGCCAGACCAGGCGATACAGGTGTATTCGGCGTTGAGGGCACGCGACGCGATGGCGCCATAGGCGCAGTAGTTGTTACTGAGTTTCCGCGACATCGGCTCGTTGGCCTTGGTGCCTTCATTGCTGTTCCCGCAGGAGACTGAGTCGCCGTAGACCTCGATTCGCCGCTCAGGACGCGGGGGTAGAGCCACGAGGCCGCCGCCGGCCTCCAGTTCCAGGCCAAGGAACGCCGTCGTGCTGCTCATCGTTTCGGTGCGCTTGACCAGTTCCAGCAGATGTTCGCCGACCGCCAGTTTCTCGGCCACACGATAGACAGTCTGATCCTTATTCAGCACGAGAACGGGCTGCCGCGCGCCGTCGGTGATGACCTCAAAAAAGTCCTCGCCTTTGTTTCCGCGCATCTTCACGTTGATGGCTGTTCCTTTGAACTTAGCCACGATTGTTGAGCTGGGCCAAGCGCAAACGGGCGCCTCGGGTTTTCGCAGATCAAACCGGCCCACGTAGCGGAGATTGGGATCATTGGGGGCGACGGCCACCGGCAGCGCCGTTGCATCTTCGGCCCACGCAGAAACGGCCAGCAGGACAGACGCAAGAATTGCTGCTTGGGCCATGCCTGTCCTCACTCAAGGCAAACGGGGGTCGCTAACCAGCCGGGATTTCCTGGATGAGTCACGCCGAGCCGATTCGACGACTCGACATTGTAAGCCTCGCCATTCTCCAGGCAAAGCATTTCTGCCGCCGCAGACACCGTTACTGGGCTTCACGCGCAAGAAGAAGAAACAGAAAACAAAACTCAAGCTGCCTTGTACCAGCACGTTCCATTACCTGTTCAAAGCCATCGACATTCAGGCCTTTGAGTGGGTGTTGACTAAGTGGCTGTTAGCCCAGAGCCCGGCAGACGGTGCGCAGTCGGTAGCGAACATTGACGGCAAGACTTTGCGCGGCTCGCCGCCGCTGGGTGCGCACGGCGCGGCTTCCGCGACCGCCGGCTGGTCAGCCCCTGCCCCAGCGTCATTCGCCTCGGAGTCATTCCGCCGGTGGCTGCGCTTCTTCTCGGGCTCCAATGGCATTCCCTGGACTTGGAGATGGTTCTTGAAACAGCCCTGAGTGCGTACTGGACGCTGTTGCAGGCGAACTTGTTGTGGGGTAACCTGGATGTTCCGTTGCCGGCGCCGTGCGGCTTGACGATCCCTGTCTCTCCGCCGGCGTTCGGGAAAGCAGTATTTCCGGCCCGCGGAGTGGCGCATGACCCGCTGTTCCCCTCGAATATCCGTCATTTTCGGTACTCGTCCAGAAGCTGTCAAGTTGGCTCCGGTTGTGCTCGCACTCCGGGATACTCCTGAGTTTTCGTGCCACGTGTGTGTGACTGGCCAACACCGCGAGATGCTGGATCAGGTGCTCCAGGTGTTCGGTATCGTACCGGATGTGGACTTGGCGCTGATGTGCCCCAACCAGACCCTCGGGGGATTGACGGCCCGGGCGACAGAGTCCCTGGACCAGTACCTGGCGCAAGTCAAGCCGGACCTGGTGCTGGTCCAGGGCGATACCACCACAGTGTTCTGCGCGACGCTTGCGGCTTTCTATCACCGTATTCCGGTTGGCCACGTTGAGGCGGGGCTGCGTACCGGCAACATGCAGTCGCCTTGGCCTGAAGAGGCCAACCGTGTGCTGACGACGCGACTCGCCACCTTGCACTTCGCTCCCACGGCCACAAGCCGCCGGAATCTCTTGAACGAAGGCGTGCCGGCCGAGCGAGTGTTCGTCACCGGCAATACAGTGATAGATGCCCTCTTCATCGCGTTGGAGAAGGTTCGTGCGAATCCACCGGCAATCCCGGGCCTGGCCCAGAGCACCCTGGAGCGGTGGCAGGACGCACCGCAGGTTCTTATCACCGGGCACCGGCGGGAGAACTTCGGAGCGGCATTCGAGCAGATCTGCCTGGCAATTACGGCACTCGCGAAGCGGTTTCCCAAGGCGCAGTTCATCTATCCCGTACATCTGAATCCCAATGTCCGGGGACCGGTGAACCGCATTCTTGGCGGCGGCCAACTGGAGAACGTGCACCTGCTCGAGCCGCTGCCTTACCTCGCATTCATCGCGCTGATGGACCGTGCTACCATGCTCCTGACCGACTCCGGCGGCGTTCAGGAAGAAGCGCCCAGCCTGGGAAAGCCGGTTCTAGTAATGCGCGATACTACGGAGCGTCCGGAGGCCATGGAGGCGGGGACCGTCAGACTCGTCGGGACTAATCTCGAAAGGATAGTCTCTGAGGTGAGCCGGCTGCTCACTGATCGAGACGAGTACAACAGAATGGCCCGCGCCACTAATCCATACGGTGATGGCAAGGCAACGCCGCGGATTCTTGAGGCCTGCCAATCATTTCTTGCCGGACGCAGCCAGGGAGGGCGATAAGGCGATGAAAGCGAACTGCGAATCCGTGTGCGTCATGGGACTGGGGTACATTGGCTTGCCCACGGCAAGTATTCTGGCCACAAAGGGCTTCGAGGTCCATGGCGTGGACGTGAACCAGACCGTCGTGGAGACGATAAACAGCGGTGCCATCCGCATACACGAGCCTGATCTGGACGTGCTGGTCAAGTCCGCTGTAAACAGCGGCCGCCTGCGCGCCAGCGTCTCGCCGCAGCCGGCCGACGTGTTCATCCTGGCTGTGCCGACGCCGTTCACTGGCGGCCACAAGCCGGATATGAGTTATGTGGAGGCCGCAACCAAGGCGATCGCGCCGCATGTCAACCCTGGCAACCTGGTGATCCTGGAATCTACGAGTCCAGTCGGTACTACGGAGCGGGTGGCTGGCATTATCAAGGAACTGCGGCCTGACCTGACAATCCCGGGCTGTGCGGGCAAGGGGGTTGTGGAGAAACCGGGAGCCGGCCAGGTATACTTCGCCCATTGCCCGGAGCGCGTGCTGCCGGGCCAGATCATGCGCGAATTGGTCTCCAATGACCGTGTGATCGGCGGTGTGGACCAGCCCTCCACCGAGAAGGCCGGCGCCTTCTACAAGACGTTCGTCGCCGGACAGATTCTGCTGACCGACAGCCGCACGGCCGAGATGTGCAAACTGACCGAGAATGCTTTCCGCGACGTCAACATCGCCTTCGCCAATGAGCTGTCGTTGATCTGTGACAAGCTCTCGATTGACGTCTGGGAACTGGTGCGCCTGGCCAACCATCACCCGCGGGTGAAGATCCTGCAACCCGGCCCCGGTGTCGGCGGCCATTGCATTGCCGTGGACCCGTGGTTCATAGTCCACTCTGCGCCGGAGCAGGCGCGCCTCATCCGTTGCGCACGCGAGGTTAACGACTACAAGCCGCACTTCGTCGTCGAAAAGGTCAAGGCGCACGCCCAGCGCTTCGAGCACCCTGTGATTGCATGCTTGGGTTTGTCGTTCAAGGCGGACATTGACGATCTGCGTGAAAGTCCAGCCGTGGAGATCGTGGCCAGACTCGCGCGGGAGAAAGCGGGACGCATCTTGGCGGTGGAACCATTCATCAACGCTCTGCCGAAGGACCTCGCTTCCTTGGGCAACGTGGAGCTTATGAGCTTAGCGAACGCTCTGGAGCTCGCCGACATCGTGGTGCTGCTCGTGAACCACCGCGCCTTTCTCGATATCGAACGCCGCCTGTTCCACAACAAGATCGTGCTGGATATCCGTGGAATCTACGGAACGGGAATCTCGTTCTCCTGTGAAAAAGCCGGCTCTTCATGACCGAGCCACCGTTGTCCAGGGGAAACCGGCCCGAGAATTGAAAGACCCTGGCAATTCCACGGCCCCCCCCGCGTGAACTTGACAGCCCAAGAACGCAGACTATAATTACAAGTGAAGTGCGTGGGTGGCGGATATGAGCGTGGAACGCGACGGAGACGGAGTATGTCCAGACTTCGCCGGTCTGAATGTGGTCGAGCGGCCACAGTTGCCCGTAGCACGGAGGTGGGCGGCTGCCTGGACGCGCTCGCGGGCGGAAAAAGCATTACGGGAATACCTTCAGATACACAGTGTTCCGGTTTTCCTGCCGCTTGTGCTGAGCCGGCGTGTCTATGGCCGGCTAGTACGGCAGTCTCAACTGCCTCTTTTCCCCGGCTATCTTTTCTACGACGCAGAGGCCATCTCCAGACCTGAGATTTTTGCCTCGCGGCACGTTGCCGATGTTCTGGTCCCCGATGATCCCCAACAGTTGCGTTCCGAGCTCGAGAGTTTGGCGCTGGCGCTCGGGGCGGATGCCTCATTGCGTGAATGCCGTCTGGGTGCTGCCGGCACACCGGTCGAGGTTGTTCGTGGCCCTCTTAAAGGTGTGCGCGGCGAGTTGGTCCGGTTCCAGGCTGGGCATCGGTTAGTCTTGCAGATCAGTTTTTTGGGCAAATCCGCGGAATTGGCGATTGATGAGGCCTTCGTCACACGGCTAAGCTGATCGCCTCCATAACGCCCCGATTACCATTAACCCTTCATCCCCAGAACACACGGCGCGCGCGTCGCTGGAGTACGACTCGGCTGAGGGCGCCGTGGACGGTGTTCTGACGCAGTTGCCATCCGAGATGAGCAATCTCGTGCCGTTCGACGAAGTCACGGTGGATGGGTTGCCGGCCTCCAAGCGCATCACGCTGTGGTTCCGGCAGGGCGCTAAGCGCATGTTCCAGATTTCCGTTTTGCGGCGGAGCGGGCGGTGCTTGATTGAGTTCTGCGGCAAGGATCCGGGCCAGGTGCTGCGTGCCATCAACAACAGCAAGCAACATTTCGACCGCTGGTTCGGCATTCAACCGCGTCACATCCTGTTTTACGAAGGCGTGCGCCGCCAGAAACGGAAGGGGAAGGGATAGGCGCTGAATCCGCAAGCGGCCATCGTCGGGTGCGGCTATTGGGGCAAGATCCTGGTGCGCAACATGCGGAGCGATTGCGGCAGGAATTGGAAATGAGCGCAAGTGTTCTCGCCCTCGTCACCGCGCGCGGCGGCTCCAAGGGCATCCCAGGAAAGAACATCAGGGCAGTGGGCGGGAAGCCTCTCCTGGCCTGGTCCATCGAGGCTGCGAAGGCGGCGCGCTGCGTCGAGCGGGTAGTGCTCTCTACGGATTCCGTTGAGATTCGGGATATCGGCGTTCGAAACGGTGCGGAAGCGCCCTTTCTCCGCCCGCCGGAGTTGGCTGGTGATGCGACACCTGGGGTGGCCCCGGTTTTGCATGCAGTCCGTTGGCTCGAGGAGCATGAACGGTACCGGTCCGACATCGTCATCTTGCTGCAACCGACGACTCCATTGCGTCTGGCCCAGGACATTGATGCCGCAATGGAGCTTGCGCGGCAGCGGCAGGCAGAGGCCGTGGTCAGCGTCTGCCCCGTCAGCAAACACCCGTTTTGGATGAAGAAGATCACCGCTGATGGTTATCTGGAAGACATTGTGAAAACTGACGGTGTTTACACGCGTCGCCAGGACTTGCCGCCGGCCTACGCGCTGAACGGGTCAATCTATCTGATCCGGCGGGAAACCCTTCTCTCAAAGGAGACTTTGTTTCCCCCGCAGACTATTGCTTACGTTATGCCCCCGGAGAGGTCCCTGGAGTGGATTCCGAGTTCGATTTGCGGCTGGCGGATTTCCTGCTGAGGAATGCGCGTGGACCCGCTTAGGATTGGCACGCGGGCAGTAGGCCCAGGCCAGCCTTGCTTCATTATTGCCGAAGCGGGCGTCAACCACAACGGCGATCTTGACTTGGCCAAACGTCTGATTGATGCTGCTAGAATGGCAGGCGCCGAGGCCGTGAAGTTCCAGACGTTTGCGGCGGACCGCTTGGTTACCCCCGATGCTCCTAAGACTGAGTATCAGAAGCTGACGACCGGATCAGCGGAGACCCAGTTGGAAATGCTGCGTCGCCTGGAACTGCCCGCAGAGGCTCATGGGCCTCTGATGGAATACTGCAAGCGGCGCGGTCTCCTCTTTCTTTCCACTCCCTTCGACGAGGAGTGTGCCGATATGCTGGAGGCGTTGCAGGTTGGCGCATACAAAGTGTCCTCCGGCGAGTTGACCAACCTGCCGCTTTTGGCCCACATCGCCCGCAAGGGAAAGCCATTGATCGTCTCAACAGGCATGGCGTCATTGGGCGAGGTCGAGACGGCTGTCGCAACCGTTCGCGACGCCGGCAATCCGGCACTCGCGCTGCTGCACTGCGTCAGCAACTATCCGGCCGCTCCACAAGACGTGAACCTGCGTGCTATGCGCACCCTGGAGCTAGCTTTCGGCCGTCCGGTGGGCTACTCGGATCACACCATGGGTATTGAAGTAAGCATTGCCGCGGTGGCATTGGGCGCGTGCATCATTGAGAAGCATTTCACGGTTGACCGCAGCCTGCCCGGCCCGGATCACCAGGCGTCGCTTGTGCCGGACGAACTGGCGGCACTGGTCAGAGGGATTCGCAACACTGAAGCCGCTCTTGGCGATGGCTGCAAACGCCCTGCCATGAGCGAAGCGAACACTGCGGCTGCCGCACGCAGGAGCCTTGTCGCCGCCCGGGACCTTCCGGCAGGGATCCAGTTGACTGATGACCTGTTGGCATTGCGCCGGCCGGGCACCGGTCTGCCGCCGTCAGCGCGGCCCTACGTGGTGGGGCGCAAGCTAAGGCGAGCGGTTTTGAAGGGAACGCAATTGATGTGGGACCTGTTCGCGTGAGGACCATTGGTGTTGTCTCGGTGGCGCGCTCAGATGCTGGGATCTATCGGCCCCTGCTCCGGAGAATCCGGTCCTCGCCCGATCTGCGCCTACACCTGTTTGTCTCCGGAAGCCACCTTTCGCCCGAGTTCGGCATGAC
>Ga0187861_10003757_pt1 | contig 13198 bp, 12 predicted proteins | sample June2016WEW_10_1_3_FD_132986 | JGI IMG/M metagenome (GOLD analysis project Ga0187861, IMG submission 132986) | Peatland microbial communities from SPRUCE experiment site at the Marcell Experimental Forest, Minnesota, USA - June2016WEW_10_100 | ecosystem: Environmental > Terrestrial > Soil >...
AAAGATATAAGGCCATGAGAATAACGATATAATCAACAGCGAGTTCGGCCACCTGAAAGCTCAATGCTGTCTCTATTCAATTGTCAAAGAGCCATGGTCCAAACATGATTTGGACGAGAACAGTAGCCAATAAGCAAGTGCCGTGCCAAAGTCAAGAACTTTAGTCCAAACACATCTTGGCCAATGATGTCCTGGGGCCGCTACGCAGGTTGTAACTCCTGAACCATATAAAAAGAAGGTGACTGGCCGTCACTTGAGTCACCACCGGTCATTAGAACAGGTCACCTTGGCCCTGCACTGCCAGTCTACGGCGAGGGCCGCGAGGCCGGGGAGGCAACGCGCGGTTGACCTGAACCCCAAACGCCAAGCCGCTTTTCTTTCCGCCGGAGAGGTTGTCTGTCCCCACAGCTTACCCACAGCTTATGACTGAAGAAGCCCTTGTGGTGCAGGCATCTTGCCTGCGCAAGTTGGGACCGGACGGGGCGCAGGCAAGATGCCTGCACCACAAATGCAACCCAACTGACACAGACCCCACCGCGGTTTTCCCGTGAGAAAAAGTTTGTCCTATAATCGCGTGCGGGGTACATCATCTTAGGGTAGTTGTGGCAGGGCCCTAGCCGATTGGGGAGCGGCTTTGTCTGCGCTCGCCGTGAGGAGGAGGGGAAGAGGATGGGCAGGGGGCGCGGCAGGGCGGTTTTGGGCTACAACCTCTTCGCGGTTGTCCTGCTGTTAGGGACGGCAGACGCGGTGCGCGCCGAGAGCCTGACCATAACCACTTTCGCCGGAGGTTCCACACGCCGCTTCCCATTGTCACTTCGTGATGAGGAATCCTTCGATACCTTTGTCTTTGGCCGCCCATTTGGTGAAGTGCAAGCTTCCCCCCTTTTCCTGAGGCCATGCTTCGTAAAGGAACTTGTCGACAACCACTTGGTCTTCACCGTTGCACAGCTTGCTGGCACGGTAAACGCATTGCCCAATGACCTTTGGAATTCGATTTCCAGGCAGTCCGATCACGGTAACAATGGCCTTACTCAGGGCCATGCCGATTCCGATTTTGAGCGGCGGCAAGTGATAACGCTCCGCCAAAATGGCGTTCACGATTTCTTTCGTAACAGTCAAGATGTTGTTTGCTGCCCTGTAACATGCGTAGCAGGCTGAATCTGTGTCCGATGGTACTTTGAAAAGGGCAAGGGCACCGTCGCCAAGATATTCCGTCACGTTACCACCGTCATATTGCACAACTCGAGCACATGGGTGCAAGAGCGCGCTGGTCTCGTAAAGAACACGTTGAATCTGTTGCACACCACACCTGCCATCAATCTCGTTGAGGTGTCTGGTTGAATTTCTAATATCCAGCATCATGCAGATGAAATCATCAACCTCCGGCTCGACCTCGTTCACCATAGGGTGTCCCGGGATTGCAGAAGGAAACGATTTGGCCAAATTTTCCTCTAGTGCCGATGCAGCGAGCGCCCGCATTTGCGCTCCAGTCTGCTCCCAGACAGCCTCGGCTACATCAAGAGCACTGTTCGTGATGAGTCGCAATTCCTCCCGCTGTACTGTGGAAAGCATAGCCCCTCCCTAGCGCGTTCCGAGTTGCTCAACAACTTTACAGACCTGTTTACAGGCGAGTGTCATTGATGTGCTGATGGCGGACGGGTCGTATTCGAGACACGTAATGCCAAGAATATCTGTGGGGAGCTTTATTTTGGTTCCCTTTGGTTTCAGAACGTAACTGCGATCACGCCCAAGGGCGCCCATGAAAAGCCCAAGTTCAAAAACAACATTATCGCGTGGAGCACGCATTTGTGTGCCTCGAGATCGAACAAGGTCAGTGCCATTCCAGACAACGACGGCAAAGTCTGATTCGGCCACCTGTAGTTCAAGGTCCTCCATTGTGTGGCGTGAAGGAGCAAACACATCTTCAGTCCAAATCCGCCCATCAATTCCTCTTGGCAGTGCCGATCTCAGCGTCCTTGCTAACCTTAGATCTTCAGTGGCCGAGCCGATGAAAATACGTGGCGTATGGTTGCGGTGCCTAAGCAGGAGATTGCGTTCTCGCACTCGTCCGGCGATATCGATTGCGATCCGCCTCCAGATTTCCGGGAAGGCCTGTGCAATCCGGGTGAAATCCGGCTCAGTGATACCCGCAGTAACGACGCGGGTAGAGGCTGTTACTTTGGCGCACCTGGGTTGCGTAGGATCAATCAGTGCCATCTCACCGATGTATGACCCTTCACTTTGCTTGGCGATCTTCCGCTCCTTCACCAGCACATCAACCGAGCCGGAAAGTATTATGTAGAGGTCACTATCTGGAGCACCTTCCTCTATAAGTGTCCGCCCTTGGGGTATTGTACGGATATGACATTTCGGCACCATTGCCTTTGCAAGTGTGCCGTTGCCATTAACCAGGGTCGTCCGCGCGATTGCATCCTGCAACCGTCGTTGTCCATCCCTTCCCGCAAACCGACGATGCATGTAGGCCTCCTTAGAAATCAATTCATCACTTGGCGCAGCATGGACACGGTTAGGAGATTACCAACCAGCCTGGAATCCCGTGAAAAGGTAATTCATGGAAGAGGCTATTCAGTTGTTTCCAGCTTCCGAATGAGGCATCCCATTCGCTCAAGTTCCCCCGTAATCCTTCGGCAACACCTTCACGATTTTCACCGTCTCCACGCTGACCCGCAGGACTTGGCCCACCAACCGGACGATGTACTCCTCTCAAGAAGTCTCGTAGTTCCTGAGGAATGCGACAGCCGCCTGTTGGTCTTGGAACTGGCCACAGATTTTGTCGCCGTTGTTATACACAATCTCAATCTCAAACTTGACGAGCAACTGTGGGCCTTGGTTCACAACATAGCCAGCGATGAACCGAATGGCATCTGTTACCGAGGCGAGAGCTTGGGCGGTGCCGTGAAGAGGCAGCACCCGCACTGAATCCACCCTGCGCGTAACTGTGCGCTCAAGTTGGCTCAGGAACTCACGAATGGCCGCCTGGTTGGCTTTGATCAGCAGGCTGCCCACACCGCAGCGCGCCGAAGGCTCCAACGTGTCCCACGCGCGGATTTTGCGATCAAACTCGGCGTCCGGCGTTGTTTCGTCAAAAGCCGCGTCAATACCGGCTTCCCTAAAGGCTGAAACTACGGTCTCATAGTGAAAATGAAGTACGGCAAAGCCGGACGACCGTAGCTGCTCGATAGCCCCGTCTGTGAAAACGCCGGCAAGGATGATTCCTGGAAACGGGCCGGCCTTGTGGTGGGCTTCGAGAAGCGGCAGAATTGCCCCCTGTATCTCCTGGGCTTTGTTGCGTGAATGCTTGGTGTAGCGGCGCCAGGCGGTTTCGATGAAGGCAACAGGCGTTCCGGTGACCTTCTCAGTCCCACCGCGTTCCAGCACGAAATCCAGGTCGTGCACATTCCCACGAGCATCCTTCCAGGTCACCTTCTTGCTGTTTCTGGCTTCCCGCCTGCCCTTCCTGTCGAGATACAGCCCGTGCTTCTGTGCGAACGTATTCAGCAGTGGCGCTATCGCCGCCTCAAGGACATCTCCAATGATCTGACCAAACTTATGCGCAGGGGATTTTGCCATGCTTCACCCGTTGACCAAAAGCCGGCCTTCGCACAGGGGCACGCGGTGCTTGCGGTTTTTCCACTTGATGTTCCGGTCTCTGATTTTCTCGAATGCGTACGACTTAAAGCCTGCGGCAACGGCCAGTTCCCCAAGCCAGCGGTGTACGGGCGCGTAGATGCCGTATGGGGCCGAGTCCCCAATCACGAAGCAGACCAATGCGCCTTTGCTGGTGACGCGCCGAAGTGCTATCCAGGCGTTTGCCAAGTCGTGGAAGTAAGCGGCCAGCATAAGGTGATAGCACTTTTTACCCCCATGGAGTTCTCTTTCACTGGCGAGCCGCTCATACACGGCAACAAGCTCCTCACGAATGGGTTGGAGGACAGGACTCGTGAGCAACTGTTCCGCAGAGCCCATCTGAGCAACGTGCTGCGTACACGATCTCACTAGATACTTGCGGATCGAATCCTGAAGATCACCCCATCCTTCCACCTCGCCAAGGAAGCTCATCTCCAGGCGGGTTGCGTCCGCATAGTCGTAGTTGTTGGCGTAAGGTGGCGAGGTCACAACCAGATCCGCCCAGCCATCCTCAACAGAAGCACAAGTCCGCGCGTCCGCCATACAAACCCTCGCCTGCGGACCCAAAGGCTCGCGCTGCCGCACCTGCATGTCCTCGCACATGAGATATACCTTGGCCTCATAAGCGCAATAGGGGTCAACCGACTTGGCTTTGCTCTTGTTAGGAAGGACATACTGCCATTGTGCGGTCCCAACGGGGGAACATTCACGAAGAACGGAGACAAGCGCCAGCCAGGCAAGCTCGGACAAAGGCGAACCGTCCCGTACTGCCTCCCATGCCGCCCGCAACGAGTGGAGGCGCATCAAGACATCGGCAGGAAAACACTTGTGTATCAGCTTGGGGTAGTCGCAGGTCGCGCCGACGCACTCTCTAGCATTGCTGAGAACGGACAGCCCATATTCCCTGAAGGCCCTGCTGTTCTCACGCCAGAGAAGCTTGGTGCGGGCGACCCGGGCCACAAAAGGATGTGCTTCAATGCCAATTGACTCGACACCACTCTGTTCGGATTCCAGCGCAACGGTCCCGGAGCCGGCAAACGGATCGAGGACACGGCATCTGCCTTTGGCCTTCTCTTGTTCGATCAGGTCTCTGACCCACAATGCAGAGAAGCCTGCAGAATACCGGAACCATCTGTGGACTGGGAGTGAAAGATTGCCTGTGAAGGTAGAAGTATTCGCGTTGGCGGGTTCCACCTCCTGCCCAATGAACTCAAACGTGCTTTGTACAGCGACGGCAGACCCAGCCACAGTTCTGATCCTCTCCTGAGCGCGCCATGCGCTCGCCAACGAGTATTCTACGAACTGGCTCCTGGAGTCTCCGGAGTCTCCGTGACGCATCTATTCTGCTGGCCTGCGTCAGTTGCGCACTGCCTGCAACTTCAGTCCCTGGAACTTCCTGGAACTCTGCCTTGCGCCGTTGTTTAGCGCGGTTCCTGGGGAACGCAAGAGCAGGTTGTGGGAATTGCCCCTGGCGCAGTGGCGGGTGGCCAGCAACGACTTGTCCTTGCGCTGACGTCCCAGAGCCGTGTCGCCGTTTCCGCGGGTGCCACGGCATAGTTCATGCCGTGCCAGAGCGCGGAAGAGGCTTCCCTGAAGTTCTGGAAGTTCTGGAAGTTCTGGGGACGCGCACGCAATTCTTTCCCCTTCCCTATTCATCAGGACAGTACCCTTCCCGGCCCATGCCCCCAGCCTCACCTGAGTTCCGCTGAGTTCCGGGAGTTCCGGGGACACCCCACTTATCTCTTGAATCTCCGGTGAATCTCCGGTACAAAGCCGCAATTATTCAGCGAGTGCCAGGGACGCCCCACTTATCTCTGGAAATAGTGGAAAGATCATCCCATGGGGGGTTCCGGGGAAACCCCACTTATCTCTTGGGAAAGAATGGACCATCGAAACTGGCCGCCCTGCCGCCGCGCCGTGAGCCTCATTCCCTCTTCCCCCCTCGCCGCTTCCACCATCATCTTAGGCGTCGCGCAGACCGCTACCTTCGGTCTTTTTTTCCACGCGCGGCTGAGTGGTTCTCACTCCTTGACGCGGGCCGGGGGGAGTCCCAGCCGCAGCCTCTTGTTTCGCACCGCGCTCGTGCTCAGTCCGAGTTGCGTGGCTGCTTCCAGATCGGTCAGCCGGCCAACCAAGGCCGTCTGTTCAGGCGTCCAGCCCGCCGCCGTCCGCCGTTGAGGCAGCGGGATCCCGAGTTGCTGCCGCTTCCACATGACCTGGCCGATGCTGATGCCCAGCCTCTCGGCGATAACAAGATCCGGCAGCTTGCCCAGCAGCGCGGCGTCCCGCTTGGTCCACTTGAAGTAAATCCTGCACAACTGGATGCCCAGTTCCTGCCGTTTTCTGCACACGTTCGAGCTGCTGAGGCCCATCTTCCTGGCGAGTTCGGTGTCGGAGATCTTCCCCAGCAGGGTCAAATACTCCGGCGTCCACGGCGAGCGCCCGGACATGAACGAGGAGATCCCCAAGGCGCGGCGCTTCCGCTTTACGATGTGCTTGCTCAAGAGGAAGCCGCGGGCAATCTGCCGGTCGCTCCGCTTGCCCAGCAGCGCGAGCATCTGGTCCGTGAACCTGGCCTTGGAGAAATTCCCGCGCGGTTTCCGGGGCACGCCAAGCCCCTGGTGCTTGGACTTGAGGTCGGGCCAGGCGATCAGGTACTTGGCGTGGAACTTGCCCATAGGCAAGTGCCACAAGTCGCGCAGCACTTGCGGGGTCCAGGCAATGATGGGGATGCGCCGCCGCCGTTTGGGCCAGGGCTTGGCCGCCGGGGGGGCCGGCGTGGCCACGAGCGGTTCCTCTATCGTCTGGATGACCTGCGCTGCTTCAGCGGCCGTGCAGCCGAGCCGGCGGGCTATCTCGGCGACCATGTGCCCGCCACGGTGAAGCTGCACAATCTCGGCAACCAACCGCCAACCCTCTTTTGACCACTGGCGCTCCGGCATCGTCAACTAGCCCCGTGCTTTCTTCACTTCTTGTCTTGTTCGAGGCCCGGCGTGTTCAGTTTCAGCGCGCGGGCTGTCTCGCCAGGTTTGCGTTTGACTTCCTCGGGGGACGCGGGGTCGGGGATGGGGAGAGTTTGGCCAAGGGACGCAGCTTTGTCAGCCGGCGCAGTTTCAGGAACCTGGACTGCTTCAGCAACCGGCGTGGACTCAGCAGCCGGCCCCGCGGGACGTTCGGGCACGGCTTCGAGCGGAGGAATCTCGACGCGCCCGCTGTCCGCGGGCATGGCAGAGCGCAACTCCCCGTGGCGATAGCTGACCAGCAGCGCCCGCACCACGGCCGGGTCGTAGTCGTTGCCCGCCAGTTGGTCAAGCTTGGTCAAGGCGTCCTTGACCAGGGCCGCGTCCGGCCCCGCGGGCGGGTGCGCCTGGCCCGCGGGCGTCAGCAGCTTGTCGAACTTGCTGGCCACGGCCACGATGCTGCCAATCAGGGGGATGGCGGTGTCCTTGAGCTGCTGCGGGACGCCGCTGCCGTTGAAGTGTTCATGGTGGGCCATGATGGCCGTGAGCACGTCCTCCAGTCCGGGCACGCCCTTCAGGAATTCGATCCCGGCCAGGATGTGCGCCACACCCGTGCTGCGTTCGCTGGCGGATGCGGAAAGCCCCGAGACCGCGGGGGCCTTGCCGATGTCGTGGAGCAGGCCGGCGAGCGCCGCGGAGAGCACTTGCCTGTCAGACAGGCCCATCTCGGAGGCTATGGCCGCGGCGTAAGAGCTGACCCGCTCGCCGTGGCCCGCCTGGCCGGGCTTGAGGCCCTCGAGCAAGGAGAGCAAACGCCCGATGGTGCCCAGGAACATGCGCCGCCGGCCGCGGCTGGAGTAGAGGTTTTCGAGGGCCGGGGCCAGTTGCGCCCCCATGGCGCTCAGCAACTGCAGGTCGCTCTGCTCAAAGGTGTCCGAGAGGCTGGTGTTGACGGCATAGATGGCGCCCATAGCCGGCCCGTTGGTCTTGCGGATGGGGACGCAGAGCACGGCGCGAATCTGATGCACGAGGATGGAGTCGTCGGATTTGAAGCGGTCGTCCTGCATGGCGTCGCCGGTCAGGATCGCCCGCGACTGGCTGATGACGCGCCGCAGGATGGAGCGGGAGATGGGCACGCTGGCGCGCGCCACCTTTTGCCGCAGGGCCCGGGGCGTGACGGAGCCGGTGGCTTCATCGCGCAGGAAGAGATAGACGTCATCGGCGGGAATCTGTTGCTGGATCAGGTCCAGCAGGCGCTCGAAGAGCTTCTTCTCGTCCCGCTCGCTCTGCACGATCTGCGTGGCCTCGCAGACCGCCCGGAAGAGCTCGGCCCCGCGCCCTCCCGTGCCGGCATCCAGGACGTACAGGTCGCCGGGCTTCAGCTCCAGCGAAGTCTTGAAGGTGTCTTCTTCCTCGTATTTCAGATCCTGGTCGCGCGCCTTGCTGCCGCTTTCAAAGACCAGTTCGGTGTTGCCCACGCGGACGACGTCGCCCTCGCGCAACAGTTCCTCGGCGATCTTCCCGCCATTGACGAACGAGCCGTTGCGGCTCTTCAGGTCGCGGATGAAGATCATCTCGCCGACGCGGAAGATCTCGGCGTGCTCGCGCGAGACGCCCTGGTCCGTGACTTGCAGGCCGCAGCCGGCTTCGCGTCCGATCACGACCCGCTGCGCCTCTTGCAGGAGGATCACTTTCCCTTTCTGTTTGCCATTCCTGACGCGAAGCTGCAGCATGCCGAATCTCTAAAACCCGGAGAAGAGCGCGGATCAACGCACAGGTTGGTGATCCCCGCCCGTCTGTGGTTTCCTTTCCGCCCCCTGTTTCCCGGGGCTGAGCAACCCGTGTTCGAGCCGCAGCACCTGGTCCGCACGTTCGGAGATGGCGCGGTCGTGAGTGACCACCAGCACCGCCGTGCCCTCCCTGCGGCTCAACTCAAAAACCAGGTCCATGATATGCCCCGCCGTGTCCGGGTCAAGGTTGCCGGTGGGTTCATCGCACAAAAGTATCTTGGGCTGGAGGAGCAGCGCGCGGGCCAGGGCCACGCGCTGCCGTTCCCCGCCGGACAGCGTCGCGGGGCGCTGCCGGGAGTGCGGCTCGAGGCCCGTCTGGGCCAGCAGTTCCGCCGCCCGCTGTGCGAAACCCCGCCGCAGCGCCAGCCAGTGCCAGGGACTGAAGCCCACTTGGGCGGCCAGCAGGACGTTCTCCAGCACGCTGAATTCCGGCAGCAGGAAGTAATGCTGGAAGACAAAACCGATGCGCCGGTTGCGCAGGTAGGCGCGGTCCGTTTCGCTCAAGGAGCCCGCGGGCGTGCCGTCAATCAGGACTTCGCCGCCGTTGGGCCTGTCGAGCAGGCCCAGGAGATGGAGCAGGGTGCTCTTGCCGCTGCCGCTCCGCCCCACCAGTGCGAGCACCTCCCCCGCGCACAGGTCCAGGCTGGCGCCTTTCAAGACCTCGAGCGTCCGTTCGCCGTCCACGAAGCAGCGTTGCAGGCCGTCGGCCCGCAGGACCGCGGGTGGCGCAGGCTGCCCGCTCTCTGGCTTCTGGTCACTCATGGCGCAGGCACTCCACGGGGGCGTAGCGCAGACTTCCAGTCTGCTGTATCGCGGGCTTCCAGCCCGCAGACCGTCTTTTGCTCCTGGCGCCGCCCCGCGGTATCCACGCCCTGCCGACTGAAAGTCGGCGATACAGCAGGTTGGAAACCTGCGCTACGTGGCCCCGGCTCTCCGGTCTCCGGCTTCTGGTCACTCATGGCGCAGGCACTCCACGGGGTCCAGTCGCGCCGCCCACCAGGCGGGCAGCAGTGCGCCGAGCACCGCGGCCACAACGGTCAGGCAGGAGATGAGCGTCACGTCGTAGGGCAGCGTGACGGCGGGGATCTTGTCCACGCCGAAGGATTCAGTGGGGAACAGATCCAGGCCGAACCAACGCGCGATGGGGTTGACGTTCCGTATGAAGAAGAAGGAGATGAGCAGGCCCAGCGCCAGCCCCGCCAAGCCGACCAGCAGCCCCTGTGCCAGGAAGCACCCGCAGACGCCCAGACGCGTGGCGCCCAGAGCGCGCAACGCCCCGATGTCCCGCACTTTCTCCGCCACCAGCCGCCCGAAGATCAGGTAGATGATGAAGGCCAGCAGCGCGAGGAACACACCCATGATGAAGCGCATGATCACGTTCTCGCGCGTGATGGCCTTGTAGAATTCATTGTCTTTCTGCTGCCACGTTTCCACTTCCAACGCCTCGACGTGCTTGGGGTCATCGCGCCTCAGGATTTCGGCCATAAGGTCCTGGATCTTGCTCTGCACGGCCTGGAGGTCCGGGCGGTTGGGATCTTCCAGCCAGACGAAGAGCGTCTTGGCCATGCCCTCGACATGGAGCATCTTTGCCAAGGTCTTGCGGCCCACGTAAGCCCCTGTTTCCAGATAGGGGTTTTTGCCCTCAAAGAAGCCGAGAATGTAGAACGGCTGCGAACGCGGCTGGCCGTCCTCGTCCGAGAGAAGAAAAGTCACCTGGTCGCCCACGCGCAGGCGGTAGGCTTTGCGCCACGCTCCACCCACGATACAGCCAGGCAGCGGCTTCGGCCCGCCCCGCTCGTGCAGTCCGAACTCGTGCAGGGTTTCGCGCAGTTGCAGGGGCCGCAAGAGTTCCTTCAGCCGCCCCGTCCGCAGCTCAGGCTCCAGATCCACGCCGCGCATAGTCCCGACCGTGCGGGCGGTGTCGAAAATGGCCATAGCCGGAGACTCCAGGCCAATCGTGACGCCTCTGATCCCCGGAGCGGCCTGGGCCACGGCCGCGGCCCATTCTTCGGGCTTCTGAATGCCCCAGGCGAATTCACCCACGCTGACCGTGATGTGCGCATGGATGCTCTGGAGCTTGTCCATGTAGTGCTCTTTGAAACCCTCGAGCACGGAGATGACGAGCAGATACAGCCACACGCTCACGGCAATGAGCGCCGTGGCCACCCAGGTGATGCTGCGCGCGCGCAAGTGGCGCAGGGCTATGGTCAGAACGTACACGCCGGTATTATAGCGTCAGCACCGGAGAGTTGTCACTGTGTTTCGGACTAAACCTCGGGCAGCACCACGATGAGGAAAGTGGCGATGGGGCCAAGGAACAGCGAAAACAACCACCACAGGAAACCGCTGCGCCCCTTGGCTTGGGCCAGGCCGGCGTTGATCAGCGAGAGGGTGCCCCAACCGACGAAGTATTCTGGGTTCATCGTCCGCAGTTCCCCTCTTGCCTCCTGACTCTTGCGTGGCCGATTATGCCTTAATGGCCCCGTGCAGGAGGAGATTAACAGCCTGTTCCCGGCGCCATTCAGTGTAACGTTGAATGGGTTTGTACACCCATCCAAACAGATAGAGGAGCATAACGGCAAACTTGAGGAGGATGCTGGAGTGTATTAGACCCATGATCACAGCATCGCACGCCTCTATGGCGATCGGCCGCAAGCGTTCGTCATCTATGAACGAGATGCGGTCTTTCCTCTGGTCCCGGCTGCGTGCAAAGGCAATGGCGAATTCCACCAGAGAAAAATCGTCCAGTGCGTTGATAATGTTGTGCAGAAACTGCGTGAATTCTCTAACGGGCTCCTCTTCCAAGGTTGCTTTGCCATCAATAACGAGATCGTAGACTCTTTCCCGGCATCGGTACACGTCATTACGCACCTCGCAGAGAAACGCGACTTTCAGGCACCAGAATGCCAAGCCCGCCAAGATTGCAGTCACCGTGAGAACACACAGGCCTGGTATCATCGCTTTTTCTCCCTTCCACTGGACGAAGGACGGTTTCCCCCCATCAGTTTTTCCTCGAGTTCTGCATTTCTGGCAGCCGCCTGGTCTAAACGCCTTCGCATGCGCAGGTACAGAAGGCCGAATGCCGCAACCGCGATGAAACCAAAGACCCAACCGGCCAGTTGCCAGTCAATGAATGCTCTCAATATCTTGTCAAAAAGATCTGGCAACTTGTCCTGCGGAAAATGCCAAACCGCCACTCCCAAGACCACGAACCCCAGAATAGCCACCAGCGGCCACAATCTATTCCTGTCTGCGAGCCGGAAGATGCCGTTGACAAACGCCAGAGCAACATCCCATCCGTTGGTCCGGCTTTTGGAGGAACTGACAGCATCGCCAGGAGACTTGTCGGCCATCGCGGACTTTATAAGCGCGTATCCCGCCGAATTCAAGCAATTTGTGCATTGCATCGCCACTATTGGGAGGGTGTATGTCAGTAAATGCACGAGCCAGAGCGTACCGCGGGCGTCCCGCCCGCCTTCGCCCTCGCATTCTGCCAGCCTGTCACGAGCGGGCGGGACGCCCGCGGTACATTTACTGACATGCACCCGTATTGGGACGCGCAGTATATATGGACTTGCGCACCCACGCCCCTGCGTCGTATCCTACCCTCAGGTTGTTGAGCTGCCATCTATGGATGATTCAAGGATTACCTCTGCGCCACCCCCCAGCACCGAGGCGCCGCCTCTGTCCAACAGCAGCGGCGCGGCTGAGCACCAAGTGGTTCCCGCGGCGACCGGCCCTGATAAGAGCGCCTGGATCCTGATGGCGGCGGGCCTGCTGTTCGTCCTCTGCTTCAAGCTCGTCCCGGCGCTGGTGGCGGGGCTGTTCGTGTACTCGCTCATCCATGCCATGGCGGCGCAAATGTCGGGGAAGATGCTTTCGCATAAGGGCGCCAAGATCGTAGCCGTGTCGCTGATAGTCCTGGTCATCGTCGGACTGGCGGCCGGGGTGACGGTGCTGCTCATTGGCTTCGTCAAGGGGCAGCTTGGGGACCTGCCGGGGCTGCTCGACAAGATGGAGAAGGTCGTTGAAGGCATTCTGGAAAGATACGGTTTAGCGAGCTGGCTGCCGGTCGCCAAGGGATCGAAAGACGCCCTGGCCGAGGGCTTGCGCACGCATTCCCAGGCACTCGGCATGGAAGTGGGGCGCATGCTCGTGAATGTCCTGCTCGGGATCGTCATCGGGGCCATGGCTGCCTTTGAGACCCGGCGCGCCGAGGCGCCCCTGGCAGTGGCGCTGTTCGAGCGCCTGCGCAGGCTGGAAGTGGCTTTCGAGAAAGTCGTCTTCGCACAGGTGAAAATCTCCGCGGTGAACACGGCCACGACGGCCGTCTTCCTGTTCGTCGCCCTGCCGCTGTTCGACGTGGAGTTGCCGATGCGCAAGACCCTCGTCGTCTTTACGTTCATAGTCGGGCTGATCCCAATCGTGGGGAACCTGATTTCGAACACCGCCATAGTGATAATGGCACTCGACGTTTCGGGGCCGGCCGCCGTTGCTTCGCTGGTCTTTCTGGTGGTCATCCACAAGCTGCAGTACTTCCTCAATGCCAAGATTGTGGGCGTGCACATCCGCGCCTCGGCCTGGGAGATCCTGGCGGCCCTCCTGTGTTTCGAGGTGGCCTTCGGCATACCGGGCCTGATCATGGCCCCGATAGTCTACGCCTACGTGAAAGCCGAGCTTACGGACCGCGGGCTGATTTAGCGCGCATTTCCAACCACAGAGGGTGCAGGGAATGAATTTTCGATTTTCAATTTTCGATTTTCGATTTTGGCACGTCCGGTGGTGCAATCGAAAATCGAA
>Ga0187861_10003765_pt1 | contig 13180 bp, 13 predicted proteins | sample June2016WEW_10_1_3_FD_132986 | JGI IMG/M metagenome (GOLD analysis project Ga0187861, IMG submission 132986) | Peatland microbial communities from SPRUCE experiment site at the Marcell Experimental Forest, Minnesota, USA - June2016WEW_10_100 | ecosystem: Environmental > Terrestrial > Soil >...
CCGCCAGGCCGTGCGTGCAACTGCTCGAAGAATGCGTGGCTGCGTGGAGCGCCCCCGAGGCGTCGCGCACCCAGGCGTAGACGCCGAACGTGGCAAAGCCCGGCGAGAAGCAGCCCTCGGCCTCAACGAACGTCTTGAGCGTGTCCACACTGTTGGGGATGCCGATGGGAATATGGAACTTGGCGCGCGGGTCCAGGTCTTCGGCGGAAGCTCCCGCTGCAACCGCGGCCTCGACCGTGCAGGCGGCGAGAGCGAACAGTAAAACGAAGGGCAAGAAGGGGAACATGGGCGGGTCTCCGGGTTATGCGCCCATCCTTCTGAGACCGCGTGCGGTGTATGTCAAGTCAACGCGCGAAGAGTTCAGCGGCCAGGGGGAGAGAGTCTCGTGCGCGTCGCCGGAACAATTTGAAATCGGCGATGGTTGCAATCGGTCCTCGTTCCAGGTATGGTTGTGTTTGGTCGCGCACGAGACGTCTGCTGGAGTGTGCGCCAGGGGATGCTAGAGGCGAGGTGGGTTATGAAGAACAAGTACACGGCCGTCATCCGGCGAACTCCGCGGGGCTGGTGGATTGCGAAGTGTGTTGAGATTCCGGGAGCTCTGACCCAAGGCCGCACCAGGGCAGAGGCAAAAGAGAACTTGAAAGACGCAATCCAGCAGATCATCGCCTCTGAGACCGAAGAGGCCGCCGCCACGCTCGCCGAGGGCGCCGTGCTTGAGAGCGTCACGGTGACAACTTGAAACGCAGAGTTTTGCGCGCCCAAGGCCCCAGGCAATCGTTCTGAGACCGCGTGCGGTGTATGTCAAGTCAATGCGTTCAGCGAACGATACGTCCCGCCGCCTGCTGCTTGCGCTGGCCATCGCCTTCTGGTGTGATTGCGGAGCGGCGGAGACCAACGAGGGCAGCACAAACATGGAAATTGACGCTCAACTGCCCGGCGGAAATGTCATTGTCGAGAAGATCGAGGGCGACACGGTCTTCCTGCACCAGGACCTGCGCGACACGGCCGGAGACTGGTTCTACTGGTGCTTCCGCGTGCGCGGGGCGGCGGGGCGCACGGTCACGTTCAGCTTTACCCACGGCGACGTGTCCGGGACGCGCGGCCCGGCCTGCTCGACTGACGGCGGCAAGACGTGGACGTGGTTGGGACTTCCCAAGGCGGAAAATGCGGGCGCGCCCGCCAAGAAACCGCCCGCGTTCCAGTACACCTTTGCCGCAGACGCGGGCGAGGTGCGGTTCTGCTTCGGGATTCCTTATTTTGAGAGCGACCTCAAGGACTTCCTGGCGAAGCACCACGGCCGGCCTGAGCTAAAGGCGGAGACGCTCTGCAAGACGAAGAAGGACCGCGCGGTCGAGGTGCTTTTCTTCGGCCCGCCGGCGGGGAAGGGCGAGTATCGCCTGGTCTTCACCTGCCGGCACCACTCGTGCGAAAGCATGGCCAGTTACGAACTGGAAGGCATCCTCGAAGCCCTGCTGGCGGACGACCAGACCGGGCAATGGTATCGCGAGCACGTCTCCGCCGTGATCGTGCCGTTTGTGGACAAGGATGGAGTGGAAGACGGCGACCAAGGCAAGAACCGCAAGCCTCACGACCACAACCGGGATTACGCCGGCGAGCCAATCTATCCCGCGGTGGCGGCACTGAAGAAGCTGCTGGCGGAGTGGTCTGGCGGACGGCTGGACCTCGCAGTGGACCTGCATTGCCCCTGGCGGTTGGACAACGTGATCCAGTTCATCGGCGGGCCGGACCCGAAGATGTGGGAGCGCGTGGGGGAGTTGAGCCGGATGCTGGAGGAGACGAAGCAAGGCCCGCTGCCTTTTTCCGCGAAGGACAACTTGCCGTTCGGGAAGAATTGGAACACCGACACGGCGCCCCAGAAGGGCTTCGCCCGCTGGGCAGGAGAGCTTCCGGGGACGCGCATTGCGACGACCATCGAGTTCCCTTACGCGACCGCGAAGGGCGTGGAGATTACGCCGCAGAATGCGCGGCTGTTCGGGCGCGGCTTGGCGGAGGCGATGCGGGCGTACATGGAGAAGAATCCCTAAGCTTCCAGAAACACGTTGACCAGGATTATAGTCATGGTAAACAAGACGGGCGGGTGGCGGTTGAGATCAGCAGCGAGGCACTGGAGCATGTCAAATGGTTTGAGCGGAAAACCGCCCATTTCCTGGTGGACGAGATTGAGCGCATCCTGTCTGGTGATCCGGTCACGGAAACCAAGAACAACAAGATCTTGCGCACGAATCCGTTCGCCCAGCGCCAATTGAGCCTGCGCGGGAGATACCGAGTCTTGTTCAACCTTGACCACTTGGCGCGCGTGGTGAATGTCGTAGCGGTGGGCGAGAAGAAAGGCGCGGCATTATTTGTCCGTGGGGAGGAGTTCAGAGCGCATCATGAAAGTGGTTTCACTGAGCAAAGTTAAAGCGCGCTTAAGCGCATACGCGCGTATCTGCCATAAAGAACCGGTGATCGTCACCGTGAACGGCGCCCCGGCATTTGAGATGGTGCCGCTGGATGGGGAAGACGACCTGATAAATCAACTCATCGCGCACAATCCGAAGTTCAGGGAGTTGCTGCGGCGCAGCCTGAGTTCCAAGAGCATGAGCATGGCGGAGGCCAGACGCCGGCTGTAACCTTATTCGCTTGATGGAACGTTTCTCGCCGGGTGACCTGTGGTGATGAAATGGCTGCTTAGATTAACCTGTTTCCTCGCGCCGGCCCTCTTACTTGTGGGCGTAGTCCTCTTGTGGAGCGCATCTGAACAAGAGCGGAACTTCGAGGCAATTCTTAAAGCAGAGCCTATCCACATCGCCGTGGACTTTTCGAAACCCGGCAGGTACGAAGGCGTCCTTAAGCACACTTTTCATACCAGGCTCGGGATTGAACTGGTCCTGGAGACGACGCCGGCGTTCACTACGGAACAAGAGGCCATGGCTGCCGCTGCTGGATTGCAGGTGCTGCTGCGAATACACAAAGGAGACAAGGAGGCGTTTCCAGAGACGAAAATCAAAAAGCCTTACCCAACGACGATTTGGTGGCAACAGGGCCCGCAACCATACAGGCTCAGGCTTGGCATCTACGCACACCACTTTGGTGAACTTGGTGACTACGACTTGTCGTTGGAGGTAACAAATGCGGCGCCGGGGCTCGCCAGCCGCCCCCAGGTACTTACCGCGAACTATTTCCCAATAGACACCTCAGAGTATGAGTTTACAGACATCTTCGTCAAGCGCGGCCTCGCCATTCTTTGCTTTTGCTTCCTCTTTGGCCTTGGAGCCGGCGCCGTCCTGTGGCGCGCGCTGGTTCGTTGGCAACGCGCCAGAGGGCATAAAGCAGCGTGATCTGCATTCTAACTCTCAGTACTTGCCCCACTTGTGCGCCGTTTCGTACATCGCCAGCACGTTCTCCGTCGGCGAATTGTCCTGGAGCATGTGCGTGGGGGCGAAGCAGTAGCCGCCGCCCGGCATCATGACTTCCAGAACTTCGCGCGCGTTCTGCGCGGTCTGTTCGGGCGTGCCGAAGGCCACCGGACCCGCGGTGGAGATGCAGCCGTGGAAGGCCAGCTTGCCGCCGTAACGCTGCTTCAGGTACGCGGGCGCCATGTTCTTGGCTTCGGGCTGCAAGGTGTCCACGGCGCCGATGCCCATCTCCGCAAAATCGTCGAAGGCCCAACTGCTGGACCCGCAACTGTGGATCAGGACGGGAATCTTCCAGGCCTTGGCCAGGTCCACGAATTTCTGATGGCGCGGGCGGATGTGTTTACGGAACAGTTCCAGGCTGATCAGCGGACCCTTCTGCGTGCCCAGGTCTTCGCCGAGCCACAGGAAATCAATGCGCCCGCGGCCGGCTTCAAGTATTCGCGCGGTGACCTCCAGTTGCACCGCCAGCCGCCGGTCAATCAGCCGCAGGCCCGCGGGCTCGTCGGTGAGCAAATCCACCAGTACCTGCTCCATGTTGCGCAGCATTGCGTCCTTGTTGATGATGTCCACGGTCCCCGGGCCGCCGGCGTGGATGGCGAACCCTGCGTGCCGCGCGCACTGTTCGGCGATCTTGGAGTAATCGAAGTGGTCCGGCTTGGGCAGCGGCCAGGCTTCGATCTGTTCCAGCGTGGCGTCGCGCAGGGGGAAATCGCAATAATCCCAGTAGCCCCCCGATTCGTGCGCGATCCAGCGCGTGCGGATGCCCCAGATGTCTATGTTCCTGTCCGGCAAGTCGGGGTGCAGCTTGGGCCCAATGTACGGCGCGTCCACGCCGCGGAAATCCACGCCCAGCGCGCGGCGCAAGCCTTCGCCATCGTTCCGGGCCAGGCCGTAGTGCTGCTTGAGGCGCCAGTCAATGTCGGCGTTGGCGGAGTAATTGATCGGCACGCGGTCGGGGACCTGCCGCGCGAAAGTTTTTAGAACACGTTCTCTTGAAGTCATGTTTGTGCCCTCGCCAGGATGCCCGCTAACTTGAACTATTCACCACAGAGCACACAGAGAACACAGAGTGAGAAGATGGTCCGGACATTTCACACACCGAACTCTGCTCCCTTCTCTGTGCTCTCTGTGGCGGATAGCGCTTGCGCCACGCGCGCCTGCGCCGTTCCTTTCACAATGAACACGAGTTCCGCCTGCGCTTTGGCGGGCGGATTCCCGCCCACCTCAAGACCTCCCGCCGAGTAATCGAATGAGAGCAGCCGTCCGCCGGCGGGCACGAAGCCCTTGGCCCGGTAGACGTCGTCTCCCAGCCCCATGATGCGCCGCTGCAAGTCCGCAACGTCGGTATCGCCGCTGAAACGCAGCGCCAGGCGCGCGTAGTCAGGATCCACGCAGGCGGCCAGCTCGCCGCTCAGGCCGCGCTCGGGCGCAGGTCCGAACAACTCCACGTCCACGGCGCAGCGGCAGGTACGCAGGATGCGCGCCCGCGGCGAGACTTCGCGGATGGCGTTCTCCGCCGCGGCGATTTCTTCCGCCGAGGCCAGGTCCGTCTTATTCACCAACACCTGGTCGGCGGCCTGCACCTGGCTGAGTATGGCGGGCAGAGTATGGATCAGCTTGAGGAAACTCTTGGGGTCAACCACGGCGCAGATAGAAGACAGGCCATACAGCTTGTCGAGGCGCGTTTCCCGCAGCAGCGCGGGGACGACCCGCGGGTCGCTCATGCCGCTGGCTTCGACCACGACGCCTTCAACCGGCCCGGCCGCGCCAAAACGCTGCGGCAGCTTCTCCAGAGCGTCAATGAATTCAGCGACGAGGCAGCGGCAGAAGATGCTCCCGCCGGGGAGGGTCTGCACCGCCGCGCCGGCGGCGCGCAAGCGCACGCCGTCCACGTCGCACGAGGAAAACTCATTGACCAGGCAGACGATGCGCCGCCGGTTCCGCTCGACAACCCGCTGCAAGAACGTGGTCTTGCCGCTTCCGAGGAAGCCGGTCACAAGGGCAAGCGGAATCATCAGGGTTCAACCCGGACTATTCACCGCAGAGGCGCAGAGAACGCAGAGTGAACTGATGAACTTAATGTCCATGAACCAGATTCTCCTGCTGTTCTCTGCGCCCTCTGCGTCTCTGCGGTGAAGCATGGAGCTCAGCGCTTTGCCTTGGCCGCGTGCCGCGCCTGGATGGCCCGCACCAGGGTGTCCTGATCGGGGATCAGGGACACGAAAGCGGGTTCACCGTCCAGGCAGATCGTGGGGAGATTTGCGACCTTCAGGCGCGACATCATGGCGATGCCCTCCCGCGTGGTGATGCGGTGCTCCGTGATCCGGACCGGCGCAGCCGCGTGCTTGGCCGCGCGCTGCACCGCGTCCATCATGTACTGGCAGGGCGCGCAGGAGGCGGAATCGAGCGTGATCACGTCTATTATGACCTGCGGTTCGTGCGCGTAGTCGGGCAGCTTCACGGTGTCGGCGCCGGCGGCCGACTGCGCGATGATCGTGCGCTTGGCCACTTCGCGTTGATACCTGTCGTGCACCATGGCCGCCACAGCCATCAGGTTCCGCTCCGGCACGTTGAACGGCAGGTCGCAGCCGGGGGCGAGGACGAAGCCGCAGCCGCCGCCGATGTCAATGCAGCGGATGGCGTCGAGCTTGGCATCGTCCTCATTGCCCAGGAGGAGGACGGCGGTGAGCTTGAGGTTGCCGCCGAAGGACTTGTTGCAGGCGCGCGTGATGTCGCGCACTTTTTCCAGCGGGATGTTCTCGTCAATGGACATGTTGTCGCAGGCCGTCGCGCCCATGGCTTCCAGGTTGCGGGAAGCGTCGCCGCAGACGAAGAGCGACGAGTACGCGCGCCGTTCCCGGATAAAGTTGAACAGCTCATTCAACGGCGACGCGCAGAACTCCTGAAAGTGCGCCGCTGAAATCTGGCTGGTCATCGGATCCACCACCGCGATCACGTCCGCGCCGTTCTCCAGATAAGCCTGGGCGGCCTTGCGCCCGACGCTGGCGCAGAAACCGGCCACCGCCTTGACGTAATCGGGATGGTCGAACATCTGCATGAAGATCGAATTGCCCAGGAGGTGCAGGGCGAGGGTGAAGGGGCCGCAGATCAGCCCGTAGAGCGCCACGTCCGCGCCCACGTCTTTCTTCAGGGTCCGCAGGGCTTGCAGTGCGACGGGGAAGCGCGCCTGGGACGCGTCGAAAACCGGCAGTGCGGAGAGGTCCCGGCCCTGCTCCAGCGGGTGCGTGGCCACCGACGGCGGCCCCTGCTCGCTCCAGCGCAGCTCGCAGCCGAGCGCCTCGGCCTCCATCTGCAGATCGAACATCACGGGCAGGCCGTCGGGCCGGTACAGTTCCACGGCCTTCTTCAGCCCCCGGACCACCAGGTCCGCCGATTGCAGGTATTCGGCGGCCTTGCAGCCGATGAGCTTCGCGCCGTGGGAGCCGACGAAAGGCAGCCAGGCCGGACGCGGCGTGGTTTCGTTGCGGACGGCTCGCAGGAGAAGTTCCCGGCCCTTCAGTGGAGTGTTCATAGAGCGCAACCTTTACCGGTGTCCGAATCGAATGCAAGATTTTTTTTGCGTTCTGGGTGAAAAAGTGTTGACACTCGTTCAATGTGAGTTACGCCAGCACACGCAGTGCGATGAACGCGCCGCGAACATGTGGGGCCGCGCAGCAAATCGTTCCACAAGCGTTGGGCGGGCCGCGCGGCGCGCCAGGGAAGAGCCTTGAAACTGTGATCGGATGAAACTGAGCCTATGCCGCTGACGATTGAACAGATTGCCCATTCACGGGAGATTCTCCTCGAAAAACACGCCGCGCTGGTGAACCAGGTCAGCCGCCTGGCGCAGGAAGCCGCGGAATCCAGCGAGGCGACGGAGAACTCTAAATCGCCCCTCAGCAGCGCCGAGAACGCCTCGGACACCTTCGAGCAGGACTTCGCCTTCATGAGCATCGAGAGCGAAGAAAGCCTGCTGCGCATGGTGGATCGCGCGCTGCAGCGCATCCGCGAGAACAAGTACGGCCTGTGCGAGGAGTGCGGCGAGGACATCAACCACGAACGCATTGAAGCGCTGCCCTGGGCCACGATGTGCGTCCAGTGCCAGGCGCGCGAAGAGCGCGGTGAATTGCGGCGCCAGCGGAAGGGCGCCGAGTTCGAGATCGTGGACGATTCCGAAGAAGCGCTCATCGGCGACGACAAAGGCCACGCTTAACCCGGATTTCTCAACACAGAGGAACGCAGAGGGGGTGAAGAGGTGAGGGGTGAAGAGGTGAACGGGTGAACGGCCTCACCTCTTCACCTCTTCACCTCTTCACCTGCTCACTTGTTCAGGCTTCTTCTCTGCGCTCTCTGCGTCTCTGCGGTGAATGAGGCGGCTAGAACTCAAGCGAGAAGCCGGCGTAGACGCCTCTGCGGGGAAGATATTGGGGCGCGAAGACGCCAATGCCTGTGCCGTTCCTGATCTCGTAAACCTTATCGCCGACGTTGACGACGTCGAGGCGCGCCTTCAAGCGGTTCTTACTGGAACACTTGAACGTGTGCACAACGCCGGCATTCACCGTGACGTAGCTGGGCAGCTCCTCTTTGTTGCAGAAGCCCCCGTACAAGCCGCTTCCATAGAGCGCGTCCGTGTAGAACTTGGTGTCATGCCACTTGTAGGATGCGCCGGCCGAGGCGGTTATGTCCTGATCGTGATCCAGGTGATACCAGTGGGTCTGCATGTAGGCGAGTTCGTCTGCGGCAAACTGGAACTGGCCTGAGATGAGGCCCTTGGCCAAGGCCCGGCTGCACGCCAGATTGCCGTAAGCCGAAAAACCTTTGTGATCGTAATTGAGCGTGAGCTCGACGCCGTAAACCTTGCCGCGGTCGGCATTGTTCGGCGAGAAAATCATGGCCGGCCCGAACTGCCCTTCGTCGAGCACGTATCTCTTGAGCTTGTAGTAGCCATCCGCGCCCGCTTGCAAACCGGGCAGGACCTTTTGCAGCACTCCCGCGTCAAAATAATGGTAGCGCTCGGACTTCACCGGCGAACTGGCATTGTTATTGGGATCGGCCCCGTAGGTTGTATTATCGAACAGCGAGATGCTCCCCGCCTGGACGAGTTCCAGCGGGGGCGGGGTAAAATACCGGGCGTAGCCGAAATGCACTGTGGACTGGCTGGTGGCCTGGATAACCGCATTCACGCGCGGGCTGACTTGGTACTCATTGAGATAGGCGTTCCAGCCGTCAAAGCGCAGGCCGTAGTTGACGGTCAGTTTGTCCAGAGCTTTCCATTCATCCTGGCAGTAAACGCCGTACGCATAAGCCCGCTTGCCGTAGTCATTGGGAATGTCGAAAGGCGTCGTGCCTGACTGCGCCCATGCGGAACCGTTCCAATCCGCGGGCAGGACCCAATTGGATGTGTTCACCGCCGCTTCTTCGCCGGTGAAGGTGAAGCCCCCGCGCAGTGTGTGGCTGGGATTCAATTCGAAGCGCAAATCCCCCTGCAGGCCGGTCGAGAAAAGGCTGTGATCCACCTTGCTCGCCACGCCGTTGAACATCAGATCGCCCACCTGGTCCGGCGAGAACGAAATGTCGCTGAAGCGCGTGAACTGGCACAACTGAAAATCCACCGCATTGATTTTCTTCTGATAACCCAGCACGTCAAAGTAGCACTGCTCAGCCTGGTTTTCGTTCAGCCTGGCCGAATCGAACGCGGTCTGGGCGCCGTACTGGAATTGGGCCGTCTGCCCCGCCCTGTTGGGAAGTTGGAAATCGCTGTCCGCGCCGCTGAGGATCAGGTTCAGCCGGCTGGTGTCGTCGAGGATATACGACAAATAGGCAAAGCCCTTGTACTGGTCGGTATTGTCATGGATGGGCCGATAGCTGCTGGTCGGGTTGGCCATGCCGGCGCCATCGTGCAGATAACTTTCGGTGAAGTAGTACGTCAGTTTCTTGGCAGTGCCGCCATATTCGAAGCTGGGATTGATGGTGTCGAAGCTCCCCCCATAGCACGAGACCGCGCCACCCTCCAGGCTCGCGCCGCTCTTGGTTTGAATGTCCACGATTCCCGCCGTGCGGCCGCCGTACTGGGCGGGCAGCGTGCCCACGATGAGCGAAACCTTATCAACGAACTTGGTGCTCAGTTCCTGGCCGAAGCCCAAGAGCCCATCGGGCAGCAGCATATCGTTGATGCGGTACTGCAGGTTGGCCTCCTCGCCGCGGACGTGCAGGCGCTTGTCCAGCTCGTCTTGAACGACGCCGGGAAACCGCAGCATGGTCTGGTCGAAGGAAGCATTGTCTCCCTGTGACTGCGTGTCTATGTGCTCGCTGTTGAGCGTGTATTTTGTCGCGCCCAGGCTGGGCGCAATCTGCTCGCGGGAGACATCCAGCTTCTTGGCAACGACAAGGACTTCAGGCAATGTGACCGGTTCCGCGGCGTCTTTGGCTTCCAGCCTTGGGGCCTTGGCCGGTTCCTCGGCGCAAACCGCCAAGGACAGGCACAGCGCAGTGCAAGCGCACAAGACCAAGATGAACCGCACAACCGTCTCCTTTGTGGTGCGGGCTTCCAGCCTGCACCTCTCTTGCCTTCTCAATCCGCGCCCTCCCTGTACAGGCAGGATGCCTGCACCACAAGTCCGGTAATGCGCCCGGCTGCGTGAGCCAGGACGGGGCCTAGAATGCCACCTGGAAGTTCACGACGAAACTGTCGTTTCGCACCTTGTGGAATGACACGTTCGGGGTGTCAACCTCGGGATTGAAAACCCAATTGTAATTCGCCTGGATCTTCGCGTTGTGGCCTTTGATGTAGTAGTTTACGCCGCCGGTGACCACTCTGGTACTGTAGACATCGGTATGAGTAGGGTCAATTGGATCCGCAATCAGCACGTTCTGGAACTCCTGATAGCGGCCGAGGAACTCGAACTTCTTGAGCCAATTTGGGCAGGATTCACGGAAGGCGCTCTCAGACAGCTTATATCCCATTGCGGTATAGAAGCCTGACGTGCTGACAGGCTTGCCGTCTTCCTGTGTGTAAATGGACTTGGCATAAGTGCCGTTGCCGGCCAGGTCAACCACGGAACCCGGCGCCATGCGGTCTCTGAGCAACTTCCATTCGCCTCTTAGCCACAAGCCACTAACTACGTCGCCCGGCGCGTAATAAAGCCAGGCGGAGTGGTCGAAAGCGTTCGTTCGCACGGCTACCAGGCCATTCTCGGGATTTGACAGCGGGGACGGGTTGTTGGAAGTGCCGTGGACGCCAAACAGTGTGCCGCCGCCGATTTCCAGGTCGCCCCAAGTCTTGTCCTTAGAGACCGGCTGCAGCAAGAGGCGGTAGCCAAAATCCTTCTTGTTGCTGGTGTCGGAACGGTTCGCGCCGTCACCGGCCGAACCGAAGAAATTGCCGGCGCCATCCTGGACATTGAGCCAGTACTGGAAGCGCTCGTCCCACCATGTGCCGTGGGCATAGGCGCCCAGAAGATAGTGGGCATCAGTCAAACCGACGAAAGACCGTTCCACGAAGTCCAGTTGGCCGTTTTCACGAATGGATTCCTCGCCCGTGTACTCTTCGAGCTGCCCGATCGTGAAGTCATGGTGCGGAATCACGCCATGATAATTGATGTACCCAAATTCCATCATTCTGGGCACGGTGCCCGCACCGCTCTCCATGTTGGAGATGGTTTTGGTGCTGCCAAAGCCGCCCGGTTTTGTGCTGCCCACGAGACTCTGGTACTCGGGTCCCACGTTGTTGATCGTCTTATATACGGTGCCGGTGTTGACTTGGTTGTCTGTAACCAGCGGGAAGCTGCTGTTCTCCTTTGCTGGATCAATCTGCAGGACGGCACTCACGTTCTCATGGATATCTATTGCGAATGTCAATTGCATGCGGCGAATGCGGAAGCTGCTTTTATCCGAGCCGTCGTTGGTGTCGCTGACGTTGTTCATATTGGGATCATCAAAGAGGGCCCTGTGGTCGGTCTGGAAGCCATAATACCAGTTCTGCAACAAACCGCCTATGCGCAGCTTGCCCTCTCGCGTCTTAGCGGGGGCATCCGGGCCGTAGTATTTGCCGAGCGCCTTATCCACCGCGCTGGGACCGGCCATAGCGGCGGCAGCGTCCTTGTTCTTCCGGAATTCATCGAGTTCCTTCTTCATCGTCTGCCATTCGGTCTCGCTGATTTCAAACGCGCCGGCCGCGGCCGCAAACAGTTGCAGTGTTATCAGCAAGAACCTTCCGTGCTTCCACATGAGCTCTCGTCCCTTTCTGCTCTTAACAACCCCGGATTGGCCAGCAGCCTTCGCTGCTGCTGTGACTGTGCTGTTACATGTACGGCGGAACGGGGCCGGCGGGACACAATGAATTTTCGATTTTGGATTTTTGATTTTCGATTTTCGTAACCGTTCAGTCTGGGCTGCGATCATAAGGTAGCCGTTTCATAATTCCCATTCTTCCCATTCCTCCCATAGAACCTGGCGGAACCCTCCCCGTGGCCGCTTGCCGGCCCGCGCGGTAGGACAGCCTTTCCAGGCTGTCCGGACAGGCTGGAAAGCCTGTCCTACCGCCGCCGCAGCCGCTCCAGTGCCCGATAGGCGCGCTTCTTCGCGGCCTCGGCAGACAAGCCGCACCTGGCGCCAATCTCGTGAAACTCCAACCCGCCGTGAATCCGCAGGACCAGGATTTCCCTGTCCAGCAGGGGGAGTTCCGCGAAGGAGGCCTGAACGATTTGGTTCTCCTCCTGCTCCTCGGCAGGGGAGTCTGCTTCTGGCGCCACCGCGCTGGCCTGGAGATTTGCCTCAGCCTGGGCTTTGCGCTTGCGGCGCAGCAGTTCGTCACGGCAGATATTGCGCAGAATGGTGACCAGCCAGCCGGCGAACGGCTTGCCGGGTTCATAAGACGACCGCGCGCGGATGAGCCGCAGAAAACACTCCTGCACGGCATCCTCCGCCGCGGTTGCATCCCCGAGCATTGCCTGAGCCGCCAGCAGCGCGCGCCCGGTATGGCGGCGGACCAGTTCTTCAAAGAGCTTCTCATCAGCGGAAAGACGAAACGCGGCCATCGCCTCTTCGTCAGTGAGCCGTCCGTATTCCATTACCGCGCTACTCCTGGCGGGGAGCGCTCTGCGGCTGACAGGTCCGGTGACGCACCCCAATTCAGTTTACACCGACATGCAGATTAGGCTTGTGGCATTGGGCGTCCCGCATTGTGCCAAAATTGCGGGCGCGCAATTCAGGGAACTGCGCGACTCGCACAATTCGGCGAAATGTGCGACAATGAAGAGATGGCCTCGTTCTGGTCGAATCGCAACTTAAGCGGCACGCGCGACGCCGTGTTGATACACGGTCTGGCGATGCTTGCAGGCTGCGTCTTCCTCGTGCTGGCCGTTATCCTGCGCCCGGATGACCAAGCCTTCGGCCCGGGTTTGGGCACGGCCCTCTCTGCCACTGGTGTTTTCCTTGTCTGGTCGCTAACGCTGGCTGCGCCGGAGGAGCCTAAGATGCTTGAGACCGTTCGCGCAGCCGCCAGGAAGTGGCTCGACGAGCACAAATAGTGGCGGGTAGTTTGTGGAGCAGAGCCGCGTTTATTTGCGGGTGTCGTCGTAAACACGGCTTAAGTCCCGCAGTCTCAGGTGCAACAGAACTGGCAAAGACCCTTGCGCCTGGGGTGCATGTCAGCAAATGTACCGCGGGCGTCCCGCCCGCTCGTGGCAGGCTGGCAGAGCGCAGGGACGAGGGCGGGCGGGACGCCCGCGGTACGCTCTGGGCCACGCATTTACTGACATGCA
>Ga0187861_10003768_pt1 | contig 13174 bp, 1 predicted proteins | sample June2016WEW_10_1_3_FD_132986 | JGI IMG/M metagenome (GOLD analysis project Ga0187861, IMG submission 132986) | Peatland microbial communities from SPRUCE experiment site at the Marcell Experimental Forest, Minnesota, USA - June2016WEW_10_100 | ecosystem: Environmental > Terrestrial > Soil >...
CAGCGTACCGCGGGCGTCCCGCCCGCCTTTGTCCTCGCGCTTTGCCAGACGGCTACGGGCGGGCGGGACGCCCGCGGTACATCATTCCTCTCCGTACAGCGTGGGTTCGCACCAATCCGCCGCGTTGTAGCGGCTGCCGGCACCGCCATCTGTGACGATCAGACGCAGGCGCTTGACGCCGGCCACGGGCACGTCGGCTTTCTTCGGCGCGTCGAGGCCGGAAAGGAGCGGCGAACTCCAGAGCTTCTTGCCGTCGCCATGAACCTCGAAGACTACCGACCCGCGCCCCTCGGCGGCCGCATCCACGCCCACGGTCGCGGTGAAGCGCTTGAAGCGGCCATCGAGCGGGTATTCGAGCAGGCTTTGCGCGAAGCAGCCGAGGCCCAGGGCAAAAGTTTCCTCGCCGATTTTCAGCTTCGCGCCGATGATGTTCCGCCCGGGCCTCGGATTGCCCACGTTTTGATCGGCGTGGATCGGTTCCAGCGCCGTCAAGGGGAAGGCGCCGCCGGGATATTCGAGGACCGTCCAGCGCGTCGTGTTGCCGCCCTGCGGGTAGCTGAGCGCGACCGCAGCCTTCCCGCCGCCGAGCAGCGCCTTGGGGATCACGAAGACCGCCGCGCGCATGCCGCCCGACAACTCCTTCTCAGAGTGGCGCAAGTCCCATGTCCCGGCGGGCTTGCCGTTGACGGTGACTTCGGCAACGTAGCCCGTGTCGTCGAGGAAGTACCCTTTGCGCAGGACCAGGCCCGAGCCTTGCGGCACGGCGGCCTCGAAGCTCTCCGTCCCTCCGGCGGCGAAGCGCAGCCCCGCACACTGCCGCTCCTCGCCGTCCGGAGCGCGTCCCGCAAAGTTGGCCGGCGTGCCGCCGGACTGGCGGTACGCCGCGCGCGCGCCGGCGCCAGGAGCGAAGGCCTCCACGACGCGCTGCGGCCACGTGCTTTCCTTCCCGTCGCGGACCCAGAGGCGCGCGAGCGCCTCGGCGGCCGGTTCGCCTTTCTCTTTGAGCACGAACATGACCGGAATTTTGCCGGCCGGATACCAGCCGCCGGCAGCGGCAACGGGCGCTCCCAGGAGGTCCTCAGCTCTGGCTACCTCCAGCCCCGTCTGCGCGAAGGAGATCGCGCCCGGATCGTCGTTCCGCCAGACCGCCGCCACCGGCGCGCCTTCTTTCTGGAAGAGGCAGCACCGCGTGCGGCCGGGAATGACATCCGGGACCTCGATCTCGGCGATGAACTTAGCCTGCCGCAACCAACGGCGCGCATTTACCATGCCCCACCAACTGGGCTTGAAGAGATACGCGCTCGGCTTCTCGAACAGCGGCGAGCAGGCCCGCGCGCGGCGGTACGTCAACCCCAACCCCAGGCGTTCCGTGTCTTCGTTCGCGATGCTCAGCGCCGGTTGGAGGCCCATGCCCGCCATCAGGAAGGCCGCACGGACCAGGTACGCCGCCTGATCGAACCCGCTCAGCCCCTTCGGGTCCTTCTCCACCGCCCAATCCAGGTCCGTGCAGTAGATGGACTTGGGGTTCTGCGGCGTCCCCTTGAGCGTCTCCTGCAAGCGCCGGATGTAGCGGATGATCTGGGCGTCCTCGGGCGAGAGGCGGCCGACATCCAGGCGCACGTTGACGCCCGTGAAGTGTTCGAGCGCGCCGCACGCGGCGAGGCGCTCGATGTACGGCAGCGCGGTCTCGCGGTTCATGCCGCCGATCAGCAGGGGCGTCTTCGGGCAGTAGATGCGCCGCCAGCGGTCGGCGGCTTCGAGAAACGGTGCGAAGCGCTCCGCTTTTATCCCCAGCGCGCCCGAACCGTCGGGATTGTCCCAGATTATATAGCCGGCGGTCTCGGACCCCACGCCGCGCATCATCTCACAGACATAGTTGTCCCAGTCCTCGATCCGCTCCGGGATCATGAAGGTGTCCACCGCGTGGCCCTCGTCGCGCGGACGGCGCGCGAAGGCGCCGGCCTTCCGCTGGTCGTAGCCAATGCCCGAAGCCCAGTAGGCGCTGTAGCCCAGCAACAGCATCGGCTCGCCGCCGAGCTTGCGGCTGGCCCGCAGGCGCTGGAGGGACGAGTCGGTCTGGAAGTTGCCCGGGTGGTATTCGACCCAATCCCAATCTTCGTCTATGTACGCGGCCAGATCGTCAATCGGCGCGCGCAGCTTCCAGGGGTCCGAGAGCGCCGCCTGCCAGTCCTCCCCAAGCAACTGGGCCAGGTTGGCGACGAGCACATCCTGGTCCAGCGTGACACGCACCGCCGTGCCTTCGAGCAGCTCCGCGCGAACCGAGTACATGCCCGCGGGCAGCGCCTTGGCGAGGACCACACGCACGCGGCCGCCCGGCTCGACGGTGAGCACGCTTTCGGGCACAGCGCCGCCGGCGGGCTCGCCGCGCCAGTCGAAGGCCCCGCCGCGGACCCGCACCGCCTTCGCCGCGGCCCGGTCGTAGTTGGAGAGCCAGGCCGCCGCGTCAGTGCCGGGCGCCAGCACGTTCGAGTCCCCTATGTCCTCGAGTTCCAGATTGAGACGCTCGTCCTTCGGCAAATGGGTCTCGACCGCGATGTCGTCAATGAAGATCGTTCCCGAGCTGCCGCTGGCCCGTGTGGCGAGCACGGCGATGTGCAGCCCCAGCGGATAACTCGGCACGAAACTCAGCACCGGCAACTCCTCCCGCCAGGCCACCGGGATGACCGGCAGCAGGAACTTCAACTCGCGCCAGCCGGTCCAGTCCACGCGCACGGCGTCCTGCAAAGCACCGGCGGTGGCCCGCGGCAGGAAGAAATCCCACTGTCCCATGTGTTGGCCTTTGTTCACGCCGCGGCGATCGCCGATCAGCGGGTACAGCAGCGCGCCCGAGCCGTCGCCATGGACCCACAGCGTCACGCTCACCGGCACGCCGGGGATGGACGGATCAACGGCGACGAAGCGCTCGGCGTTCTTCTCCTTATCCCACTGGATGGCCAGCGACCTGGCGCCCCCGTGCGCCTTCTCGGCCGACGTATGCGCCGCGGCCGTGCCTGCCGGCGGGGAGTTCGCAATCCCGCTGCCCTTGGTGGCGAGGTAGCCGCGGTCCGCCTCAAACGTCGCGAGCGTCACGTGGCTGTCGGGCTTGGAGAGCACCAGGCGCCGTTCGAACGTCACCGACGCGTCCTTCGCGTCGCAGGCCGTCACAGCCAGCGTGAACGGTCCGGTGGCCTTGGCGGCGGCTGCCGCATAAGGCGCGAGGTCAACCTTGAAGACACGGGTTTCAGTCGGAGGCAGCGCCAGCGTCTGCTGGCCCTTGGCCAGCACCTCCTGGGCACGATCGAGCAGCACCCAGTCGGCTTTCACGGTCCGCTCGCCGCCCGGCCAGGCGTTCTGGACCGTCACGGTCGCGCCGGCCGCGGGCGCATACTCGTGGTTCGGATCGTCGTAGCCGATCGCCACCGAGAGCGTCTCGGAGAGGCGCTGTTGCGTCCAGACAAGAACCGGGCCCAGGTACACGGTGCCGTGCCGCGGCGTCTTGCTGCCTTGGGCCGGCCGCGCGTCAATGCGGAACGCAGCGAGTTCGAGCGGGAAGTCAATCCCGTCGGTCGAGCCGTGCCGGGTGTTGGTGCCGATGCCGACGCCAGGCAGATCAATCTCGAAGTAGCGCCAGTCGTCGAAGTCCAGGACACAGAGCTTCCGGTCGTCTTCGACGCGTTTCCAGCCGCCAGTCCAGAAGTCGGCCATGTCGCTGTAGTCGTGGATGATGACGCTCAGCCCCGCGCCGCTCTTGTCGCCCTTCACCCAGAACCCGGCGCGGAAGGCATTGCCCGGCAGGTAGCGGTCATGCTCGTCCCGGTCGTTGAAGACCGCGCCGTCGCCTTCGAAGTCCACGCGCAGGGCGTACGGCCCCGGCGGCCGCGGGCCGGCGTCGCCCTGGGCGAGGATGCTGTCCAGGCCGGCGCGAGTGAGGCTCACGGACGTCTGCGCAAAAGGTGTGAACCGGTACCACTCGCCGACGGTGAAGTTGGACAGCCTTGACCAGTCGGGGTCGAGACGCTGGTTGCCTTGCCCCAGATAGCCGCGCGTCATCCAGCCGCCACGGACATCCGAGAACGTCTCGAAGAGGAAGCGGCTGTTGGCCAGGACCAGCGTCTCCTCGATGCGGGCAGAGACCTCGGGCAGGTCCGGCGACAGCACGTCCCCCGTGATGCGGAAGGGCGGCAGGAACAGCCACAGGTTTTCCGGGGCGAGGTCCAGCGGGGTCTCTTTCTCCGCGCCGCCCGCGACCGTGACCGCGAAGTTCCGCTCGGCCACGGCGTTCTCGTTCCGGTCCGTGACGACGACGTGGGCGCGGAACGCCGCGGGCTGGCCGGTGAAGTTGCGGACGTCGAGAAAGAGCCGCATCGCATCCGCGGCCACGCGCGCCCTGGGGCCCAGCAGTCCGGCCGTGACGGCTGCCGTCCCCGCCGGCTTGACAGGGTAAAAACGCATGTCGTCGAGCAGGAGCAGGCCTTCGAGTTTCGGCTCCTTGATCCCCGGTCCGGGCGAGACCATCAGCCCGTGCCACCAGATCGTCCGGTCCGCCGGGAGCTTGCGCAGGTCGAAGGAGACTTCGCGCCAGTCCTCGAAGTCCATCTTCACCGCCTCCAGCCACTCGTCGCGCGCCTCATCGTAGCGCCGATGCCCCTGCAGGTCGGTGCTCGCCTTGGCCTGGCGGATGCAGAGCTGCAGCAGGTTCCCGGAATTGTCGCCTTTGAGCCACAGCTTCAGAGTGCCGGGGCCGGGCAAGCGCCGCGTTTCGGCCTCGAGCCACAGGTGCGCCTGCGCGTGCGCGTGCGGCAGGCGATACGCCGCCCGCGCGGCCCCGAGGCCCACCTTCGGCGCCTGCTGCTCGACCTCGCAGCGGATCTCGTCGCTGGAGGGCAGCGCGGTGGAGAAATTCTCCACCAGCACGTACGGGCCGCCGCTCTGGTTCTCGCCGCACAGGGCCGCACAGCTCAGCGCCAGCACCACACCGAGTGTTTGTGCCACGGATATGCCGCCGCAACGCGGCGGCTTATCCGTGCTGCCCGCGGCTGGCACGGATGAGGCCGAGGGATTCCGGGGACACGATCCCGATTTCCAAACAGCCGGAAATCGGGTCATGTCCCCGGAATCCGAGGCCTCCGAAGCTTTCCGCGCGAGCACGTTCACTTGGCGCCTCCTGAAGGCGCGGGCGCGGCCTTCACTTCAGGGATCCAGAGCAGCGCGAGGCCCTCCGAGGTGACATAGGTTCGGCCCTGGGTCTCGTGCGACTTGGCCGTCGCCGTCACAACACAGATGCGGTCGCCGTAGGGGACCACGGAGATTACACCCTCCGGCTGCGCGGGCAGCTTCAGGCGCTCATCGGGTTTCCCGTCCGCCAGGTGCAGGACCTGTACTCCGCGCGCTGTCGGCACGAATACCTGTGACTGCGTGGCGACGGGCTGGCCCTTGATCAGGCCGTCGAGTTTCTGCGACCACTTGGGCGCCCCGCCGTCGCCGGCGAGCGCCACCTGCCCCTCTTCGTTGGCGAAGACCGCGCCCAGCTCCGTCACGAGCGGGCACGCGGTGATCCGCCCGCCCAGCTCACCTTTCCACAGCGGCTTGCCCGAGGCCGCGTCCAGGCAATGGATGCTGCCCGTTTCATCGCCTAGGTACACACGTCCGCCGGCGACGGCGGGGCTGGAGCGCGTGTACTTCGCGATAGGCGCCTTCCACACTTCCCGCCCCGTCTCGGCCTCGACCGCGTACAGGAAGCCGTCCCACGAAGGGACAAAGAGCCGGCCGCCGGCCAGCGCGGGCGCGCCGCGGATGCGGCCCTGAGTCTTGAACTCCCAGATCAGGATGCCCGAGTCCACGTCAACCTTGTAGAGCTTCCCGTCGTCCGAGCCAAAGTAGACGTCGTCGCCGGCGGGCACGGGAGCGGAATAGATGCGCCCATCTGTCTGGAAGGCCCACAGGTGCGTGCCGTTGTCCGCGACGGCGTGGAGTTTCTCGTCAGCGCAGCCGGCCAGCAATCTTCCCGAATACCGTGCGGGGGTAGTGGTCGGCGTAATGGTCCCCAGCGTCCAGTTGGGGCCCCACTGCACCTGCGGCGGCGGCTGCCCCTTCGTTTCGGCAGGCAACTGGAGCTTCATCGAGCGGATCGAGCCGCCTGCGTCGCCAAAGGTCAACAGGTCTTGCGCGGCGGTCGCGCCCACGAAGAACGCGGGGGTGGAGAACTGCAGGCGCCCGCGCTCGCGGTAGGCCCCGGTCAGTTCCGCCGGCCGCTTTTCCGGCACGTGCGCGGGGCCGCCCATGAACATGGGCCAGCCGGCAGGATCGTCCGGGAAGCGCCGGCCAACTCCGGCCTGCTCAGGCCCGCCGAGCGGGCCGTAGACCTCGACCTCCGTCAGGCAATCCCGGTGTGCGCGGACCTGGTGGCCGGGCAGGATGCGGAGCACATCCGTGTGCACAGGCGGATCGAAGTGGACCACAATGAACCGCCGGCGGTTGTTCCGCACCAGCGCCACGGCCTTCGGCAGCTTCGCATCGAGGTCGTTCGCGACGATGCTGATCGTCTGGTACACGTTCTCGGGCGTATTGTTGTTCAGGTAGAGGACCAAATGCGAGACATAGGCGGGCTGCACCAGGACCGCGCTGAAGCCCATAGCATCGGGGCTGTAAGTCCAGACGGGCCCCACGTCGTCCAGGCGGCCGTTGTGGACGAACGCCTGCTCCTCGATGAAGTGCGACGCCGTCTCGTTGCCGCCCTGCTTGAACGCCGTGACCCGGTTGTGGCCCATGAGCTTATTCTCAAGCCCCGGCGGGATCTTCTTGTACTGGATGCGGTAGTCCCGCACGAACGTCGGCTCGACCGCCTGGAGCTCCTCGCAGGCCAGCAAGTTCGCCGAGGGGAAGCGCACCGGCCGCAGGGACGCGTCGTCCACCAGCACCTCGCCGCCGTCCGCCTCGAACCCCACTTCCGCCTGCTTCGTCGCCGCCAGGGCCTTGATCGCCAGGCGGCCGAACGTCCATTCGCCGGGCCGGCCGCGGAAGGCCGAGGCGGTCAGCGTCTCGGCCTCGCCCGTCAGCAGCGCGCCGGCGACGAGCTTGGCCTGCGCGTCCCGGACGCGGTAGAAGAACTCCAGCAGGTACGTCCCCGACGGGACGACGCGCCGGACGAGTTTCTGCGTGACCCGCTGTCCCGGCGCGAGCCGCAGCGCGCGCTTCCCGCCGTGCGCCGGTTCGCCGTACTGGACCTCGCCCTTTTCGGTCGTCCACACGCCGGAGCCCTCGAACCCGGGATCTTCAAGCTGCTCGATCCCCAGGCGCAGGATCGCGTCGTAATCGCCCGGATGGTCCTCGCCGGCGGGAAAGAGGGCCGCGGTCGAATCGGGATCGCGCCGCCGCGCGGCATCCAGGTAGGCGGGGTAATCCCCCTGCGGCAGCTCGTGGAACTCGCGGAGGCGGACCGTCCAGCGCGGCTTGCCGTCCGGACCGAAGGATGCGACCGTCCCGTCGAGGCCGCCGGCGGCCAGCCCGTCGGGCCGCGGCGCGAGGACCGCGCTGAAGGGCAGGCGCGCGGTCCAGAGCGTCTTGCCGTCCTTCAGGTCAATGCAGAAGACGCCGCCGTCCTGGCCGGAGCGGTAGAGCCGCACCGCAACGTCGTCGAGGCGGTCGAGCGCCGGGATGCAGACAGGCAGGCCTTGGGCGCGCCAGATAACCCCGCCGGCGGCCTCGCGGCGCTCGACCGTGGTGGGGCCGGTGACGAGGGTGCTCCCGTCGTCGAGCTTGCGCCCCGGCAGCGCGAAGTACTCGCCGCGCTTCCCGTCGCTGCCCAGGGACGCGGCCAGGTCTCCCGACTGCACGCAGGGGAACTCCGCCCGCGCCGGCCAGCTCACGGACCATCCGGACGGCTTGGCCTCGTTGCCCGGATCGTCCTGATTGGTGACGAGCACGGTGCCGGTGCGCGCATCGAGCACCTTCGGGCGGAAGGCCCAGAGGCTTTCGATCCGCAGTTGGACCAACGTCGAGCCGCAGACCTCGTACTCGCCGCACGCGATCTTCGAGCCGTCGGGGCTGAGCGCAAAGTTGCCGACGGCGGCCGAGTTTCCGAACGCCGCGGCCCCGGCCCCCGGATCGCCCTCCTTCGGAATCGTGACGATCGCCTCGGCCAGGTCGCGGAACCACTGGCGCTTGCCATCGTAGTCCACGGCCAGCACGCCCGTCAGGCCGCCGATGAGGATCTGGCGCAGCGGGGCGTTGATCTCGATCTGCGGCTCCGTCTCGACGGAGCCCTCGGTCCAGTGCGTCTGCGGCCACTCAGTCGCCGCGAACTTGCGCAGCACTTTCCCGTCCTGGCCGTCGAGCAGGAAGGCGAAATACCCGCGCCCCGTCGCCGCGACGACCCGCCGGCCTTCGTCGTACCAGTGGGCGCAGTAGACGTCGTGCTCCGGCAAAAACACCTTCCAGAGCAGCTTGCCGTCGGCCCCGAGGCAGAACAGGTTGTGGCCGTAGCCGCAGGTCCCGGCCAGTATCCGGCCGGTCTTCGGCTCCACTTCCACACAGCGCACCATATCCTCGCCGAAAATCGCGTCGCCAAAGGTAGAGGCCTCGCGCTGGGCCGGCGACCCGTTCGCCAGCGCTCCGCCGGCATCGCCGGCATGGTACATCTGCGGGTGCGCCGGCTCCCCGCTGCCCTTGCCTTCGCCCTTGCCATCGAGAAGCGCAAGCAACCCGTCCACGCCTGCCGCCAAGCCCTCTTCGTCGCAGGCCAGGATGCAGAGCGAATCGTGCTCGTTGGAAAACGCCCGGCGCGCCCAGGACAGCAGCGCCCGCCGCGGCCCGGGGAACGCGTCGCTGACGGGCGCGGCGAGAGCATCGCGGCCAATGAGCGCGTCCAGGAAGGCGTTCTCGCCGCGCCGGCCCAGCAGGAGCAGCGGCGCGTCGGCCAGGATGCCCGGCAGCACCACGTCGCCGCGCCAGAGCCGCGCGCCGTCAAGGAGCGGCTTCTCCCGGTCCCAGGGCGCGGGAATCCGCAGCAGTTGCTCGACGGGCACGATCTTCGCTTCGCGGCCGCGGCGGGCCAGTTCGGCGCGCAGCCGTTCCGCCGCCGGCCGCGCCCAGGCCTGCGCCTCGCCGAGCGGGATGGCGAGGGCCGGGGCCTTCTTCGCAAGGAACGCGCGAATGCGCTCCGGGTCGTACGCCAGGACCCTGCGCTCATCGAGTGCCGCGGTGACGGGCGGGCCGCCGGCCTGGACTGCCACCCGCATTTCGGCCGCCGCGCCGCTGACCAGTTCGCGCACGCGCAGCGTCCAGTCCCCCGCGGGCGCGTTCGCCGGCAAGGCGTACACGCCCTTGAAGACCGGTGCCGCCGCGCGGTAGACCCCCTCACCCCACCCTCTCCCCACTGGGGAGAGGGAAGGGTGAGGGGCGCCGGCCGGGTCCGTCAGCCGCACTTCGATGGGGAAACTGGCGTCTATGGTTTGCCCCTGCCCATCGAGCACACTCACCTCGTAACGCAAAGCCTCGCCGGCGCGCACGCGCACAGGCGCCTTCAGTCCCACCAGCTCGCACGCCGCCGGCAGGAACGCGTAGACTTTGCCGGGATAGTGGCGCATGTCGGCCGTGAGCTTCATCCAGTCGCCGTCCGTCTTCACTTCGACGCGCCGCATTTCGAGCAGATCATAACAGACCGGCGGGCGCTTGGGGAACGCCAAGGCCACGCAGTTGGGCGCCTGGTACAGCGTCTTGGACAGGCCCGCGAAGCCCGTGAAGGCGAAATTCGGGAGCACCATGTATTGGCCCGCGCCGCAGCGGAGCCAGTCCGGCCCGACGAGCGCGTCGTGGCGGGCGGCCGGCGGGATGTGCTTGGAGAGGAACTCGCGGACCAGCTTCGTTGTCTCTTCCGTCTGGTCCCAGACCATCTCCGATTCGAAGTCAATGAACTTCGGGAAGGCGCCGCCGAGCCTGTCGTCGTACTCGTCGAGTTCCGACTCCAGCCGCGCGAGGCCCTCGAGCGGCAGCTTGCTCGACCGCTCGACCGCCACAACTTTCCCCGCGCCGACGAGCCGTTTGAGCGCCTCAAGCAGATCCGGCGGGCACTCCTCCTCGAACTGGAAGCCCGGGGCAAAGACCACGCTGTACTCCATGCCCCGGCCGGCGCGGATGTCGCTGTCGCGCAGGAACTCGGCCGGGAAACCCGCGCGCATGCAGGCGACCCAGAGGCCCTCGCACTGGAAGCGCAGGTTGTTCGTCTTCTTGAGGCCCACGTAGTCCGCCTCGCGCGAAAAGTAGATGGCCACCTTGCGGTAGCCCTTCTGGAGCGACAGGAAGAAGTCGCCGTAGCGCGTGCAGAGCGTCCCCGCAATGGCGCGGATCGTCTCCCGGTTATCGGCATACTGCGGCGCGCGCGGGTCGTGGTGGATATTGAAGTACGAGAAGCCCTCGACTTTCTGCGAGAGCGCAAAGAAGGCCTGGCGCAGTTGGTGCGCACCATAAAGCCCCGACCAGGAACAATTGTGGAGCTGCGTCCAGACCGGCAGATCATCACGCACGCGCATAACGGCGGCCTGCATGGGCGCGAAGACCGGGCGGTCGCCGATCCCGCCGTCCTTGTACATGACGCAGGAGGCGGCATCGAGCGGGGCGTACAACTCCTCCTCTTTCCCGAACAGGCCGAGGTTCCCGCCGTTGCCCCCCCAGTAGCGGTTGAATACGAAGTTGAACGAGCCGGGCATCGCTTCCTTTGCGGCCCCGGCCAGGCGCGCGGAGAAGGTGCGCCAAGCGCGGTCCTCGTGCGCCGGCCAGGTGCGGAAGGCGGCGAGGTCCGCATAGGCACGCTGGCCCGCGGGGCGACCGACGAAGCGTTCCAGGGCCTTCGTGGCCTTGGCGCTCGTCATCCCCGCGTTGGTCTCGCGGTAGCCCATCTCGTGGGCGCGCTCGAACGCGGCTACGACCGCGGAGGCGTCTATGAGCGAGCGGGAGTAAATCTCGTCGTAGAGGCACACTCCCCGGAACGCGGGGCTGTGCGCCATCGAGGCAGTTTCCAGCCCCGTGAAGCGGTCGCAGGCGGCGATGATCTTCTCCTCCCGTGGCAGGGAGGTGTCGCTGTAGGTAATCATGTTCTCCCAGAAGGGCAGGTTGTTCCGCACGGCCGCGTCCAGGAAGAGGTCGCGTCCGCTGGGCTGCTGGTACGCTTCCCAAGGCCCCAGTTCCGGGCGCTGGCGCACCAGGCGCTCGACCTCCGGATCGGGGTGCACCACGCGGTTCATGTCGTACGACATGCCCATGAAGCCGTTATAGCCCATCCCGACAATCGTCCGCACCAGTTCCTCCGCGCCCTCGCCGCTGTGGATGACGCGCGAGTACTCGTTCCCCAGGATGTTGTACTTGCCGCTGAGCAGGTTCACGAAATGGGTGCGCGGCTCGGGCTCCACGATCGCGATGCGTAGCGGCCGGCCCGCCAGTTCGCCCAGCTTCGCCTCGACCCGATACTCACCGGGCGCCAGGCCCAGCGAACTCTGGCCCTCCAGGCGCACGATGAACGTCTCGCGGCCCTCGACCGGCTTGGCCAGGCTCTGCCGCAGGACCGTCATGCGCCCGCCCTCCCCCTGCCCCCTCCCCGGCGCGGGAGGGCCCTCCCCCTGCCCCCTCCCCGCCGCGGGAGGGCCCTCCCCCTGCCCCCTCCCCGCCGCGGGAGGGGGTGGGGGGAGGAGCCCGACGAAGTCCACCTGCAAGGCGGCGCCGGCGGGAATCGGCCCGCCCTTGGCGATCGCCCCTACGCCCAGCCAGAAAGCCTCGCCGCGGAAGAACGCCGTGCGGCCGCGCTGCGTGAACAGGCCGATTGCCGCCTTCCGCTCGCCGGCCACGGTCACCAGCGCGTCCGCCGCGAGCTCGCGGGCCTTCTCGCCCTGCGGACGAACACCGAGCCGCAAACGGTAGACGTCGTCCGGCAGTTCCGGCACGACGAAGGACGCTTCCCACAAGCCTGGGAGCGCGGGCGTCCCGCCCGCCCCCGGGAGTTCTCCCTTCGGGGGAGAGGGTGGGGTGGTGGGCGTCAGCGACAGGTCCGTCCACGGTCCGCCCTCGAAGGCCTGCACGCGGCCAAAGGCGCCCGCCGTGGCCAGCAGGTTGGGCGCGTCCTTTTCGCCCTTGCGCGCGGCGGCGGGAGCGATGGCCTGGATGCGCACCCGCGCTTTGTCGCCCGAGTGATAGTGGCCCGTGGGGAGCTCCGCGAGCACCGCGCGCTGCAGACCCTTGGCCGGGTCCGGCATGTCCACACACATCGTTTTGACCGGCAGCGCCAGCGCTCCGCCGTCCATGAGGATCGCCGGCCCGATTTCGGAGACGCGCAGTTCGTACGGCTCGCGCCGCGGATACCAGCTTATGCGCTTCACGCGGCCTACATCCTGCAGCCTCCACGAAACTTTATCCACGCCCTGCACGACCGCGCTGCAGCCGATGTCGCCCACAATCGGGTAGGAGAAGAGCGGGACCTCGATGGCCCAGTCTTTGATCTTCACTCCGGGTATCGCCCCGCCTGCGCCGAGCGGTGCAAGGCCGGCCGCGCCAAGGCGGAAGGCGAGTCCCATCGGGTGCAGCACGTAGCCCTTGCCGGCTGAACTGGCGGGCAGCCAGACGGTGAGCGGCGCGAAGCGTTCGTAGACCGGCAGCAGATCGTGCGGCTTGAGTTCCTTCTTGGCATCGTTCTGCTCAACCTCGCCGGCGTCGCGCACCGTCATGTTGGGGAGCGGGACCGTCTCCGTCGGCGCGTCGGGCGAAGCCCGCGCGGCCTCGGCGTCATAGGCGCGCACCGTGACAGGGTAGCTCTTGATGCGCACCAGGCCTTTCTCAACAAGCAGGTCAGGGCTTTCGCCGGCCAGGGTCCCGTCGGCAGCCACGGTGAAGGCGTGGTCGCCCGGCCAGAGCACGTGCTTGCCGGGACTCAGCGGCCGCTTGGCCTTGGGGAGGCGGTCAACGTACTTGCCTTCGTGGTAGCGTTCGAAGAGCGGTTCGCCATCGAGGAGCACGTTGCGCGCCCAGCAGACCAGGTCCAGACCGATCTGCTGGTACTCCGTGCCGTGCGCAGTATTTACCGCCTGGGTGACCGGCCTCTCGCGTTCGAGAATGTCAACGGTCTGCTCAGGATGGTCGTATGGCACCATCCGGAACTCGATCTCTATCGGCTTGGCCGGAGGCTTGACCGGAG
>Ga0187861_10003778_pt1 | contig 13154 bp, 8 predicted proteins | sample June2016WEW_10_1_3_FD_132986 | JGI IMG/M metagenome (GOLD analysis project Ga0187861, IMG submission 132986) | Peatland microbial communities from SPRUCE experiment site at the Marcell Experimental Forest, Minnesota, USA - June2016WEW_10_100 | ecosystem: Environmental > Terrestrial > Soil >...
AAGACCCAGGTCACCGCCCGCTTCAAGATTGACCGCATCGTCGGCAATACGGAGCGCATGCGGGAACTGTTCAGCATCATCGAAACCATCGGGCCGTCCGACGCCACGGTGCTGATCACGGGCGAATCGGGCACGGGCAAGGAACTGGCCGCCCAGGCGCTGCACCGCCACTCGCCCCGCGCGGCCAGGCCGCTGATCAAGGTCTCCTGCGCGGCGCTGCCGGAGAGCCTGCTCGAGGACGAGCTGTTTGGCCACGAGCGCGGCGCCTTCACGGACGCGAAGGAACGCAAGCCGGGACGCTTCGAACTGGCCGACGGCGGCTCTATTTTCCTGGATGACATTGACGACCTGCCGCTGCAAACGCAGGTCAAGCTGCTGCGCGTGCTGCAAGAGCGCGAATTCGAGCGCCTGGGCGGGACCAAGACCCTCAAGCTGGACGTGCGCGTGATCACGGCCTGCAAGGTTGACCTGGGCCTCCTGGTCCAGCAAGGGCGCATCCGCGAAGACCTGTATTACCGCCTGCGGGTCGTGGAACTGCGCCTGCCGCCGCTGCGCGAGCGGCTCGCGGATGTGCCGCTGTTGACCCAGCACTTCATCCGCATGCACGGCGGCGAGCGGCAATACCACGTGGCGCCCGAAACGGTGCTGCGCATGTGCCAATACGAATGGCCGGGGAACGTGCGCGAACTGGAGAACGCGGTGCTGCGCGCCATCGCCATGGCCGGAGGGTCCGAGCTGCTGGGCGAAGAGCACCTGCTGCTGGCGCCGGCAGGGCTGCACGCCCCGCCCCGGGCGCTCAAGGCGCCAGAGACGCCGCAGAATGCCCCGGACCTCCCCGCGCCCCAGCCGCCGGCGGCCCCGCCGGAGACACAGTCCGGAGTTGGCGAGTCCCGGTTCCGCCCGTTGCGCGAGATTGTGGGGGACGCGGAGCGTGAATACGTCAAACGCGCACTGGAGGCCGCCGGCGGCAGCCGCACGCGCGCCGCGGCGCTGCTCGACATCTCGCGCAAGAACCTGTGGGAGAAGATGCGGGACTTTGGAATGCAATGATCACACTTGCCATTCTTGACACCCCTGAATGCACGCGCATGCTCCACGGCTTGCAGATCATCGTCGGCGCTATGTGCCTGGGCGTGATAGGGTTCGGGGTGCTCGCGGTCTCCCTGCCCATTGGCGCCAAGCCGGCGTTGCCGTTTCCGGGCTTCATGTTGTGCATTGGTGCGGTGTTCACTGCCCTAACCTGGATGGCAGGGGTTGTGGTTGGAGGAGCGATGCTCGCCAACGCCCGGCGCCGCATCGCCGCCGGACAGCAGAAGGTTGACTCGCAAACTTTCGGCGCTCTGCGGGTTGGGGCGTTGTTTCTCCCCTCTTCTTCCAGCCCGAGTGTGTTCGAAGCCACGTTCGTCGAACGGCACGGCGACGCGGCGCTTTTGTGCTGGGAGTACCGCAAGCTGACTGTAATTCGCGCCGCGTTGCTTGAGGGGTCGGCGTTCTTCATGCTGGTCGCTTATATGCTTGAGGGACACTGGGGAAGTGAGGCCCTCGCAGCGCTGCTCATTGCGGGGCTGATCCTGAGAATCCCGACGCGCGGCCATTTGGCCCGCTGGCTGGACGATCAGCTCCAGCTTGTCGAGAACCAGCGCAGCATGGGGATGCGCTAAACTCCGCTGCTTGATTCCTTTGCCGCTTTCGGTTCTAATAGGGGCACAGGGGAAGCGCGGCAGATTGGGGTGGGGTGCTTCGCAATCGAAGGAGAACTGATGGCTGGACATTCGCACTCGGCTAATATCGCGATCCGCAAAGGCAAGCAGGACCGGCTGCGCGCCAACATTTTCGCCAAATTGTCGAAAAACCTCATGGTCGCGGCGCGCAAGGGGCCGGACCCGGACAGCAACTTCGGCCTGCGCCACGCCATCGAGCTGGCCCGCGCCCAGTCCATGCCCAGGGACAAGATTGACCACGCCATCAAGAAAGGCGCGGGGCTGCTCGAAGGCGAACGGCTGACGGAAATCACCTACGAGGGCTTCGGGCCGGGCGGCGTGGCGATAGTCGTCGAAACCATCACCGACAATCTCAACCGCACGCGGCCGGAAGTGGCCCGCATCTTCGAGACCTCCGGCGCCAAGCTCGCCGCCGCCAACTCGGTGTTGTGGCTCTTCAAACGCCGGGGAGTCCTCACTGTGAAGACGAGCCAGATAGCGGAAGAGCAGCTCATGGATCTGGTGCTGGAGGCCGGCGCCGATGACTTGAGCACTTTCGGCGACACCTACGAGATTCTGACGAGCGTGGAGAGTTTCGAGACGGTCCGCAAGGCGCTGGCGGCGAAGAACCTCGCTGTGGAGAGCGCGGAGCTGCGCTTCCTCCCGGACAACCCCGTTGATGTGGATGTGGCCACGGCGAAGAAAGTCCTGGCGCTGCTGGAACGCCTCGACGATCACGACGATGTCAGTGCGGTGCACCATTCCATGAAAATCACCAGCGAGCTTGTGGCGGCGTTGAAGGAAGATTAGCAGGCTGAGAAGGAGGGTGGCACTCGTGAAGCTCCTGGCATCTTACCTCCGGGCACTGGGTCCAGTGGCGCTGCTCATCTGCGCCGCCTGGACCGGGAACCTGGCGCTGGCAGGCGACGTCATTGACAACGCCAAGCTCGAGAAAATGTGCAAGGAAGGCGTCTCGCTGGATGTGATCCTCAAGCTCCTCGAACCGGCCGCGGGTCCGGGCGAGGCCCGCAAAGGGGCCAACTGCCGCTTCGATGCGTCAACCGATGCCATGATCTCTCTACAGAAGGCGGGCAAGGAAGGCGGCTGGCAGGCTGAGGACATCAAGAAGTTGCAGACCAAGGTCATCGAGCTGGCTAACAAGGACCAGAAGATCTTGAAGGAGCTTGTGGACCGCGCGCTCAATGTCTTCGAGAACGCGGACGAACAGGAATACGCGGCGATGATGCGCGAGCTGACGAAGGAGGAGAAGCGCGTCATCCCTTATCTGCTGGACAAGGAGAACGTCGAGAGCGAACGCCAGCGCAGCGGCATCGCGGACGTCTTGGGGCGCATGAACGACAAGAGCGAAAACGTAGTGGGGGCGGTGACGAACATGCTCGGCGACCGCGCCAAGCCGGTGCGCCTTAAAGCCGCCCAGGCCATCGTGAACCTGGCAGGCCCGGGCACCGCTGAGCAACTGATCGCGCGCTTGAGCAGCCGCATCGAGAAAGTTGACGGCGTCGCCATGGCCCTCGGGTACCTCGGCGAACAGCGGGCCATTGAGCCCTTGACCAAGGTGCTGAAGCTGTCCGGCGACAGCGATGCGCGCATCTGCGCGGCCTTCTCGCTGGGCGAGCTGCGCGCCAAGGCGCCCGAAGCCACGGAAGCGCTGCTTAACGCGGTGCTCGACGACCGCGACGAGAAGCTGCGCGAGAGCGCCGCTGCGGCGCTGTCCAAGATCGGCGAGAAACGCACGCCCAGTTACATCGTCAGTGCTTTCCATCGCTTCCGCCCCGGCCGGGAAGAGTTGCTCAGGCACCTGGCGTCCTTCAAGGACCTGGACGGCCTGCACTTCCTGGTTGGCCTGGTGGGCTCCGACAGCGACGACCCCAAGGTGAAAAAAGCGGCCGTCGAGACCTTGCGCATTCTGACGGGCGAGAACGGCACAGATGCCGAGGATTGGCAGGGCATCGCGAAGGTCCTGGAGGTGCGCCCCGATTGGGCGCGCGGCGCCCAGAACGCCACTAAGATTCCCGAAGCGGGACGGGAGCGTGACGTGAACCAAGCGCGGGACAAGGACATGGACGAAGGCATCCCCACCAAGGCGCGGTAGAACAGCATTTTCGATTTTTGATTTTCGATTTTCGATTGGACAGCACGCGCCCCGGCATGTCCGATGGGAATTATGGGAAGCAGATAGAGGTATGCCCTGGCGCAACACGCGCGCGGGCATACCTCTATGTCACTTGCCACTCGTCTTTCGCCCCTCGCCCCTCACTTGTCGCTCTGCATCTGTTTGTAGCGCCAGTAAACTTCGAGGCACAGGCTGGAGAGCGCCGTCTGGCCCACGCGGCCCCACTCGTGCGAGAACTCGCCCACAGGGTTCCAACTGCCTCTGTCGTCGCCCTGCTTGCACTGGTTGTCGAGCAGCGCACTCAGCAGGCCCTTATTCCAGCGTTCCCAGACCTCGCCGCCTTGCTGAAACAGGCACATCGAGCCGTAGTACCAGTAGTACAGGTCCACGGCCTCGCCATTGGCGCCCCAGGAAGGCACTCCGCCTTTGTTCACCAGCCACTCGACGCTGGACTGGAGTTCCTCCTTCTTCCAGCCGAGGAACTGGCGGACCAGGTTGCCGATTGCGGCCAGCCTGTGCCCGGTTTGAGCATGTTCGTTGTCCGGCGTGTACCAGTAGTGCGAGACCGGCCCATAAGCGCCGCCGCCGGCGTCCTTCTTCTCAACTGAATCGAGGAACTTGATCGCCGCATCGAAGGCCTGAGGATTCACATTCAGCCTGGCGACCTTGGCGGACTTCAAGGCCATGACGAACCAGCCCGTGACAGAGAGGTCGCCCAGCTCTTTGGGAGCATAACGCCAGCCGCCTCTTTCGTACCCTTCTCCGGACTGATGTTTCTCGGTGCAGTAGTCCACGGCCTTCTGTGCCGCGGCCACGGTGTCGCGAACTGTCGCCATAGCAGCCGCCTCAACCAGCGCCAGAGTGGCAATGGCGCAGGGGTAGCCTTTGGCGCGGTGATGGGCCTGATCGTCGCTGGTGTCCCAGATCATGCCGTCGGCGTCCTGCTTGCTCTTCAGCCACGCCACGGCGCGCTGCACGTTGCCCTTGAAAGTACCGTTCCTCTCGGAATGGCCTGACCCTAGAAAGGCCAGCAGGGCGAAGCCCGTGCAGGCGGTGTCGGTCTTGACATCCGCGCCGTACTTCTTCGCATCCCAGTGGCCGTCTGGTTCCTGGTGATAGGCCAGCCACCCGAGGCCGAAGTCCACAGTGTCAAGGGCCTTGGTCGAGTGGGTGAAACGCTTGACCATAAGCGTGCGGCCTCCGCCGAAGCGATTGCCGATGCTCCCAAAGCCGCGTCCATTATCGGGTCCGATGCCTGGGCCATTGCCGCCGCCAAATCCGCCGCCTGTGCCCGGGCTGACGCCTCCGCCCAGGCCTATCGGGTCTTCCAGGCAGTTGCCGCCCAGACCTCCGCCGCCCACATCGTCAACAACGCCTCTGGCACTGTAGAAGATGTGCGAACCCTCGACGCCCAAAGCGCTCTGTGTGTCCTTGCGGTCAGGATTGTTGGTTTCAAAATGGCTGCCCAGTTCTGCAATGGCAAGCAAATCCGGCGGCACAAGCACGTCGTCGTGTTCCTGCGCGTTGGCGTCTGTCGCCGGAACATCTACTGGGGACTTCAACCTGTCCGCTGGCTCTTCTTTGGGCCGCTCCTGCGGCGGCAGGTTCAACTCTTTCTGTTTGATGAAATCGCATTGCTCAACCATGAGTGGGTCATCATCCTCGATCTTGATGCCAATTGACATCAGTGCGGCCAAGGTAATGACCAGGCCGTGGAGCAGGACTGAGACAATCCACCACGGCGTCTGGGAAGTGACGGCGTAAAGGAAGGCGTCGCCCTCGGTTGTTTCCTCCACTTGAGGGACCTCAAGGCCGGCGAGCACAACTTCTTCTTCGGTGCGTTTCATGGCTGTGTCTCCTTGACGTTTCGCGTCTCAGGTTGCCGAAGGACAGACTCTCCCCACGCCCTGGAGCGGCAGGCACAGCGCCCGCCGAGCCAGGTTTCCAGGTTCTTCCGAAACAGATTCTTCCTGTGACCCCTACACCTGTTGCTTTTACTTCTTACATGCGCCTCACTTCTAAACCATCAACGAAGAAGGGCGTGTTTTCCGGCAGAAAAAATTGAAGATTGGCAACTGTTCAGTGTTCGGGCCGCGCGCGTCAGCAAGCGGTCACGGGAAGCGCTGCGTTGCCTGGTATGGGAAGCATGGGAAGAATAGGAACGATGGAACCGCTCCCACGATCCACGATCCACGAATCACTTCGGCCCGAATATGCCGAAGCAGCTTGTGAAGCCGTGGAGGTAGGTATTGCCGCCGACCGGGCCGATCTCACCGTTGGCAAAGAAACCGGTGAGCGGAACATCGCCGAGTTCGGCGCGGAAGGCGTGTGTGTCGTGGTCCGCGGCGCCGTAAAGGCGCTTGCCGCGTGCCGCGCAGCAGAAAGCCAGCGCGCCGCGCGGCGGCGGGGGCACGCTCTCGCTTGGCGCGGCGGCCAGATGCGCGGCGCCATAGCTGCGCAGAACGGCCAGGAGTTCCTCACTGGCGGCTCTGGGGTCGCGCAGGTGGAACTGCACGATCTGGCCGTCATGCAGGCGCGCGGCGACGAGCAGGGCCCCGCGCTTGGCGTCCATGCCGATAGGTGTGCGGATGAGGAAATCGCCCGGGCCCGGCGGCTGGGGATTGAAAGGATCCATCAGCAGCCCGAGATGCAGCGAGGTAGGCATCAGGTCCTGGTCGCGTGCGTTGGCGCGGCGATACAAGGCGCGCAGGATTTCGAGGGCGGGGCGATGGTCCAGTTCGAGGAGGACGTTCGGCTCGCACTTCGTCACGGCCAACACAGGGCCAAAGGGCCGGCAGCCTTGGGCCACGACGGTGTCCAGGCGCACATCGCCGCTCAAGGCCAAGCCCACGGCCCCGTCATGGAAGACGTAGCTGTCCAGGAAAAGCGCATCCTGCCCGGGCCGGTGCCCGCCGCTGGCCAGGCCCCCAATCTTGGCGGCCTGAGGATAGGCGAAGTCCAGGCCCGCCAGCAGATCATCCACATTGATGGAAGCAGAATCGGCGAGCAGGATAAACTGCGGAGCGGCGCTGGCCTTCAAGCCCAGTTTCTCCTCCCAAAGCCGCGGACTACTGTCAGAACCGGGCAGCAAGGAACCTGTGAGCCGGAGCGGTTTCATCTGGACGTTAGGCAGAACGGCCCCGGCCAGGGCGAGCGCCGGCACTTGCTCGGCCTCATGCCAGTCGCCCAGCACACCCGCGCCGGAACAGCCCAGCACGTGCGCGGGCGCGAACTGCCTCAAGATGGTGACCAGGATGGTTTGATAATGCGGCCGGAAGTGCGCTGAGACAAAGACGAACACAACGTCCGGATGCCGGTTGCCCAGCTTGGACTTCAGGCCGGTGACGGCTTCCGTGGTGGCGCCGGCCACGTCAGTTTCCAAGCTGAGCGCCGAGGCCCATTTCATGGTTGCGGTATTGCTGAGGTTCATTGTTTTCCAGGCATTAGGCTTTAGGCACTTGGCTTTGCCTGCTTACCGTGAGCGCCGGATGTCCAAAGTCTCAAACCTCAAGTCTCAAGCCTCAAGCCAAAAAAGGCCGGGATTTCAACCCCGCATAGTATATAATGACCTCCAACGAGCGAAATTGCAAACCTATGGGCGCCAACCACGTTGTTCCGACCGGCCATTTTCCCCCGCTGCGCATGGCCGTGCTGCTGGCCGCCACGGCGTTGCTCGAAGCCGGCGCTGCCTGCTGGGCGCTGGGCGCAGGCGGTCTCAACCTGCCGTTCAGCGGCGCCATTCCGGTGGAGTTGTTGCCCCAATTGCTGGGCGGGCTGGCACTGGCGCTCGCGGTGTTCTGTGCACCGCTCTTTTTTTCCATCCTCCCCTTGCGGGCGGGGGAAGGGGGAGGGCCATCCGCCCCCTCACCCTACCCTCTCCCGCAAGGGGAGAGGGGCACATCCGCGCTGCTCGGCCCTGCGTTTTTTGCGTCCGTGTGGCAAGCGGGATCCCTGGGCTTTGCCCTGCTGGTGTTGGGCCGGCTCACCCCGCTGGCGCCCGCCGGCATCTTGCAGACTTGCGTGTGGCTGGCGCTGTGCGCGCTGGCGGGTGTTTTTCTGGCACAGCTCTGCCCACGGGCGTTCGCAGGAATAATGTTCACTTGGATCATCGCGCTGCCAGTGAGCGGCTACTTCCTGGCGGAAGCGTTCCTGAGCAGCCCTGGCGGGGCCGGCGGGTGGACCTCGGCGTCCGGGGGGTTGAGAGGCCTGCTGCACTGGCTCTTGAGCCTCTCGCCCGGCACAGCGCTCAGCGGTGCGTTGACGGGCTTGCTTCCCGATGGCAGCGTGTGGGCCTGGAAAGCTCCGTTTCTGCTGCTGTGCATTCTCAACGGTGTATTGTATTATGTTCACTGGGCTTTCGACTTTGGGAACAAGAATGAAGGAGGCGGCCCTGCAACACCGCATTGACAATCCGCGGGATAAGAGGCAGCATTTGGGGGATGGGCGCGTCAAGTGAAAGAGCCGCCCGACGACAAGGGCCGGCAAAGCTCTGGTTGCCGCGTGACGGCCGCGAACGGCACGGCATTCTAAAGGCCTCGGCAGAAGCAAGATGGTTCAACTGAAGATCATAGACCACACGGGCCAAGTGCGGATCCACGAACTGGTGGATGACATGACCACCGTCGGCCGCGCTTCCACCAATACCATCCAGGTGGTGGACGAGAAGGCCAGCCGGCAACACTTCCGGATTGAGAAAGCCGCTGAGCGGTTCAGATTGGTGGACCTCAAGTCCACCAACGGCACACGGCTGAACGGGGTGAAGCTGCAAGGCGAGGTGCTCCTGCGGCCAGGCGACAAGATCACGCTGGGGGGCACAAACTTCCTCTTTGACGAAGCCAACGCGCCCAAAGACCAGCCCGCAGCCCCGGCCGTGCCGGCCCAGCCGGCACCGCCGCCACCGCCGGCCCAGCCAGTCAGCCTGACTGCGCCGACTATCATGTCAACCCCGGGCGGGGCGCCTGCCGCGGCACCGCCAGCCGAAGCTTCTGCTGCGCCGCCGCCCGCGGCTTCTGCTGCGCCGCCGCCGCCCGCGGCTTCTGCCGCGCCCGCGCCGTCCGCGGCTTCTGCCGCGCCAGCGCCGCCCACGGCTCCTGCTGCGCCACCGCCGGCCCCGGCGCCCGCGGCGCCTGCCGCTGCACCAGAACCACCGGCTGCACCCGCCGCGGCTGCCGCGGCTGCTGCTGCTGTCCCTGCCGAGGCGCCGAAAGCCGCGGAGCCCACCGCTCCCAAGTACATCCTCAAGGTGCTGGAAGGCATCAACTCAGGCCAAGTCTACGAACTGGGCACCAAGCCGCTGACCATCGGCCGGCATTCCAGCAACACGATCCAGATGGTGGACGACGCAGTCTCCAACTACCATGCCGAGATCGCCAAGGAACCGATCGGCTACGTGGTTACGGACCTCGGCTCCACGAATGGCACGCGGATCAAGGCGAAACAGAAGCCGGAGTTCGAGAAGATCGTCAAGACGCCGCTTTCAGTGGGCATGCAGGTCCGCGTGGGCAAGACCACGCTGGAATTTCAGAACATCGGCAAGCCCGTGGAGGACGAGGCGTTCTACGGGACAGTGACGCTTGAGCCTGAGAAACTGGCGGCGAAACTCGCCGAGCCGCGGCGCAGGGTGCCCATGCCGGCCTTGGTGGCCGTGGCGGCCCTGGTCTTCCTCGGCGTTGTCTTCGGAGTTGTGAAAGGGATTCCCGTTCTGATGGCCGCCTTGGGCAAGCCTGGAACGGAAGCTCCCGGCAAGAAGAAGGAGGAACCCAAGCCGGTTGACCTGAGCAACAAGATCACCAACGGCGACTTCAGCCAGGGGACCGACGACGAAGGCAATCCCAAGGACTTCCGTATAATTCGCGGTGCGCCCGGAGTCCGCGCGGAAATTGTCCCGGAGGCCGACGCCGGGAAGGACGACGTCAAGCTGGGCCTGCGCATCAACAAAGCCGGCAAGGATCCTGCAGCTCTGACCGCTGTCGAGACGGCCGCCACTTTCGCCGTGGAAGCGGGCAAAGTCTACGAATTCAGAGGCATGATGCGCAACGACGGCGAGGGCTTGTTCGGGTTGCGCATAAGCTGGATTCAGGGTGAGCGGAAGTTCAGTGAGAACGTGGTGGTCCTTAAAGGTTCGCAGGAATGGAAGGACAAGAAGGCCAACCTGACACCCCCAGCCTGGGCGCAACGGGCCAAGGCCGGGGTCTTTGTGCAGGGCAACGACGGCAAGGCCTGCTTTGACGATCTGGTCTTCCGTGAAGAGCCGGGGGCTGCGCCGGTGGTGGCGCCCCCCGTCAAATTCGGCTCAGTGAGCGTCGCCTTTGAGGGCACCAAGGGCATGTTCACGGGCGTACTGCAGGGCGGCCTGGTCATTGAGGGCGGGGACTTGGTGCTGGTCAGTCCTGACGGTGCGTCTGTCTCCGGCCTGGGCAGTGCGGCGGAACCGCAAATGAAGGCCGAGGCGAACGCGGTCTCATTCGAAGGAAAAATCTACGATTTCGCGCTGATGGACCTGACCAATTACCGCATTGAGGCGCGGCAGGGCGGGCAGGGCGTGGAACTGATCGCCGCCGTGGACACGCCCCAGGCGGGCGCCAGTACTCCACAGCTCCGCTTCTACATCACCGGCAACATCTCGCAGGGAGACATCGAGGCCCCCAAGGCGGGCGGCGGCGGGGTGGAGCAGATCCCTCTCGCCGAAGGCGCCAAGTCGCTCACCGGCATCGAGGAACTGCTCTTCAACGCCAGCAAGCCGCTGCAACTGGACCTGCTGTTCGCCAAACCCACCGACGTGGAGCTTAAGCGCGAAGGCAAGCGTTGCGCCGTGACGATCAGCCTAAAAGGGGAAATGCAGGTCGCTCTGGGGCCGGAAAGCGTCGGCCAAAAACGGGCGATGCTTGCGGGGCTGAACGAAATCCAGAAGTGCCTGGAGTCGAGCCGCTTCGGCGAGGCCGAGGTCAAGCAGAAGGCCTTCCGCGACGCCTACGCCGCGCGCTTCCCTCAGGCGCGGGAAGAATGCGGAAAGCTGCAGGGCCAGATTGATAACGAGTGGACCAAGATGGACAAGGAGGTCCGCAAGGCGGTGGACGTCGTGGCGCAACTCAAAACTCCCGAAGCCGCTGATGCCGCGAAGAAGACCATCGAGCGCTATCAGAAGCAGTGGGAAGGCAGCTCCAGGCTGGGTTGGGTGCCAGAGACCCTGGCTAAGATAGATGCCTACGTCGCAATCGCCGTGGTAGATAAGGATGAGAAGGAAGCCGAGAAGCTGTACCGCAACGCAGAAAAATTCATCGCCACCAAAGTCTACAATGTGGCCCTTTCACTCATGAAGAAGATCCTTGATGACTACCCGAAAACAAAAACTGCAGAGAAGGTCAAGGAACAGATGCCGAAGGTTGAGGCTGAAAAGCGCCGCATGGAGTACCTCAACAACCTTCAAGACCGCCTGCGCAACAAGACCAAAAACTATCTGTTGGCGAACGACTTCAAGGGCGCGATCAACGCCATCGAAAAAGACCCGGAGTACCAGGAAAATAAGAAGGACCTCAATGAGATCAACGAGCTGCTGGATCAATGGAAGAAGAGAGCGCAGCCGTAGCCCGTGGCCGGGGGAGTGTTTCATCTCAGTTAGCCTGCCGAGGAGCCACGGGCGCCTTCGCCCGTGGTACGGCGGGCGACGCGCCCCCCGCTCCTAACTGAAATGAAACACTCCCCGTGGCCGGTGGCCAGCCGATGTTCTGTTGACTTGACGCTGGGGCGCTATAGCGTAGGCAGCGTTCACAACGGCCGGAAGCAAAATACAGTCCAGGTTTCCGGTGCTCCACGATCCGTGCGCGGCACGGAGCAAGGAGGGTGGGAGGGGGCTTACCGGACTGAAACTGTGTGATTACGAAAGGGCAAACATGGCCATTCGTGTGGCAATCAATGGGTTCGGGCGCATCGGCCGGTTAGTCATGCGCGTGCTGGCAAACCGCCAGGACTTTGAAGTTGTGGCGATCAACGACCTGGATGATCCGAAGACTCTGGCGATGCTCTTCAAGTACGATTCCGTGCACCGCAAGTTTCCGGGAGAGGTCGGTGCGGACGACAAGGGCATCCTCATCAACGGCAAGAAGATCCCCTGCGTGAAGGAGAAGGTTCCGGCCAAGCTGCCCTGGAAGGACCTGGGGGTGGACATCGCCGCCGAGTGCACCGGTGTGTTCACCACGAAGGCCAGCGAGAAAGGCGGCTTCGGAGACCACCTCATCGCGGGCGCCAAGAAAGTCCTGCTCAGCGCCCCCGCCAAGGATGACAAGGAAGTGGACGCGACCATCGTCATCGGCGTCAATGACGGCAAGCTGAAGAAGGAGCACAAGTTCCTGTCCAACGCGAGTTGCACCACCAACTGTACCGCTCCGGTGGTGAAGGTGATCCACGACAATTTCAAGATCGTGAAGGGCATGGTCAGCACCATCCACGCCTACACCAACGACCAGCGCATCCTGGACATGATCCACAAGGACCTGCGCCGCGCCCGCGCCGCCGGCATCAACATCATCCCCACGTCCACCGGCATGTCGAAGGCCATCGGCGCCGTGATCCCGGACCTGAAAGGCAAGATCGAGGGCGTGGCCTTGCGCGTCCCGGTCCCGACCGGCTCGATCATTGACTGCACCTTCGAGGTCGAGAGCGACGTTGACGAGGCCAAGGTCAACGCGGCCCTGAAGGCTGCCGCGGCAGGGCCCATGAAGGGCATCCTCTATTATACCGAGGACCCCATAGTCAGCAGCGACATCATCGGCGACCCGCACAGCAGCATCCTGGATGCCACGATGACCAAGTGCGTCAAGGGCATGAAGCTGCTCAAGGTGCTGTCCTGGTACGACAACGAGTGGGGTTTCTCCAATCGCATGGCGGACCTGATGGCGTTGGCGCACAAAGTCGGATACTAACCCCGGGACGTAACGCAGGGAACGGCCCTGGCTGGAAACGGCCAGGGCCGTTGACTCGCTGACGGGAATCCGATGATTATCTACAGATTTGGAAAGCTCAACCCGAAAAATTTCACACCGCGTCCTGGAATTGATACGGCCGGGCGACCAGGCCAGCGCCTGGCTTGTCTTTTTTCACTTCTCTCGAGCCCGGCCGCAAAGCCCAAGCGCTCAATCTGTCACGATTGCCGGAAATGTTGAGAGCATTTCCTGATATACCCGCAGAGGGCGGCACGCCCGGGGGTGCATGTCAGTAATTGCGTGGCCCAGAGCGTACCGCGGGCGTCCCGCCCGCCTTCGTCCTCGCGCCCTGCCAGCCTGCCACGAGCGGGCGGGACGCCCGCGGTACATTTGCTGACATGC
>Ga0187861_10003783_pt1 | contig 13137 bp, 11 predicted proteins | sample June2016WEW_10_1_3_FD_132986 | JGI IMG/M metagenome (GOLD analysis project Ga0187861, IMG submission 132986) | Peatland microbial communities from SPRUCE experiment site at the Marcell Experimental Forest, Minnesota, USA - June2016WEW_10_100 | ecosystem: Environmental > Terrestrial > Soil >...
AATCCGGCACCGGCAAGGAACTCATCGCCCGCGCCATCCACTTCAACAGCCCCGTGGCTGCCGGGCCCATGGTCACTGTAGACTGTGGGGCCATCGCCACGACAGTGATCGAGAGCGAACTGTTCGGGCACGTCAAGGGCGCGTTCACGGGCGCCCACCAGTCCAAAGAGGGCCTCTTCCGCATGGCCAACGGCGGCACCCTGTTCTTCGACGAGATCGGCGAACTGGCGCTGGACATGCAGACCAAGCTGCTGCGCGCCTTGCAGGAGCGCGAGATACGCCCTGTCGGTTCGGACCGCTCCTGCCCGGTGGACGTGCGCGTCATCGCCGCCACAAATCAGGACCTCGAGAAGGCAGTCAAGGAAGGCAGGTTTCGCGAGGACCTCTTTTACCGTCTGAACGTCATAACCATCAACGTTGCCGTCCTGGCTGAACACAGGGAAGACGTCCCCCTGTTGCTGGCCCACTTCCTGAAGAAACACAGGCGGCCAGACCGCCACGTCGAGCGTATTGACGGCCAAGCCGTGCAGTCCTTGATGGCCTACGATTGGCCTGGAAACGTTCGCGAACTGGAAAACGTCGTCGAGCGCGCCTTGGCCTTGGGCCAGGGGCCCGCCATCCGCCTCGCCGATCTGCCTGCGCACATCGCTTCTCTGTACCAGCCTTCGAGCAAAACCAGCCTGCCGGCCATAGAGGTTGGCGCCGGTTCTGCCGCTGCAATACCCCAGGACGGGACGGCGTTCCCGAGGAGCGCCCCTGCTGAGGAAACGCAGTCGCGGGACATGGAACTATCCAGCGTCTTGCCCGAAGAACAGGCCACCAGCAACACTGCGCCGTTGGCCCCGCCGGCCACGCCCCTGGCGGGGGACGCTCTTGGGGCGCAGGTGCTCTCCGGCCATGCCTCCTTGGATGCGATCGAGCAGCAAGCGATCCTCGCCACGCTGCGGACCGTGCAAGGCGACCGCACCGCCTGCGCGCGCATTCTGGGCATAGACAAATCAACTCTCTACCGCAAGTTGAAGCGCTACGGTGTCCCAATCCAGGGCGCGAACGGAGGTGACGAGGGCGCATCTGAAAAAGGCTGAGCATCATTCCAGCGCCTTCAGTATCGCCGGCAGTTCGTTCGGTACCTGGATCGGCCTGTTGGCGAACTGGTTGCTGCTGATGCAGTAGCCCGCGAAACGCTTTGCCAGTTCCGCGCCTTGGCAACTGTGATAATCCACGGTGGTGTTGGAGGCTTTGAGCTGGTGGCCGGTGATAACGCACACCACGCGTTCGCCGCGGCCTATGGCGCCGCTTGCGACCAGTTTCTTCGCGCCGGCCACACTGGCCGCGCTGGCGGGCTCGCAACCGATGCCGCCGCGGCCCACGACAGCCTTCGCGTCCAGGATCTCCTGATCGTCCGCTTGCGCGACCAGGCCGTTGAGGAGCTCCAGTGCGCGCAGGCACTTGCTGAGGTTCACCGGGCGGTTGATCTCGATGGCGCTGGCCAGCGTGTGCGCCTCGCGGCGCTCGGCATCCATTCGCGCGTAGAACGAGTCCACCTTGGCGCGGTCATATTGTCCGGCGTGCCAGCGTATCTGTTCCTCATTGAAGAGTCGGTACAACGTATTGGCGCCGGCGGCATTGATAACGGCCAAGCGCGGCAGCCGCTTGATAAGGCCCAACGCCTGCAGCTCGCCGAAAGCCTTGCCAAATGCGGAACTATTGCCGAGGTTGCCGCCCGGGACCACGATCCAGTCAGGGACTTCCCAGTTCAACCCTTCGAGGATGCGGTACATGATGGCCTTCTGCCCTTCCAGGCGGAAGGGATTGACCGAGTTCAGCAGGTAGAGGCCCTGGGATTGGCACACTTCCTGCACCCGCCGCATGGCGTCATCGAAGCAGCCCAGTATCTGGATAGTGCGCGCGCCGTAGTCCAGCCCCTGCGACAACTTCCCCATGGCGATGCGCCCTGAGCCGACAAAGACCACGGCCTCCAGCCTCTGCCCGCCGCTGCCGGCTGCGGATGCCGACGCATAGGCGGCCAGGGACGATGAGGTATTCCCAGTGCTGGCGCACGCCACCTTCCTGGCGCCGACCATGTGCGCGTGGGTGAACCCCGCGGTCATGCCGTTGTCTTTGAATGAGCCGGAAGGGTTCAGGCCCTCATATTGCAGGTGAATGCTCTTCAGTCCCGTGTAGCGCGCTACTTCCGGCTCGGTGCGCAGCAGGGTCTGGCCCTCGCCGATCGTGTGGACCATTTCATCCGGAGCGAAGTTGAGCAACTCCTTGAAGCGCCAGACGCCGGAGAAGTGCAGCGGGTCACGGCGGGTCGCCCATTTCTTCTCGAATTGCTTCAGCCGCGCAGGCACTGCCAGGCGATCCCAGTCGTAAGCCACGTCCAGCAGCCAGCCGCACTTGCGGCAGGACGTCAGGACCTCGCCAATGCTATAGCTGGCGTCACAGACTGGGTTGACGCAGCGTTGGTAGGCCGTCTCAGTCTTCATAACCCCACTATAAGCGCAAAACCCAAAACCTAAAACCCAAAATCGTCACACGTACTGATTCACCCCCACCAGTATGTCGTACAGCGCATGGCTGGCGGCGGCTATGCCAAAGGAACGGTTGAAGTAAATCGCCGCGAAATACAGGCCGGCGAAAATCCGCTGCAAGAAAGCGCTGAGCGAGAAGCGCTCTCCGCCGATATGATGGAACGCTGAGAAGATCCCCGCCCCCAGCAGCACCGCCCAGACCGCCGCGTACGCGTGCTCCATGTGGAAAAGCTTGGTGAACACCAGCATCAACACCCCGAGCAGGATCACCCGGAAAACCAGTTCCTCGTACACCCCGGCGCCGCAGAACAGGACAAAGGCCTGCAGGCCTGGCCGCTCGGAGGGCTCGCCCATTGGGTATGGCGCTGCACCGCCGTCCCGCGGCGCACAGGCGTCAAGTGCGGGCGGTCGACAAGTACATTCGTCAAGGCGCGTGCTGCCGCCCGGCGCGGCAGCGTACGTTTGGTCCCGAGCGACGCAAGCGGTGTGGCCGCGCTGAGCTTCGGGGGGCGTACTGTCCGCGCGTCTCGCCCGCGGCAGATACGGGGCGAAGTAAACCAGGATGGCGAACAGCAGCACGGCGTAGAGGAAGCTTTCGAGGAATGCAGCCGCCAGCAGCGCCGGCCGCACCCGCCAGTTCCCCTTGCGATACACCTGCGCCGTGATGAAGAACACCACCAGAACCACCACAGAGGCAAAGCCGGCGCGCAACCCCAGGAACTGCATTATCTTGCCGCCCAAGTTCAGAAGGATCGCATCCCCCCCGTTAATCCTTTCGGAGTGCAAGTACACCAGCCCCAGTTCATAGGCCAGCAGGAAGGGGAGCACGAGGGCGGCGGAGTAGATCGGCTGGCGGGTTTCGCCGAAATAGCCTGGCGGTTGTGCATCCGTACCAGCCTGCATTTCTCACCACTCATTCAGCGCAAAGGGCGCAGAGAAGGATAAACGACCGCGTCCTCTGTGTTGAAAAATCCGGACTAATGGATTTCCTCAAACTCGTCGCCCAGTTCCTCCGTGATCCCCGGCGGCGGGGTTTTTGTCACGGACTTGCTCGTGCCGGCTGGCGGGGTGCCGCCGCGCTTCTGAGCGGTATCAATGATGACCGCCTCTTCATCCAATGCTTTGAGGACATCGTCTACGCTCTGCTCGCCAGTCCTTGACCGTACCGCGGCCACACTCTTGGAGTCAGCCTGGGACAGCGCGGGCTTGGGGGCTTTGGCCAGGCATTCTTTGCAGACAACCTGCCCGTCCACGACGCGAACAAGGCCTTGGTCGAAGTCCCGCGCCGGTATGCTGCCTTCGCAGACCGTGCAGAACACCAGTTTGGGCCTGGCCGGCTTGCCTTGGCTGGCGGCTTGCGCGGGCGGAACAGACTTGGGGGCCAGGGCAAGGCACTCTTTGCAGACTACCCGCCCATCCACACTGCGTGCCACTCCGAGCTCGTAATCCAGAAGGGTAACGCTGCCTTCGCAAACTGTGCAGAACAGCAGTTTAGGCTTGGGCGCTTCCTCTTGGCCGGCGGGCTCCAGCGGTGGCGGCTCGGGCGGCAACGGCATGTCCAGGTCGCGCAGAGCCGCTTCCAGCAGGTCTCCGGGCGGCGCCACGGCGGCACCCACCACCTCCACCTGCACTTTCGCCTTGGCCTCTGGAAGCTTTTGCGCCTCTGCCGGGGCGGGCACTTGCGGAAAGACAGGAACGGTCGGTGCTGCCGCAGGGGGTGCAGCATGCGCGGATGATTCCACCACTGGAGCGGATCCGCCTGGCGCCGCGGCCACGGCCAGCCCTGTGTCATCAGGCGCGTCCTGGGCCTGAATTTCCTCAAGCGGGATATTCAACTCCTGCAACGCCTCCGGCGGCGCCTCGTTCTCTCCCAAGTCCAGCCCGAAAGGATCAGGCACGGCGCCTTTGAAGTCGAGCGGCAGAGGCACCTTCTCCATGGCCTGAAATTCCATCTCCGTATCGCCCACGACGATGCGGTCAAAAGTGCTCAACACGACTTCGCCCGTGATGCGCTCCCCGTTCAGATAAGTGCCGTTGGTGCTGCCCAGGTCCGTGAGCACATAGTGGTCCTCCTTGAAGCTGATCTGGCAATGGCGGCGGGACAGCTTCCCGTCGGGCAAGGGCAGCTCCAGATCCCGATTCCGGCCCAGAGTGATGACTTTCCCCTCGGGTATGCCTACCCTCTTGCCCTTGTATTGCCCACTATGGAACAGCAAATTGCCCACGCTGCGCGCAACCCCTTGCTCCCCACTGTTACTCCAGCCCCGACGCCCCTCCGGCCCCCCCATTATAATGCGAATCCGCGGAGTTGGCTTAGGAAATCGGCGAAATCCGCGAAGCTACGTCGCCTCGTCTGCGAATACCACGGCCGTTTCGCTGCAACCCGCGCAGCGCACGGCCGTGGTAATCGTCTCAATGTCGTTTTCATCCAGCGCCTCAGGGAGATACTCGAATCCCAGCGCGATCTCGAAGGTATGCCCGCCGCAACTGCACTGGTAGGGATAGGTTGGGGGTGTTTCGTTGAGCTGGCGCTTCGTCCCCCAATACAGGGCGCGGTCATAGACCAGGATCTTGCGGTTGCAGCGCCGGCAATAGGCATGCACCACTCCTTCCTCGTCGTTGAGCTGGAGTGAGAAGAAGCAGCAGGGTTTGGGCTCTTCCTCCGGTTTGCCGCAGGCTTCCGGCCCGCCTGCGGGAGAGGGCGCCGTGGCGCCTGCTGCCTGGACGCGCTGGCTTTCGATGTTGCGGCGGCGCACCACCGAAGTGCGCTTCTCAATACTGGCGTCAGTACCGCGCAGGGGCGGTAGATGCAGGCCCGAAACGTGCCGGGGCAGGACCTCCCTTGTCGCCATGCACCGGCACTGCAAGCTGAGCACAGCGCTGACGGCGCCTGGCGCGGACGACCGGATCAAGGCGCTCAGGGCGCCGCTGCAAGGGGCCAGGAAACGCTGCAGGTGCAAAGGGCCCTGCAGGCCTGCCAGCGGCTGCGAACCGGGAATCTCGGGTTGCGGATTGGCTGTGGCCATGTGCGGCTAACCCGCTGTAAGGATCCGCCCGCAGCTTGGGCAACACACCAAGTCCTTGGCCAGAAGGGCCAGATTGTGAAATTGCGGCGGGATCTTCATGAAGCAGGCCGAACAGATGCCGCCCGGCCCCACTTTGGAAATGGCCAGGCCGTGAGTATTGACTATGCGGTTGTAGATGGACAACTCCTTGTCCGGCACTTCCTTGGTCATGACCTCCCGCTCTGCGGCCAAAGTGTCATACTGGGCGCGGAGTTCGGCCAGCTCCTGGTTGACTCGCACAGTCTCGGCGGCGAGTTCCTTCTCCGCTTCAACCAGCACCGTGCTGTTCTTGTCCAAGTCCTTTTGCTTGGCTTCCGTGTCCTCGACCAGCTTGTAGTACTTGCTCTCGTTTTCCTTGTTCCAGGCGCGCTGGGCGTCCATCTGCCGGCGCACGGCGTCGAACTCTTTGTTGTTGCGGGTGATGTTCAGTTGGCCGGCGTAGCGTTTGAGTGTCTCCTCACCGCTCTTGACTTCCAGTTCCAGCGCGTCCGTTTCCATTTTGAGGCGGGTGATCTCCGCCTTGTTGCGCTCGATAGTGGCCTTCAGATTTCTGGGCTGTATTTGCTTTTCCGCCAGTTCCCTCGGCAGCCGTTCCAGGTCTTTCTTTACCATGCTCAATCGCACGTCCAGGTCATTGATCTTCTTCAACTGGTCTATGATCTCTTTCATGGCGCTCCTGAATGCCGTCCCCCTGGCCAAGTCTTATAGCCGAAGCCGGGGAAATTTCAAAAGTCAAAAGCTCTGGAAGAGCTCGATGACCTCGCCGCCGGGACCCTTGCAGAACGCTATGCGCACCGGCGTCCTGGAAGGCCGGCTGGGGATCTCGACGCTTTTAGGTTCCATGGTAACCTGCGCCCCCGCGGCCCTGGCCGCGGCCAGCGCCGCGTCACAGTTGCCGGTGCGGAGCGCAAAGTGCAGCACGGCCCCTTCGGGCTTGGCTTCAGCGCTGCCGCCGGCGAAGATTTCGAGGCAGTTGCCGTCGCCCGTGTCCAGCATCACGGCGCGCCCGTTGCCTTCTCCCCACGAGATCTTCTCTGTAAACCCGAGCGCCTTGTAGAACCTGACCGCGCCTTCAAAGTCCTGGACCTTCAGCGCCACGTGGTGGAACCCCCCGCCACCCAGAACTGCATTTGTGCCTGTCATCTTGCTCCCCTTTCAAAGCCAGACTGCGAAATGAAACCGCAGATTTACGCGGATGAACGCCGATGTTCAAGGCTCTTTCTCCTAACGCGGGTGCATGTCAGCAAATGTACCGCGGGCGTCCCGCCCGCTCGTGGCAGGCTGGCAGGGCGCGAGGACGAAGGCGGGCGGGACGCCCGCGGTACACTCTGGGCCACGCATTTACTGACATGCACCCTCCTAACGCTCCCCGCGCCCCGTTCATCCGCGGTTCCATTTGTCCTGCGCCGCGTTCTGCGGTAAGACCGTCGTTGGTTTCGAGGTGACAGCGGTGCGCACCCTGTGGATCGCGTTGTTCGGACTTCTTATCCTGGCGTTGGCCTTTGGGCCGGCGCTGTTCCTGCGCGAACCGCCCGCGGATGAGGAATTGCTGGTGCTCTCGCCGCACTGGGACGGCATCAAGCGCGAATTCGGCCGCGCCTTCGCCGCGGATTACCTGAAGGCCACGGGCCGCCACGTCCGCGTCGTCTGGCTCGACGTCGGCAACACCGGTGAAATCCGCAAGTACCTGACCGAACGCTTTGCGCAGGCCCAGCCCGGCGCGGGCGTCGGGACCGACATCCTCTTCGGCGGCGGCATGGATCTCTTGCCTAAAATGGCTGCCAAAAACTACTTTGAGCCTTTCGTGCCGGCGCCGGAACTGGCTGCCGAACTGCCTGCGGACCTGAACGGCCTGGAACTCCGGGACAAACAGGATCGCTACCATGCCGCGTGCCTGAGCGCCTTCGGTTTCGTCTACAACAAGCTGGTGCTGCGGCGCGCCGCCCTGCCCACCCCGCACGAATGGGAAGATCTGGGCGGGCCGAAGTTTCAGGGCTGGGTGTCCTGCGGCGATCCGACCCTTTCCGGCTCGGTCCACGCCGCGTTCGAAGTGGTTTTGCAGGGCCAAGGGTGGGGGTGCGGCTACAGCACGCTGGCGCGGATGGTTTCGAACGTGCGGGCGTTCAACGAAGGCGGCTCGTCGGTCCCGCGCGACGTCTCCCTGGGCCAGGCCGCCGTGGGGCCGTGCATTGATTTCTACGCCAACGCGCCCATCCGCCGCCAGGGCGCGACCCATCTCCAGCTTGTCGTGCCCGCCCGCGAAGCGGTGGTCACGGCGGACTGCATCGCGATCCTGCGCCAGCCGCCCAACCCCAGGGCCGCCCGCGCCTTCATGGGCTTCGTGCTCTCCGCAGCGGGCCAAAGGCTGTGGTATCAGCCGCGGGGCACAGAAGGCGGACCTGTCAGTTTCGATTTGGAGCGGCTGCCGGCCATGCCGCGCATTTATGAAATGGGGCTGCCGACCAATACGGTGCTCAACCCCTTCAAGACCCTGGCGGCTTTCAAGTACGACAACAAGAAGGGCGGCGACAGGTGGGATGTGCTCAACGACCTCTGGCGCGCCGCGTTCATTGACGCCCACGAGGAACTCTGGAACGCCCGCCAAGCCGCGATTGCCGCGGGCCGGGACGGCGACTTGGGCGCGGCGCTGGTCCGCGCGCCGTTCAGCGAAGAGGCGCTCCGGCAACTGGCCGGGAAACGCCGGGCGCCTGACGAACGCAACGCCTTGCGCAACAAGTGGTCGGCCTGGGCACGGGAATGGTACGGTGAAATCCAATCCGCCGCGAAACACGGCCTGCCTCTCCCGGTGTTCACACCGGCGCCGCTGGAATGAACAGCGGCCTTGCCTCTCGTGCCCAAGGCTGCTATAATAACACCTGGAGAACGGAACATGGAGCGGCGCATACACATCGAAGTGCCTGAGGAGAAGCTGGTTGACTTCTGCCGGCGCAACTACATCCGCTGGCTTGCTTTTTTCGGCTCCGTGCTGCGCGACGACTTCCGCCCCGACAGTGACGTGGACGTGCTCGTTGAATTCGAACCGGGGCACACGGTCGGTCTGGCCTTCTTCGGGATGCAGGACGAACTGAGCGAGTTGCTGGGGCGCCGTGTGGACCTTAACACGCCAGGCTGCTTTGGTCCCCGGCTCCGCCCTCGCATTCTGGCTCAGGCGGAGACCATCTATGGCCAAGGTTGATGATGCCGAACGCCTGGCGCACATGTTGGAGTATGCCAGAATGGCGCAACGGATTTCCGCGGGCCGCCAGCGCGAGCACCTGGATACCGATGTGGAGTTCTCACTGGCCATTGTGCGCGCCTTGGAAGTGGTGGGCGAAGCAGCGGCCCAAGTATCCCCTGCGGGGCGCGCGCGGGCGCCTGGCATTCCCTGGCCGCAGATCGTTGGGTTGCGCAATCGCATCGTGCATGGGTACGACACGCTGGATCGGAAGCGGATTTGGGATATTATCAGCGCTGATCTTGACCCCCTGGTCACTGAACTTGAGAAGCTCGTGCCACCCGAGCCGCCTGCGTGAGCACAACCATTTGCCGCGAACTCTGAAAGCGTTACACTAACCTGTTTCGCCCTGCCCCCCAATTCCGAGTGGCGGTGGCACGGTGTGGCGCGGTGTTTCGCCGCAGGTGACAAATGGAAAGCCCCGCAAGCCCAGAGCCCGCTCCCGCCATCCGCATCCGCGGCGCACGCGAGCACAACCTCAAGAACGTCAGCCTCGACATCCCCCGCAACAAGCTCGTCGTCATCACCGGCCTGTCCGGCTCGGGCAAGTCCAGCCTGGCCTTTGACACCATCTACGCCGAAGGACAGCGCCGCTACGTCGAGTCGCTCTCCGCCTACGCGCGGCAGTTCCTGGAGATGATGGAAAAGCCCGATGTCGAGAGCATCGAGGGCCTTACGCCCACCATCTCCATCGAGCAGCGGGCGGGCGCGGCCAACCCGCGTTCCACGGTCGCCACCACCACGGAGATCTACGATTACCTCCGCGTCCTCTTCGCCCGCGCCGGCACTCCGCACTGCCACGTCTGCGGGCGCTCTATCGAGCGCCAGTCGGCCGAGAAGATCGTGGACCAGATCCTGCTGCGGCCCGAAGGCGCCCGGCTGAACCTCCTGGCGCCGCTGGTGCGGGGCATGAAGGGCGAGCACCGCGAGATCTTCGCCGCCGCGCGGCGCCAAGGCTTCGCCCGCCTGCGCGTGGACGGGAAAATCGTGGACGCGCGCGAAGTCGAATTCGTGCCCAAGACCTTCAAGCACAACATCGAAGCCGTCGTGGACCGCCTGGTCATCAAGCCCGGCTTGCGCACCCGCCTGACCGATTCCGTGGAGCTGGCGCTGAAGGTCGGCGAGGGCCTGGTCATGGTCAGCAGCGGCGACGAACCGGGCCGCGACCATGATCCGGGCCGCGACCGTAAGGGAGCGGTACCGCTTGCTGACGCGCGCGGCTCCGAGCCGGGCCGCGACCGTGAGGGAGCGGACCAGCTCTTCAGCGAAAAGTACGCTTGCCCGGAGCACGGTTCGGGGCTGGAGGAACTCTCGCCGCGCATGTTCTCCTTCAATGCCCCCTACGGCGCCTGCCCCACCTGCGCGGGGCTGGGCACGAAGATGGAAGTGGACGTGGACCTCCTGGTTCCGGACAAGAAGCTCTCCATTGAGGAAGGCATCATCCAGCCGCTCTGGAAGCTGGGCCACGCCTACGCCATCTGGTACGGGCGCGCCGTGCGCCGCTTCTGCCGCGCCGCCGGCGTGATGACCTTCACGCCTGTCGAGCAGGTCCCCGCGGCCGTGTTCAAGGCGTTGCTTTACGGCGTCACGCCTAAACAGGAAAGCGACTGGGGCCTCGACTGGAAGGGCCTTGCGGTTTCGCTCACCGAACGGTTCCACGCCACGGAAAATGAGAACATCAAGACGCGCATCCTGGAACTGATGTCCGACCTCGGCTGCCCCGACTGCAAGGGCGCGCGCCTCAAGCCGCAAGTCCTGGCCGTGCGCGTCGCCGGCAAGAACATCCAGGAAGTCACAGGCATGACGATTGAGGCGGCCCTCAAGTTCATCACTGCAATGCCCCTCACCGGCGAGAAAGCCCTCATCGCGGCGCCGGTGCTGAAGGAAGTCCGCGAGCGGCTCGGCTTCCTCAACGACGTGGGACTCAACTACCTGACGCTCAACCGCACCAGCGGCACGCTGAGCGGCGGCGAGGCGCAGCGCATTCGCCTGGCCAGCCAGGTAGGCTCCAAGCTGGTCGGCGTCACTTACGTCCTCGACGAGCCGACCATCGGCTTGCACCAGCGCGATAACGCCCGCTTGCTCGACACGCTGGTCAAGCTGCGCGACCTCGGCAACACCGTCATCGTGGTCGAGCACGACCAGGAGGTCATGGCGCGCGCGGAGCACCTGATTGACATGGGTCCGGGCGCGGGCGAGCACGGCGGCGAACTCGTGGCGGCGGGCACGCTTGCCGACCTGGCCCGCTGCGAACGCTCGCTCACCGGCAAGTACCTCACCGGCCAGCTCGAAATCCCCATGCCCAAGGCCCGCCGCCCGGTCTCTCTCCCCCCCACGGGGAAAAGAGGCAAGGGCGACGGCGCCGTTCCCCCTCCCCTTGCGGGAGGGGGTAGGGGGAGGGGTGAGGGGGCGGCGTCTCCCCTCTCCCCTGTGGGGAGAGGGGCAGGGGGTGAGGGGGCCACGGAGACAGGCTTCATCCACATCAAGGGCGCCAGGGAGAACAACCTCAAGCACATTGACGTGGACATCCCCTTGCGGCGCTTCGTCTGCGTGACCGGGGTTTCGGGGAGCGGCAAGTCGTCCTTGATCAATCAGGTGCTGTACAAGAGCCTGGCCCGCACGCTCAACCATGCCCGCGTCAAGGGCGGCGCCAGCGGCGGCGTGTGGGTCGTGGGCGACCTGGACAAGACGATAGACATTGACCAAAGCCCCATCGGCCGCACCCCGCGCAGCAATCCCGCGACCTACACCGGCGTCCACGATGAGTTCCGCAGGCTTTACGCCGCTCTGCCGGAGGCCCGGATCCGCGGCTACGAGATGGGCCGCTTCAGCTTCAACGTGCGTGGCGGGCGCTGCGAGGAATGCCAGGGCCAGGGCCAGAAGCTCATCGAGATGCACTTCCTCGCCGACGTGTACGTGCGCTGCGAACAGTGCAAGGGCCGGCGTTACAACCGCGAAACGCTGGAGGTGAAATACAGGGACCTGTCCATCGCCGACGTGCTGGCCTTGTCCGTGGATGCGGCGCTGGACATCTTCAAGAACCATCCCAAGATCAAGGACGGCCTGCAGACGCTCCACGACGTGGGCCTGGGCTACATCCGGCTGGGGCAGAGCAGCACGACCTTGAGCGGCGGCGAGGCGCAGCGCATCAAGCTGGCGTTCGAGCTGGCCAAGAAAGCCACCGGCAACACGCTGTACTTCCTGGACGAACCCACGACCGGGCTGCATTTTCACGACATCGCCAAGCTGCTCGACGTCTTGCAGCGTCTCGTGGACCTGGGCAACACGGTCATTGTGATCGAGCACAACCTGGACGTCATCAAGCAGGCGGACTGGATCATTGACCTCGGCCCCGAAGGCGGCGAAGCCGGCGGGCAGGTTGTCGCCACGGGCACGCCGGAGCAGATTTGCCGGGAGCCGCAGAGCTTCACGGGGCAGTACTTGAAACGGGTGCTGGGGTTGGCTTAGAAGCCGGCAACATATCTGGCACCCAACTGGCCCGGTGGCCAGGTTACAAACCTCTAAGTCCTTAATTTACTGGCCTTTTAGGGATAGATTCAAGATATAATAGGGAGCGTTTCAAGATATATTAGGGAGCGTTTCAAGATATACTAGGGAGCGTTTCACGATATATGAGGGATAGAATCGGGTGAAAATAAAGATATATGGCCGTGAGAATAACGATATAATCAACAGCAAGTTCGGTCGCCTGAAACCTCAATGCTGTCTCTATTCAATTGTCAAAGAGCCACCTACAACGCCTAACCCGCATTTCTCACCGGCTTTCTTGTAGCATGGGCGTCCCGCCCATGCGCGCGGGCGAGACGCCCATGCGCACGGGCGAGACGCCCGTGCTACGGTGAGAAATCCTATTCACGTCCGTCAATCACGTAGTCTGGCCTTAAGGGACGATTCTTGTAATGGGGGAAGGGCGCCGGCCCCCTGGCTGCTTTAGCCTCTTCCGAGTTTGGGTCTACCGCCTCCGGCACGGTTCGAGCAACCCAGATCTTCAGGAGTTTTTGCGACTGGGCCGCAAGCTGCTCCTCGGACAAATTCAGTATGCCCGGAGTGGTCAGGAAGTCATTCACCAGCAAAGCCCCCTGGTTCTTGACGAGACTCGAGATTTCCCAACAACGCGACACCGAGTTGCACCAACTATAGAACAGACAGGAAGCCTCATGGGGATGGATGTACTTAAGCGGTTCCTGCTCCACAACGGGCGCAACTTTCCCCTTGTGCGGTTCCGCGAACCCCCAAGGTCTCCTCTCGACGTCTTGCTTCTTGCTCATGGTCACCTCACAGT
>Ga0187861_10003784_pt1 | contig 13137 bp, 12 predicted proteins | sample June2016WEW_10_1_3_FD_132986 | JGI IMG/M metagenome (GOLD analysis project Ga0187861, IMG submission 132986) | Peatland microbial communities from SPRUCE experiment site at the Marcell Experimental Forest, Minnesota, USA - June2016WEW_10_100 | ecosystem: Environmental > Terrestrial > Soil >...
ACACCCGCAATGATCTTGATCAGCGTGGACTTGCCGCAGCCGTTCTCTCCGACCAGGGTATGAACCTCCCCCTCCTTGACCGAGAGATCCGCACGGGAGAGCGCCCTCACGCCGGCGAATGTCTTCGAGATGTTGCGAAGGCAAAGAAAATCTTCGCTCATGGCTGCCGTGCATTCTCCGGTTACCGCCTGCGTAGGCGATGCCGTGTCTCGATCATCCCCCGAGCTCCTGTTCGAAAACGCTGCAGGCGGGTGGCACGGCCGCCTGCCTGCAGCCCATCATTCGCGACCGCCCGGACGCTGGCGGACTTTCTCATCGTCGGCCAGCACGGTGGCGGCGTATCCTTGCATCCTGCTTAGAACGTGAAGTCCTTGTAGTTGTCCTTCGTGATATCCAGGATGCCGCCGATCTCACCAGTGATCACTTTCCCCTTGATCGCGATCTTTCCCAGGCCAGGGATGTTCATGCCATTGGAGATCTTCTTCTTTTCCAGCACCGACTTGATGATATTGGTCGCCGCATAACCGATCTTCTGAGGATCCCAAATTGACACCACTTTTATGGACCCGTCATCCAGGCCCTGGCCGGCCATAGATCCGATCGACGTCCCGACGACTGCGATCTTGTCCTGGAGCCCCTTCTCCGAAACCGCCAAGCCAGCCCCCGGAGGATCAGAAGCAGAGGATCCAATGACGCCCTTCAGGTCGTCGCCGTAGGTCTTGATGGCCTCGAGGGTCTTTTCGTAGGCGGTCTGCGTCGTCTCGTTAGAAACGAGCCGGTCTCGCAAGAGCTTCATCCTGGGATACTTCTGTTTCTGCCAGGCGATCTCGGCGTCCACCCACTGGTTGTGCGTGACCGCCGTGAGGTTGCCGACGAAGCAGATGTATCCGCCCTCCTCGCCCATCGCCTTGGCGAGATTGTCCATGTGGTGCCGGCCGAAAGAGGCGTTGTCGAATGCTTCGATGTCGAACGTGACGTTCTTGGAAAGCACTGACTCGTGGGTGAAGGTGAGAATCCCATTCTTGTTGGCCTTGGCGAAAACCTGTTCGAGGGCCCCCGGGTCATCCGGCACGACCAGGATCGCATCCACGCCCCTGGCGATCTGATCCTCGACGATGGCCACCTGCTGGGCCGGATCTGCCTCGGCGGGGTTGACCATGGTCACCTCGACGCCGCCCAGTTCTTTGGCAGCCTTCTGCATTCCGATGAACGTGTTCTCGAACATCGGATGCACGAGCTTCCCAACCAGAACAATTTTCCAGATTTTGGGTGCCGCCGGGCTGCTCGAGAGACCTTGGCTGCCGGCTTTGATCGGGCTTTCGGCAAGAAGCCCGACTGGAAAGGCAAAGCCAAGCAGTAATACTAGGACTAGTAACCTTTTCATGTGCACCTCCTAAATGTGAACATTGTTCACTTACCTAAGCCATTTTTACCATAGTTCATTGAACACTGTCAATAAAAATTTTGACCTTAATGCTCCCCTGCGGCCGGCCAGACTGCACCAAGGTACGTAATCTGGCCTCACCAAATCCACTATGTTTAGTCTTCGAGGCAGGTCTTGGACAAGTTGACAAAATAATTATACTAATTGGCTTCTAAGTATAACAGTGATTGGGTTAGTATCATGAGGCATGGCAATTGCAGGTAGCTGGACGTCACCAGTGACAGGAGTGGAAAGCTTGTGCAGACGGCTCGAGGCTACCTGGCTTATATGCCCAACCCGCTCGAGCCAAAGATCGACTTGTCACTCTCAATAGTAAAGGAACTCTCCGCAGCGGACAGCGCGCTCAGTGAACTGGCAGGCGTTGCTAGGACTCTGCCGAATCCACATCTCTTGATCGGCCTCTTCCTCCGCCGGAGAAGCGGCGCGGCTGCGTGAAAAGGAAGTCCCCGATGTTCGCGAGGTGTCGAACTACGTCCAGGCTCTGGAGTACGGGCTTGCCCGCCTTTCCACCCTGCTCGTGTCGCTTCGGCTGATCCGAGAAATCCATCAGCCCTTGATGGCGGGTGCACGGGGGAGAAAGTGTTGCCAGCACAGGAGGGAAGTGGCGAACTGGAAAATGCGACGTCGTGGTGACCCGCTTGACAGGAGCCCGGATCCATGAAACGATTGAAAGTTGTGGTAGCGATCCCACAACCGCAGGTTTTGATGCCAAGGATATGGGAGATAGAGGATGTTCGAATGTTATATTGTTGGCTATCATGAAATTACCTCTATTAAGTTTGAACGAAGCGAAATTTCGAGAATCTTTCTCCATGGGAGCGCTCTCATAACTGAGATGCCATGAGCATTACGATCTACGACGTCGCGCGATACAGCGGGGTTTCGAAGAGCACTGTCTCACGTGCGCTGAACAACAGCCAGCGTGTCTCTGAGGAAACTCGCGCGAAGGTCAAGGCCGCCGTGACGGCCTTGAACTATAAGATGAACGGTGTCGCTCGGGGGCTCGTTCTCAAACGTTCCAAGACGATAGCCGTCATCGTGCAGGACATCCGAAACCCGTTCTTTTCATTCGCAAGCTGGTATGCGGAAAAGCATTTCGGCCGGCATGGGTACAGCATGGTGATCTACAACACGGATAACAACGCCGCGTTGGAAAAGGAGACCCTGGACTCGATCAAGTACCGGAGAATGGATGCCGTCCTCAGCGTTGGGGGAAACCGCGATCTTACGAATATGATCAATTTTCATCTAAAGGATGAAATCCCCGTGGTACTCGTGGATCGGGAAGTCCACGGGTACGACATCCCGAGCGTCAATCTGGACAATCGCCACGGTGGAATGCTCGCAACGGATTACCTCCTGGATCTGGGCCACCGGGCAATCCTGTTCGCGACTTCCGATTTCAATCTGGCGGAAATGCACCGGCGAGAGGGCTACATCGAGTCTTTGCGGAGACGCGGTCTCCAGCTGGATGATCAATTCATCCTTTCGCAGTGCGAAGAAGCGTGGAGCCAGGGAACATGCCCGAAGCTCAGTGATCTCATCGCCAACAGGCGGATCCCCACGGCAATTTTCGCATCAAACGATTTCAAGGCCTTGCAGGTCATCCGGATTCTGAAGCAACGCGGTCTCTCGGTCCCGGGCGATGTGTCAGTCGTGGGCTACGACGACATCTCGGTCGCATCCATGGTGGATCCCCCCCTAACGACCGTGCGGCAACCACTCGAGCAGATGATCGATGCAGGAGCGAAGCTCCTCCTGGAGATCCTGCATGAGAAGTACCCCGATCCGCACGACATGGTTTTCAAGCCGGAGCTGGTGAAGCGGGACTCCACCATGAGCATTCCCGGATGTGGAAGGAGGTGAGGCGGGAGCGAAGAACCATTCTGAAGTAAGAGAGCATGCAGTCGAAAATCTACAGATGACCATGAGGAGGAAAGAGTTATGAAGAAAGCAGGATTGGTCCTGCTGCTCGCTACTGCGGCGACGATAGTCGCGTTCGCAGGAGGCGCAAAGGAGCAGGCCGGGGGCAAGGCGTTCGTGGTGAAAAACCCCATAAAGATCGGATACTCCGTCTACGACATGCAGCAGCCCTACTGGCAGGCGTACGCCAAGGGTATCCAGGATGCGGCAAAGGCAGCCGGGTACGGATTTGTGCTCTCCGATGAGAAGAGCAGCCAGCAGACGGAGGTGTCCGGCAGCATGGACCTGATCAACCAGGGAATCAGCGCGTTGATCGTGTCGCCGGTGCAGCCGCCGGCGCTGCCGGCTGTTGTCGATGCTGGGCACAGTGCAAAGGTCCCCGTCATCATCGGCGATGTCGGGGTTGCGGGAAACTATGACGCCTTTGTTCTGTCCGACAACCTGGGGGGCGGAAAGCTCGCAGCGCAGTATATGATCGACCACCTCAAGTCGAAACCGGGAACGAAAGAGGTACTCGTCATTTCCCTGCATCCTGGCTCGGCGGTCGGCGACGTGCGGGTGAAAGGATTTGTCGATACCATCCAGCAGTCCCCGGACTTCAAGGTGGTCGGCACCTTGAACGGCAACGACACGGTTCAGGGGGGATACCAGGTGACCCAGAACACTCTCTCCGCGAACCCGAATCTGGCCGGCATCTATGCCGCGAATGACCCGGAAGCGGAGGGCGCGGTTCAGGCGCTGAAGGCTGCGGGGAAAAACGGAGTCACGGATGTCTTTGTTGTCGGATTCAACGGGGATCCGCCCGCGCTGCAGCTCATCAAATCGGGGGACATGGCAGCAACGATCCGGCAGGATCCTTACGGCCAGGGGCAGAAATGTGTGGAGATCGCCACGAAGTTGATGAACAATCAGCCGGTGGAGTTCTCCGACCCCGCGACGAAGTCCGTCTTTTTCCCCGTGAAGGTGGTGGACGCGGCCAACGTCGACCAGTTCATGCAATAGACTCTTTCGCAGCTTCCCACCACGCACCAGAGGCGGCCTCACGCGACTTGACAGTCAGCGTGGCGGCCGCCATTCTGAAGCCGCCTGCGGCCGAAAAAGATTGGGGAGAGACATGGCTCCAATTCTGTGTCTGTCTCACATCACGAAGCGCTTCCCGGGCGTTACCGCCCTCGATGAAGTGGATTTCGATCTCGCTCCCGGCGAAGTCCATGCGCTGATGGGCGAGAACGGCGCCGGAAAGAGCACTCTCGTCAACATCATCAGCGGACTGATTCGACCGACCTCAGGGAATATCCTCCTGGACGAGAAGGAGGTACGTTTCGACAGCTCCCTCGATTCGCAGCGGGCGGGGATCAGCACGATCACGCAGGAGTTCAACCTTGTTCCCAAGTTGACCGTTGCGGAGAACATTTTCCTCGGGCGCGAGCCGGTGACCAGGGCGGGAACACTGAACTGGTCCGAGATTCGCGTTCGCGCTAGGTCGATTCTCTCCGAGCTCGGATTGAATGTCCCTCTCAACCAGCGGGTGGAGTATCTGAACGTGGGAGACCGGCAGCTCGTCGAGGTCGCAAAGGCTCTATCGTTCGATTTCCGGGTGATCACCATGGACGAGCCCACCGCCGCCCTCAACGCTTCCGAGGTGGACAGGCTCTTTCAAATCATTGGAACGCTGAAAGCGCGAGGGAGAGCGGTCCTCTATGTATCGCACAGGCTCAATGAGGTCTTCCGGATTGCGGATCGGGTGACCGTCCTCCGTGACGGCAAGAGAGTCGGTACTCGCCCCATGGCGGAGCTGGATGAGGGATCGATTGTTGCGATGATGCTCGGCCGCGAGCTCGATCTCCGCCGGATTCGGGAAGAACGGCTGGAAGAAGGAGATGGGGGAGTGCCGATACTCTCCGTGAAAGGGCTCACCATTCCGGGCGGTGTGCGAAACGTCTCTTTTGAGCTGCGGCGCGGCGAGATCCTCGGATGCGCCGGTCTGATCGGGTCCGGCCGGGACGAGCTGACGAAGGCCCTCTTCGGACTGATCCCCCACAGTGGGGGCAGCATCCATCTCGAAGGACGACCGCTGGTCCTGCGGAGCCCTCTCGACGCGATGCGAGAGGGGATCTCCTTGCTGCCGGAAGACCGGAAGACTGAGGGTATCTTCCCGGACCTCACGGTGCTTGAAAACCTGGTCATCAACTCGCGGCCTTCCCACCCCACGCGAGCCGGGTGGCGGGCGTTTATCGACCGGTCAGGCGAGCAATCTGCATACGACTCCATTCGAAGCACTCTCAACATTCGGGCCCAAAGCCCGGGACAGCTGATCGTCAAGCTGAGCGGGGGTAACCAGCAGAAAGTGATGATCGGCAGGGCGCTCGTGAGCAGTTCCCGCATTCTCCTCCTCAACGAGCCCACCCGGGGGGTGGACGTCGGAACGAAGCTGGAGATCCATTCGCTCATCCGCAAGCTTGCGAAGGATGGGCTCTCGATCATCGTCAGCTCCTCGGACGTGCCGGAGCTCGTCAGCATAAGCGACCGCTGCCTCGTCCTGAGTGCGGGAAAGGTGGCAGGCCTGCTGGGCAAGGAGGAGATCATCGAGCAGAACATCACCGCGCTTGCCATCGGGCAGGAAGCGGTGCGCGAAGTCTCGTGAAACCGATTGACCGTTCGGATCCCGTAGGCAGGCGGAGGAGGACCGCAACCTCGCTCAGGGTCCTCCAGTTTTCGGAAAGCATTGGCGTTACGGTGCTCCTTATCCTCGTGGTGATCGCAGCGTCCGTCACGGCTCGCGGATTTTTCACTTACACGAACATCACGAACACCGTGATCATCGCCTCTATCACGGCGGTCACTGGTTTTGGAATGACATTTGCAATCGCTATGGGCGGATTCGATCTGTCGGTCGGCTCCGTGCAGTCGATGGCCGCGATCACGGCTGCCGCTCTTCTTTCGGGAACGAACGTGCCGTTGGCGATCGCGGGCGCTTTGATCGTCGGGCTCGCCATTGGGCTGACCAATGGCCTCATCATCAGCAAGCTTCGGGTTTCCCCCTTCGTCGCGACATTCGGGATGATGAGCATCATTCGGGGCGCTGCCTTGCTTGTGACCAGGGGGCAGTCGGTTCTCATTACAAACCAACCGGCATTCGCAGCGCTCAACAACGGGAAGATGCTCTGGATCCCCGTGCCATTCATTATTGTTTTGGTCGTGTTCGCGGTCCTCTATGGCGTTCTGCGACACACTCCCTTCGGGCGGCACGTCTGCGCCCTCGGCGGAAACCGGAAGGCGGCTATCGCTTCCGGCCTCCGCATCGACAGGATCACGATCGCGGTTTTTGGAATGGTCGGCCTCACCGCGGGTGTGTCAGGTGTCATGCTCAGCTCTCAACTCCTTATCGTGGACGGCACTCTTGGAACCGGGTTTGAGCTGCAGACGATTGCCATCAGCGTTCTCGGCGGTACGAGCCTGGCAGGGGGAAGCGGGAATCTCGTCGGTACCCTTATCGCTTCGCTCCTGATCGCGACCATCAGCAGCGCTCTCAATATCCTCAAGGTGGCCGCGTTCTACCAGTATCTGTACCTGGGTCTCCTGCTCGTGTTGGCCCTCTACTTGGATACGTTGCGCCGGGACATCCTTGCCGCATCCATTCTCAACACGGGGAACGGCGCGTGAAAGGGGTCGAGACAGGCAGCCCGAGGGCGCCCGGGCGACTCGGTGGCCGGGGGGCGGTCGTCGATTCGCTTCTCAAATACTACATCCAGTGGCTCCTGGTGGCTGCGCTCGTCGTTCTGGCCGCGCTGAATGCGAACTTCCGGCAGCCCAGGAACCTGGAAAACATCCTGCTTCAGTCATCGTTTGCAGGGATCGGCGCTGCGGGAATGACGCTCCTCATCGTTGCGGGCGCATTCGACCTCTCGGTGGCCGGGATCCTGGGAGTTTGCGGCGTTGTGATGGCAACGCTTGTTGCAGGCGCGAACACCTTGCTGGGAATTCTTGCGGCGCTAGTCGTGGGTGCGGGGCTGGGGATCGTCAACGGATTCGTTGTCACGAAGCTTCGAATTCCGGCCTTCATCGCAACTCTTGGCATGATGAACGTCTACCTGGGGATTGGATTCATCTGGACAAACGGGCAGGTCGTCAGTGTCGCAAAACCGGCCCAAGTGACCCTCGGGACCGGCGTTGTGAGCGCGGCAAACCCGGTCCTGCTGACCCTGGGGACCGGAACCCTCTTCGGGATCCTGCCCGTCCCTTTTCTGGTGATGGCGGTCGTGTACGGGCTCTGTTATCTCTTCCTCCGAAGGACGCACTACGGGCGTTTTCTCCGCGCTGTCGGAAGCAGCGAGCTGGCAGCCCGCGCGGTAGGCATTCCGGTGGCACGGGTGCGGATCGTTGCATTCGTGATGGTTGCAGTCTGCACGGCCATAGCCGCGGTCTTGCTGACCGGCGAGCTGTCATCCGCGAACGCCATCATGGCCACCGGGTACGAATTGAACGTGATCGCCATTGTCGTTGTGGGAGGGACAAGCCTCCAGGGAGGGCAGGGGACCTTGTTGGGATCGTTCACCGGCGCGCTCTTCTTTGCGGTCATCAGCAACGCACTCAACATTTTTGGGGTTGGGGCTTACTGGCAGTATGTCGTCTCGGGCGTGCTCCTGATCAGCGCGATAGCTGTTCAGGCTGTTCGTAGCTTCGTATTCACAGTGGAGTAGGGCGCCTGACTCGAGTCAGCAAGTCCCCTCCGACTCCCAACAGATCAGCCTTCACGGACCCGCTGTGTCAGCGGATGATGCAGAACGGATTCAAGAAACAGTCTGCCGAGAGGTGGGAGCGCTTCTTCCCGGGAGCGTCACTGCCAATCTGCTTCTATTACACGGATGACGAACAACAGGCTGAGCCTGTAAAGCCCTATCCAGGAATGCACTGCCTGATGCGCGATCTGTCGAGGGTGAGCGCAGGGGAGTCGCTCAGCTTTGCCAGCAACACCGTCGGCTGTGCGGGAGGAAGATATTACCTGGGCTTCTCCCTGCGTCTGCCTCCCAACTTCAACTATTTCTTTTCGTGCGGCATCCCTGGGGAATTGGAGGGGGAGCGTTATAAGGCTTCCCGTGCCCTGGCAAGCTTTGATGAGAGCGATCCTCAGGCGGTGATCGCCCCGCCCGTAGGTACCGCCTCTCGAGTTGACACTGGCCATCCCATGGCCGAAATTCCTTCGGATGGTGTCAGAGATGGAGGAGAGCTTTCTCATCACTGAATCCTGGAGCAAAGTGAGGACGAGGATCGCCGATGGCGACCGCCCGCGATAGGGCCCTGCGGGGCTGCAGACCGCCCGTCAGGCGATCACCCCTGTGCCCGCGAGCACGAAAATCACCGCTGACAGAGCCAGGCAGTAGAAGCCGAAGTAGCCCCATCGACCTTTTTCAAGCCATGCCGAAAGCCAGCGAATGGCGACAAGTCCCGCCGCAAAGCTCAACACCATGCCGATTATTCCGGTGAGCACGGGAAAAGTAGTGAGCGCAGGTGAAGACCCTGGCGACAGATGACGCAATCGTAGAGCCTCCCGCCCCACGACGGGGATTGTCAGAATCACAGCCAGAGCAAAGCTGAACTCTTCAGAGTACCTGCGGCTCAGTCCGGTCAAAAGCCCGACCGAAATCGTCGAGCCCGAGCGCGAGAACCCACGAGAGGGCAGCGCCAGGCCCTGGACAGCTCCGATCAAGACTGCGCGGGAAGTTGCGCTTTTTGGACGCGGAGGTTTTTCAGCAGATCCCGGCAAAAATCCGGCGCTGATGATGAGAACGCCGACCGCAGCGAGCCCTGTTGCGATTATCCATGAATTGCCAAAGAGATTTTCCACCGCAGCTCCACTTGTTCCACCAAGGACGAAATGCTCAATGACTACCTGGAGTCCCAGACCAACGACGCCAGTGGCGATCGTTGCAGAGATGAGCATCCAGACGAATGTCCACCGTTCCTTGTTCTGCTTCGAGAGCAGCCTGAGCCAGCGTGACCAGAAATACACGAGCACCGCGATCATCGTACCCGTGTGGAGCATGACCAGCAGGAAAGTCATTTCGGGCGATGTCGGGTCAAGCCCGAAGATCTTCTCCAGAAGGATGACATGAGCAGAGCTCGAGATGGGAAGCAGCTCGGCGGCGCCCTGGACTACTGCGAGGAGTGCGATCACGAGTATATGCATGATCGCGAGTCTGGAGTCGTCGCAGAGACGGAGTCAAGAGGGGGACGCCATTCTTCGAAGTCCCGGCGACAGCCTTCTTGACTTCAAGCACTTCCACTTCATTCGTGCCGGCTCCGTTGTATCCATTCCCGCGCTGATGCCGCCCCGGCTGTACTGCTGCCCGGTTTCCGTGCGTCCTGCAGGTCAGTTCACATCACGAGGCAGAAGTATGGATAGATCCTGCCTCAATCTTCTGAATCCATCATTTCCCAATCCCAGCGCGATAAAGAGGGTCGTTCTGTTGACGTCCATATGTGACACAAGAACAACCGTGGATTGCGGATGCCGCGCCGTAGTTTCGCTGAGAGCCGCAATGCGGCGTTGCCGGGCAGTCGCAGCGATTCTCATTCGTGCTACTTGTCAGGGGGTTGTGGAAACTCGGGCGGCATCGTTGGCTCCTTTTCCAACTTTTCCTCGATCTTTCGGAGGATGTGCCTGTTGTCCGGGTCCCCAGGTTTCTGCCCGAGGGCCTCCACGATCCATTCTTTTGCCTCGGTGAGTTTTCCCTGCTTGTACAAGCACCACGCCAGGTGCTGCTTGAACCCTGGCATATACGGATTGAGATACGCTGCGCGTCGGAACTGGGAATCCGCGACCTCGAACATCTCCTTGCTCAGCGCGTACATTCCCAAGGAGTCCATGTCATAACCGAGAAATCGATTCGGTCGCGTCTTTTCTTCCCTGAGCTCATCGGGTGTCGGACGAACGAGCCTCTTTCGAGCCATCAGTCATCCTTTCCAGAGGAGTCCGCATGCCGCGACACCGACGGGGTCGGGTAAGCTATCATGGTCCGAAACGCCCAACCCTTCGACGTATCTGGCGTGGGGCTCCAGCGCGCCGGCCAGGGAAGCGCCTAGGAGCGCGTGCAGTCGACGGCGTGCACCTATCCCGGGACCCGATATTTGCGGCAGCCTCGTCAGAAACTTGCCCATTTGGCTGAAGGGTGTGAAGAGATAGCGTTTGTGATTTTGATTGAATGGCATCCTCCCTCCCCCCATGTGCCCCTATACGCGCAACCGAGTGCCCGATTCCAGCGACGGCCCGAAAACTGGCCGCCGCGGCCAAAACGAGCCCGGACAAACCCAGCTTGGAAGTCGTTGAATATCCAGACACCGCGCACGGCTGGTGGCTCATGAATGCGCGGATTGAAACGGAAATCGAAGGTCTCAAGAGTCTTGTCCGGCTCCGAGCCGCTGCGAGTGAGGCGACGACCCAGTTGCTTGAAATCTCGCCGTTCCACCTCATCGGAGAGCTTCAGCCGGGTGAGCTTGGGCTTCAGGGTGAGTAGCTCATCCATAACGGGCCTCTTCCTGAAAGGTCAAGATACTGTCTGATCTCTGCCCGCCGCAGAGTCTCGTGCGGGGGCCCGTCGGTAGTGCGCTCAAGAAGGACAGCTTCATCGAAAGCGGATTTTGGGTGCCGAGATATGTCAGTAGACGCGCGATGGCATGTGGAAGTTTTGAGCATCAAGGGGCTGCCGTCGCGGTTGTATTGCCCGGCGGGTCATAAAGGCAGCTGGCACTGACGGCAGCCCCAGTCGGCTTTTACCGACAAGCGCAGAACTCCCCGCCTTCAGACGGAGGGGAGGTTCAGACGGTGAATCTCCTCGATTAGCTGCGGGGGGAGGTGGAGGTATTCTGAAGTCCTCCTCTTCTGCTCGATATCGCGGAAGACCCTGAAAATCTGCTCCGCAGCTAGACCGGTCATGTCTGCGATCTCTCCGATCGGGATGCCGTTGTCCTTCCCGAACAGACAGAGATCCATTTTGTCGTACGGAAGCGAGAAGTAGAACTCTTGCTGGGACTGGGGCAAGGAATATGTATCCGTCGTGGGAATCCGCGTTCGGATTTCCTCGGGCACGCCAAGGTACCCGGCAATTTGGTACACCTGCGTCTTGTAGAGATGAGCGATGGGTTTCATGTCCGCTGCGCCGTCGCCGAGCTTGACGAAAAAACCCAGATCATACTCGAGCCGATTCGGAGTCCCTGCGACCGCGTAGTTCAGCCGGTCCGCCTGGTGGTATTCTAGCATCTTGCGCGTCCTCTGCTTAAAGTTCATGGCGGCGACGATTCCGAGGTAGGCTTTTGCCGTCAACCTTTTCCTTATCTCGCGGCCGTCTGGCGTGCGGATTACGATCGAGAAGATCCGTAACGCTCCGCTCTCGACCACGCTGGAAAGGACGATTTTCGACTTGTACTGTGGAGTATACTCCGGGCAGACTATCCTGATCGCATCGTCGCGCTTCTTGTAGCATCCGACCGCTTCGAGAACCGGGGTGATGTCCTCCACGACGGTTTTCATTCCGAGGACGTCCGCCATGAGCGCGCTCAGCCGTAAAGCGTCTGGGGAGGATTCCTTCTCGGGAAGGAAGAGACCGAGGACATTGTTCTTTCCGACCGCATGTACGCACAGAGCCGCAACGACGCTGCTGTCGATTCCGCCCGACATGCCGACGACGCACCCCTTTCGCTTGAACCGTGCAAGGAGCTCCTTGATCCTTTGCGAAATCCTGGACACTTCGCGGTCTGGATCAAGGGTGAGCGATCGAGATCCGAATGTACGCTCTGAACCCATGGTCATTTTCTAGTCGCTCCTTTCCCCTTGCGTACATCGATGACGGTGAGCGCTTCCGGGGGCTCTGCATCGATTGATGTACGGTCCTCTGCCAAGATTAAGGAACGATAGACGAGCATCGTGGACAGAACCGCAAGAATCCGCATGTTGTCAGTGTTGCTCATCTTTTCGCCTCTATTCCTCCTGCACTTGTCGACGAGGCGGGCGATCGAAGCCGGCTCGAAAATCCCCGCCTCCCGCAGCGCGCCCTCTTCCAGCACCGCTTCAACCCAATCAGGTGAGTCAGCAGAGAAGAAGCTGGCAGCGTCAGGGGCCCTGTACGGCTGCTTGGGCCGTTTGAGAATCGACTCGGGGACGATGTCGGTGAACTCCCGCTTGAGGATGCATTTCTCTTCAAAGGCGAGCAGTTTGTGCCACGAGGGGAGACCGTTCGCGAATTCCACTACGTTGGGGTCGAGGAATGGGAATCGACCCTCGATTGAGTGTGCCATGAGCATGCGGTCGCCCTGGGAGGAGAGAATGTAGCCGGGAAGGAGCGTTTTCATCTCCAGCCATTGTGCACGGCTGACGGGGTCCCACCCCATGTGCTCGGGGGGCATGCGCGCGAGTAGTTCCTCTCCGACCTGATTCCTGCCCATCAGTTCGCGCGCTGACCGCGTCAGGAGGTTCTTGATGCTTTGGGACGAGTCCCAGCGCGGTCGGTGGGAAAACGCAGGGTCCGAAGGATCGAGATTCCGTGCGAAGAATGCGTGAGCGAATGAAGGCACCTTTCCGGGGGACCGTTCCAGCCAGGGATAGAGCAGCTCGACGATGCGTGCACGCTTGGTCGAGGAGGGGTCGCGGGACAGGAACAGTCGCGCCTTTGTTTCGCGGAAGATATCGTATCCCGCGAGGATCTCGTCGGATCCTTCGCCCGTCACGACTACCTTGTATCCGGAGTCTCGGACGAGCTTCGAGAGGAGGAAGAGGG
>Ga0187861_10003786_pt1 | contig 13127 bp, 8 predicted proteins | sample June2016WEW_10_1_3_FD_132986 | JGI IMG/M metagenome (GOLD analysis project Ga0187861, IMG submission 132986) | Peatland microbial communities from SPRUCE experiment site at the Marcell Experimental Forest, Minnesota, USA - June2016WEW_10_100 | ecosystem: Environmental > Terrestrial > Soil >...
GGCGCGCAGGCGTTCGGCGGATTGCCTGCAATTCGAGGGTCGTGCAAGGTATTCGGAGCGTCGTAAATCATGTCTCATGATGAAGTTTACTTCGCGCGTGCGCCAAGTTTGAGGATCTCTTGAGGCAATGGTCTTTTAGGCCCTTCGGGCCTGAATGACAATATGATCACACCGAGGGCTACCAAGAGTCGCGTCCCGGTTCGGATGCGTGTGGTGAATTCAGACAACCCGCGATGGGCGGGCATGCGCACGAATATATGTCGTTCTGTACAACTCCATGATCAAGGAGGAGGAATCGATATGAAAAGAGCAACTCATTACCGGTGTGTCATTGTTGCCTGCCTGGTGTTCTTGACTGCAGACGCGGGATTCGCGCAAGTCTCGTCTGTAAACGGTCCTGAAATGACCGGCAGGAACGCCTTCTATGTTTCCAATCGCGCACCGCTGGTGGAGAGTCCGTTCATAAAGCTTCCCATTGGCAGCATCGCTCCCCGAGGTTGGCTGCGTACCATGCTTGAGTTGGAAAGAGACGGCATGACGGGACATTTGGAAGAGATTTCGCCCTGGCTCAAATTCCAGACGAGCGCCTGGGCCAGCAAAGAGGGCCTTGGCGAGCGCGGCTGGGAAGAGCTGCCTTACTGGCTCAAGGGTTTCGGAGATCTCGGGTACGTGCTGAAGGACCAGGCGATCATCGCCGAGGCGCGCAAGTGGATCGAGCCCGTGCTTTCATCGCAGCGGGCGGATGGCTGGTTTGGGCCTCGTGATCTGCTCACCTCGCTGAAAAGCAAAGCCAGCCCGGAGGGCGCACCGGATTTGTGGCCCACCATGATCATGCTCAATGTGCTGCAATCCTATTACGAATTCAGCAAGGACGAGAGGGTGATTTCCCTTCTGACCAATTACTTTAGATGGCAGAACGGCCTGCCCCCCGCCGCTTTTGGAGCGGGATACTGGCCCCGCGTGCGGGCCGGCGACAATATCGAAAGCGTGTACTGGCTCTACAATCGCACCGGCGAGCCGTGGCTGCTGGATCTGGCTAGAAAAATTCACGAAAACATGGCGCGCTGGGACACGGGCGTGATCAATTGGCACAATGTGAACTTCGCTCAGGGCTTTCGTGAGCCGGCCGTTTTCTGGATGGGAGCGAGACAGGCAGACCTCCTTGCCGCCCCCGAGCGCAATTACCAGCAAGCCATGAATCTTTACGGCCAGTTCGCCGGCGGTACGTTTGTAAGCGATGAGGACAGCCGGCCCGGATACGCCGATCCGCGTGGCGGCTTTGAAACCTGCGGCATCGTGGAGTTCATGCACAGCTTCGAAATGTTGACCAAGATCTCCGGCAATCCGCTCTGGGCCGACCGCGCCGAAGAAATCGCCTTCAATAGTTTTCCCGCCGCACAGACCGCCGACATGAAGGCATTGCATTACTTGACTTGCCCAAACCAGGTTCAGCTGGATCGTACCAGCAAGGCGCCGGCTGTCGAAAACAGCGGCGCGACATTCTCCTACAGCCCTTTTGAGGTTTATCGCTGCTGCCAGCACAACGTGTCTCACGGCTGGCCGTACTATGCCGAGGAATTGTGGCTGGCGACGCCCGACAATGGACTGGCCGCATCTCTCTACGCAGCATCCGAGGTGAATGCAAGAGTCGGCAACGGCGTGCAGGTAAAGATCTCTGAGGAGACCGATTACCCGTTCCAGGATACGATCAGGCTGAGACTCGCTCTGCCCAGCGCTGCTGCGTTTCCGCTCTATCTGCGCGTCCCCCGATGGTGCGACAACATCTCTCTCCAGATTGACGGCAAGCCGATGGATGTGAAACCCGCTCCGTTGACGTACATTAAAATAGTTCGACAGTGGGCCAACGGGGATGCCGTGACTCTGCATCTTCCCATGAAGATCTCCATTCGCAAGTGGGCCGCGAACAAAGACTCGGTATCCGTCGATTACGGGCCGCTCAGCTTCGCGCTCAAAATCGAAGAGAAGTGGCAGAAGTTTGGCAACCAGGAAAAGTGGCCGGAGTGGGAGGTCATGCCGGCTTCCGCCTGGAATTATGGTTTGATCCTGGATCGGCAAGATTCTACCAGATCATTCCGGATCGTGCGCAAATCCGGCCCGTTAGCGCTGCAGCCATTCACCCCGGAAAAGGCGCCGCTGGCACTTCTGGTCAAGGCGCGTAAGATTCCAGACTGGCGGCTGGATCCCAAAACCAACATCGTGGGACTGCTGCCCCAAAGCCCGGTCCGATCCAACGAGCCGGTCGAGGAGGTCACACTCATTCCAATGGGGGCGGCGCGCCTGCGCATTAGTTCCTTCCCGATCATCGGCGATGCTCCCCCTGCCGCACGACGCCGTCAGGCGCGCTGACCACTTGGCTTTTCTCCTGCGATGGTTGAACATATTTCAAGGAAGGCACGCCGCGCGCGGCGGCTGCCCGGTTCATGTGCGACGCCAGAGCCGGCTGCGCGAATGAGACTCAGGAGGAACCAATGTCCCCTCGCTTAGTGGTTTACGGATCGCTAGCAGATGCCTGGATTACATTGTGGCTTGTCTGGATCGTCATGTCTTTCCACGTCAAGTGGACGCTCAAACGCCAGAGCGCCCGAAGCCGCGCGGGCCAGACAGTGATGATAAGCTTCGCATACATCCTCGTTTTTGCGGACACCTTCGCTGGGGGACCGCTGGCACAGCGGCTGGTACCCGCGCAGCCGGCGTGGAGAATCCTGGGTGTGGCCTTGACCTACGCGGGCATTGCTTTCGCTATCTGGGCGCGTATCGTCCTCGGCAGGAATTGGAGCTCTAACGTTACCTTGAAGGAGAACCACAGCTTTGTGCGCAGCGGACCTTACGCGCTGGTGCGCCATCCAATTTACTCCGGCCTGCTGCTGGCGATGCTCGGAACGGCCCTCGTGGCCGCCGAGGCGCACGCCTTTTTGGGCGTGGCGGTCGCCTTTGTCGCCTGGCGTCTCAAATTCCTGGAGGAAGAACGCTTCATGATCGAGCAATTCGGTCTTGAGTATGAGGAGTATCGCCGCCGGACGCCGGCGCTGGTGCCTTTTATTCTTTGATCGGCCGAGGAGACTACTTCTCCTCACTCTCTTCGCCGATTTGCGCTGCACGTCGCAGGTTCCGCTTGTTGATTCTCACTCTCGTCCAGATGGTGGAGTGCCTGCTGAACCTGCCGGGCCGCTTTCCGCTCGCGCTTCTGGAACACGATGTATGCGGCGCACGCGACGCCTTCCACAAGAAAGAAAAACACCACTATCCAATTGCTCGCGTTGCGCGGCAGGAAAATGCCCATGAAAATGAAGACAAACGCGATCGCGATTATCAGGCCCGGGAGATCCTCGAGACCCTATCCTGCGATGCTTGTGGTGTTGATGCCGCGATGTAGACTCATAAGTGATCCGACTTCGGCATATCTCAATGCACCATGATACAAACACTCTGACGGGACAGTTTCATTTTATTTTAGCACGCTTCCAGAATGGGGGAGAGCCGCATCTATTCTGGATGAAAACAAGGTCGCACCAGCGCACACCTCGAATCGCTTCACGGTGCTAATGGGCGTCTCACAAAGTTCAGATAACGTGCGGCTGCCCGGCATGCGCCGGAATAGTAGGCGGTCTGTCTACAAACCATCAGCGGCCTGAATCAGCAACCGTCCCGGCAATTGATCGGTGAGGTCGCTCCCCATAAACACATCCCGGAATTTCTGCTATAGTTTCGGCTTGCTTTTGAAGTTGCATTCCCCGAGGGGGTCAGGGATGGAGAAGGTTTGTGAAGATGTGATCAAGTTGCTCGAGGGAAGCTTTGATTTTGTTTTGATCCTGGACGGAGCCGAGCGGATTGTGCACGCGAGCCCTGCAGCCTGCAGGGAGATCGGAATCGAATGCGGTGCGATCCTCGGCATGGAAATCAGCACGATCTCCTCGGTTCTCTCGCCGGAGCGCTGGAAACTGCGCGTGGAGAGTTTCCGCAAAGCCATGGCGGAAGCGCGCGAAAAGAAGAAGGGCTTCGTTGTGCTGCCGCCCGGCGAGAAAGCCGACGACTCCTATGCAATATCCTACGGTTATGCGGAAACAGACCAGGGGCCGCTGTTTCTTTTCCAAGGCAACAAGGCTTCCCGCCGCGGCAAGTATTCCGAATGGGAGAAGGACGAGCGCATCAAGGAACTCACCTGTCTATACACGGTAGCGGACTGGATCGAAGCTTCTGCTTCGATTCGGGAATTCTTCACCCAACTGCCGAGGTACCTCGCTCAGGGAATGCTCCACTCGGAGCGCGCCGTCATACATGCCGTGTACCAGGGAGTCGAATACGGCAGGAAACCCGCGGGCCGACACTACATCGCCACGACGCTTGAAGTAAGCAAGCAGATGCGCGGCAAAATTATCGTCGGCTATGATTCGGACGCATACTCGCTTCTTCCCGAAGAGCAGAAAATGCTCGACGAGATCGGCCGCATGCTTGAATTGGCTCTCGACAGGAAGGAGCTGCGGGAGCGCCTCGCCTCAAAGCAGGCCGAGGAAATGGAGTACACGAGGCGCCTGCGTGAGCTCGAGACGGAGATCGAGGCCCGTGAGAAAGAATTGCAGGGCCAGAGCGAGAAGCTTGCCACCGTCCACTCCTACCTCGACCGCATCAACCGCGACTGGGAGGAATCAAAAGCGCAGTTTGCAACCATGTTCATGGCAATTCCCGACAAAGTCGCCATGATCAACAGCAAGCGCGACGTCGTCATGACAAACTGGGGAACCGCGGTCCAGGGAGAGAAATGCTACAAGACCTTCTTCAACATGGAGACTCCCTGCGTCGACTGCAGGCTGATGCGCATAGTTAAGGACAAGACTCCGATAACCATGGAGGTCCGGCATGAAGACGAGTACCTCGAGGTGCACGCGCTGCCGATCTTCAATCAAGATCAAGAAGTCGAAGGCATCTTCGAATTCTACAAGGATGTGACGAGAGAGAGAGTTTTCGAGCAGCAGCTCCAACAGGCCGACAAGCTTGCGTCCCTCGGCCAGCTGGTTAGCGGGGTTGGGCACGAGATCAACAATCCAAATCAATTCATCCGGGGCAACATCAAGATCATCCAGCAAGCCCTCGCGGACATGCTTCCAATCATGGATGATTATTACAAAGAACACCCCGACCTGCGTATCGCCAGGCTCAAGTACGATTTTTTCCGCGATCACATCATGAGACTCGTGTCCGACATGGAGCACGGCTCCGAGCGCATCAAGGGTGTTGTGGAAAGCCTGAAACGGTTCGCCAGGAAAGACGAGGGGCTCTTGACCAACCTGATTGATGCGAACGCCATCGTCGACGCCAGCGCTCGTCTTACGCAAAAGCAGGTGCAGAAGTCCTGCGACATTGAACTCGAGCTGTCGAGCCCCCTCCCCGTGTTTGCAGGAAACGCCCAGAAGATCGAACAGGTGCTGGTCAACCTCATCCTGAACGCAAGCCAGGCCATGCCGGAGGATCGGCGCGGCCGGATCGTGGTGAAAACCCGATACGAAAACGGCAACGTGGTCATCGAGGTCAGGGATAATGGCAAGGGAATGAGCGAGCGCACGCTCAAGAAAATCTTCGACCCATTCTTCACCACACGCAGGGCGAGCGGAGGCACTGGGCTCGGCCTTTCCATCGCCTACCGGATCATCGAGGAGCATGGCGGCAAAATCTCGGTGGCCAGCAAGATCGACGCGGGCACGGTTTTCACAATCGCAATTCCCGCAAAGCAAGGGGCCAAGACGCAGGAAACCGCCAGCTCCAAGGAAGAGCGGCGGAGCTAGTATCGGGAACGCGGGCTACCGTTGCGCCGATGTGCCGGACGCGATGCCAGCTGGGATCTCGCCGAGGTCACGGGATGGAGATTCGAGCGCAAACATCAGGACGCGGCCAATCGTGATCCCTGCCAGGATCATCAGAAAAATCAGGAGGCGAGAGAGGGGTCCGTATTTATGTGCGCTCCCGCCCAGCCAAAGCCGGATACCTACGACGAGCGGCAAGACGCATCCCAAGGCGATGTGAAGTCCAAGCCAGAGCCCGTGCTGTGACGCGAGACGGTGCAACCCTTCCTGCAGGCGAGCTGCAATAAACTCGTCCGCGGGCATTTGCGACAGGCGCACGAGCATCCAGACAGCCGAACTCAGCAGCGCAAGCCCGCCCATTATTACCGCAGCCTGAAAGATCTTCTGCTGCAGACCTTCGGTCTTCGCCGCCAACAGCAGGGGAATCAGCCCCCCAAAGAGAAGGGCGGTCCCCACCAAGGAACATGGCACCCAACCGGAGTTCCAGGCAGGCTGAGCGGGGATCAGATACACCGTCGCACTCGCGATCGCCGCGGCAGCGCCGAGGAGGCAGAGCGCGATTCCGGCTGCAGGCCTGCCCCTGCTGCGTTCCGTCCACCACAGAAAACTGTAGACCAGTGCCACGAGGGTAAACAGAGCGCAGAGAAGAATCTCCAGGCTGAGCCGGGAATTTCCCAGGTTGGCGAGCGCCCTCCAGGCGGCGAGCGGACGTCCGAGGTGGAAAAGCGAGGCCAGCAATGCGAGGGCGGCAACGGGGAAAACCGAGATGCCCACGGGTCGCATCGGCACGAGATCCGGCCGCCGAACCATGCAGTCGACCAGAGTCGCGGCCATTGCCGATCCGCAGGCGAACTCCAGGAGGACCGTAAAAACAACCAGCGGCCACTCGTTCATGCGTTCAGTCCGATGCTGTTAAGTTAAGCACAATTTGAAAAACTTGCCACAGATTACACAGATTTCACTGAATATTCTCTCCCGCCACATGGGCTTTTTCGCTTTTGAATCTGTGTAATCTGTGAAATCTGCGGCAAGCTTTTTCGCCCATGTGCACGATGTCGGCCTTAAGTTGACGGTATTGGGTTCAGTCCCTTCAGCGCTTCGGGCCGCACTTTGTAGCGGCTGGAGGGTTTGGTCATCTCCGGCGGCGGCAGGCAACGGATTGCGATCGCCGCGCCCGGCCGCGCTCCGATCTCTGAAAGCGGCCCGACTTCGATCGCACGCGTCGGGCAGGCCCCCACGCAGACCGGACCTTCACCTGCGTCGGCGAGATCGATACACAGGTTGCACTTCTTCATCGTTCCGGTCCGGGGATCGAATTGCGGAGCGCCGTACGGGCAGACCCAACTGCAGTAGCGGCAGCCAATACAACGCGCGGGGTCGTGAATCACGATGCCGTCCGCCGCCCGCTTGGTGTAGGCCCGTGAGGGACAATTCCGGACGCAGGCCGGATCTTCACAATGGTGGCAGGAGATCGAGATGTTATAGACCGACACGTTCGGGAACTCACCATCTTCGAAAGTACGCACGCGGCGGATCCGCAGTCCGACGGCCAGATCGTTGATATCCTTACACGCAATCTCGCAGGTCTTGCAGTTGATGCATCTGGTCGTATCGATGTAAAAACCGACTTGCCCGTTCACCGCGCCTCCCGAGGAGCCTGTCCGGCTCCTAAGCTCTCTCGACCTCGACCAGAATCGTGTGCTGCGCGTTTCCGTGCGCAAGCGGCGTGGGCCGCTGGCTGGTCAATACATTGATGCAGCCTCGCCGGCAGACCCCTTTTTCATCCGGCGTGTACCACGCGCCCTGCGAAATCGCGATCACGCCGGGACGAATGCGCTGCGTCAAATGAGCCCTGATCACCAGCGCACCCCGGTCGTTGAACACCTTGGCCAGGCTCTCTTCCACAATGCCGCGCGCAACGGCATCCTGCGTGCTGATCCACATCCTCTGCGGCTCCGCTTCTTCCATCCAAGGCGTCTCATCGAATGTCGAGTGTGTGCGGCGCTTCGCGTGCGGGCCGATGCACTGGAGCGGAAATCTGGCTCGCAGCGGATCTTCCGGCCCTTCCCATGCCGGAATGTACCTGGGAACAGCCGGAATCGTGTCGGGCATGTTCATTTCATACAGTGTCGGCGAAAAAATCTCGATCTTTCCCGAAGGGGTCTTGAAAGGATGACCCGCAGGGTCGCGGATCTCTTCCGAAAACGCCACGTACTCTTCCGGGTCCTTTCTGTATACTCCTTGCCGACTGAGTTCCTCATACGTCGGGAAATCAGGATCCTTCTCCCTGGCCTCGGCGACGATCTCCCGCAACCAGTCCTCCACCGTCTTGCCTTCCGTGAACTTCTCGACCAGTCCCAGTTTTGCGGCAACCCTGCTCAACCACCAGTACTCGTGCCGGCATTCGAACGGAGGCTCCACCACTCTATTGCCAAACACAACATATCTCTCTCCGGTCCAGGGCACACCCACGTCGCAGCGTTCCAGTGAATTATCGGCGGGGAGCAGGATGTCGGCGAATTTTGCGCTGGGAGTCATGAAGTGATCCGACACCACGATGCACTCCACCTTACTCTCATCCCGCAGGATGGAAGCCGTTCGATTGATGTCGGCATGTTGATTGATCAGGGTATTGCCGGCGAGATTGAAGATGAACTTGATGTTGCTCGTCAGGGGGCCGTTCTTGACCCCGTCCTTCGCGGTCATTTCCGTTCCGCGCACGATAGCGTCCGTCCAAAGGAAAACGGGAATGACGGCTTTTACCTTGTTTTCGCCGGCAGGAAGGCGCCCGATGCCGAGGCCCAGGTTCCTGCTTCCTTCGCCGCCGCCCCAGCCGCCGCCGAGAACGCCGAAGTTTCCCGTCATGCAAGCCAGCACGATGCCGCTGCGCACGGATTCCTCACCGTAGGCGTGCCGTTGAGGACCGAGCCCTTGAATCAGTTGGGCCGGCTTTAGCGTCGCATATTCACGGGCCAGGTTGCGAACGACGCTCGCTTCAATGCCTGTGATCGGTTCGGCCCACTCCGGAGTCTTCGCCACTCCGTCGGCAAGTCCCAGCACATAACTCTTGAACGAATGATCTTCCGGAACGCCGGCCGGCATGTGTGCTTCGTCGAACCCAATGCAGTATTTGTCGAGGAAAGGCTGGTCGTGCAGGTTCTCCGTGATCATCACGTGCGCCATCGCGATGAACAGCGCGGCGTCCGTAGTTGGCTTGAGTGGCACCCACTGATCGCCGAAAGTCGCTGCAGTTTCCGTCAATCTGGGATCAATCACGATGACCCTGGCGCCAGCCTCCTTGGCCTTCGCCAGATAGAGGTTCGAGTTGGTTTCGAAGATCGTCTCGGCCGGATTGAAGCCGTTCAGAATTATCAGCCTGGAGTGAATCAGCGTTTGATAGCTGCTCGTATCCCGATAACCGACTATGTAAGGGGCCGTGTATCCAAGGCATGCCGAACTGTAGCTGTTGTAGCTGCTCAGATGGCCGCCCATGAGATTCATCAACCGCCGGGCCGCCGCAACCCCGCTAATCGCGCCGCCGTTCCCTGTGCCGTGCTGAAGGTAAACGGCGCCGGGTCCATGCCTGTCGACGACCGATCGCAAAGCGGTCGCAATCGTCTCGACCGCCTCATCCCAGGAAATGCGTCGGAATTTTCCTTCTCCTCTCTTGCCCGTGCGCTTCATCGGGTATTTGAGGCGGTCCGGGTGACTCAGCCGGTTGCGGAGGGCTCGTCCTCGCAGGCAGGCCCGCAACTGAGGCCTTCCCGCCGAATCGGCGGCATCGTCAGTCGTGATCCTCACGACCACGCCATCCCGGACGTGGGCTTTGATCAGGCAGCGGCCGCCGCAATTGTTATTGCACACCGCCGCAATGATCCGCACGCTGGCCGCGGCGTCGGCCGGCAGGATACGCTCAAGCAGGCGACTGCCGAAGATTTCGCCCGCCGTCACCGTGCCGGCTGCCGCGCCGCTCAAACGGAGAAAGGATCTTCGGTCGAGACTTACTCTCATTGGCGCTCGCCCCTCAGTGTATCAAGCCCGGCCTGTCCGGCTGCCATGCGCTTCGGCTCCCTGACACGGCGGGAGCGCCAGAGCAGATTGTGCGGCGTGACAGTCGGGGGGACAAATTCGACCACCTGGGTATGATAGCCCGCCGCTTCCAGGCGCCAGGTCCGATCGGCATCCACAAACGCTTGGATAAACCTGCGGCGCACGGGCGCATGACGCGGGATTCCCAGGCGATCCGCATTTTGCGCGGCAACCCTGGCGGCAGGAACCGCGTGGCTGGTGCAGCAGGGAGCGAGAAGCAGTATCTGCGCTTCGCTTACGATGGATCTTTCGATGATGGCGTCCGCTGCCTGGCCGCATGCATGCAGGGCCACGACGATAGAGGGACGCGCGGGCCAAGCTGCGGCATCAGCAACATCCAGCGCACGGCATTCGATGGGCACCGTAGTCTGCAGGCGTTCTGCTGCCCGGCGGCTGAGATCCATGCGCCGGGGATCACGTTCGATTGCCACCAGGCTCGAGGCCTGCTTCAGTGGTTCCAGGAGAAGCTTGGCCGCAAGCAGGCCAAGGTAAGACTTCCCCGCCGCGGCATCCACCAACACCAAATGGGACCTGCGCGACACGTGCCGCAGGCTCTGTTGGATTTCCAACAGCGCAGCGGCCACTTCCATCGCCTTGCGGCGATCCTCTTGGCGCAGGGTGGCGCCTTCGGCCGCCACATAAAGGAAATCCAGCCACCGCTCGACCTCGGGCACGAGCGCCGCGACCTTCCCTGGGTCAGTCATGCCGCTTATCATCGTCAACCGCCTGTACGGCCCATAGCGGATATGGCAGCTTTGTCCCTCTCATGGCATGCCAAAGGATGCGGTTGAGAGTATCTTCCGGGCACTGATCCGCCCTCACAAGAGGCAGGCGCGCGGATATGATGGCGTCGCGCCGCAGAGTCGGATCGGATATTCTCTCCGGCCTCGGATTTAGCTGATCGAGGGGCACGTTGTTCTTAAGGGACACGAAAGGAGTCATGTCCGGCGCATCCATAAAACAATCAGACATCGGCGTAGCGGTGGCATCGAGCTGGTTCATCGGCGGCAAACCCAGAATCAGCTCAATGGTGCGCAACAAGCTGGTCTGATTGTACTGTGTGTGGACAACCTTTTTGCGCTGCGTGTAGGCGCTGAGCACATAGGCTGTGGTTCGATAGCCGCTCACGTGATCCCAGCCTGCCTGAGGGTCGTCCTCAATTGCGAAAATGCACGTCTCCCGCCAAAACCGGCTGTGACTCAGGGCCTCAACAATCTGGCCGAAAGCGAGGTCATTGTCGGCCACCTGTGCCGCGGGCGTCGGAGAACCGGCTTTGGTTCCGCTCGTGTGATCGTCCGGCAGGCATATGATCGCCAGGTTGGGGAAACTGCCGGTGCGCTCGAATTCTCTCAATTCCTTGACGAACTGCGCGGCGCGAAACACGTCGGGGACGTTTAAATCCCAACCCACGGTATCCGTGTCCATGTACGGACGCAGAGACTCGATGCCGGGCTCGCTCCACAACGCAATTGTGTCGGTTCCGTTGAGAAACTCCCGGTAGTGATCCAGGAAGCGCGGCTCGCCTCTGCGCTGGGGATCCTTCCATCGCTTTCGCGTGATGGCGAATTCACCGTAGTCGCGTAAAGTGCGGCCGTGGGAAAGCGCGTCGTCCCAGATAAAGCCGGCAGGCGAATACGCCAGGGCATCCACGTCGGTGTCTTCCATGCCGTCAGGGTAGCTGCGCGGAAACTCGGAGAATGATTTTTCCAGGTAGTCGGTGACTATCCCCGAATCTGCCCACTGATGGCCGTCGGCGCTGAGGATGCCGGAGCAGTAGGTATTGTCCAACAGGACGAAGTCGCGCACCATTTCGTGTTGGTTCGGGGTAATGTTTTCCCCAAAGACGCACAGCTCCGGATCGCCGTTTCCTTCCTTGACGTCACCCAGCACCTGATCGTAGCTGCGATTTTCCTTGATGATGTACACGACGTGTTGGAACACGCTGGGTTCGCCGACGCGCTCCGGAACCGGCCGTGGCGGCTGCCCCGGCCGCGGCGGCAGCGCCGCCTGCTTGAGCAGCGGATAACGCATGTTCGCCATAGCCATGCGCGTGTACCCCGCGAGCTCACGCGCAGAAGGCTCCTGAATCAAGGAAAGGGATCCATCAAACATGCGCGAGTTGTATTCCGTCTTCCCATTTGATTTTCGCGGACGACCGGGACTCAGTCCTTTGATGTTGGCAACATATAGAGCATGACGCCCACCATCGTACGCGATGGCGCCGGGAAACCAGCCGGTGGGAATCAATCCTGCCAGCTTGGATTTGCCTGGCTTGAAATCGATAACGGCCACTGCATTCTGAGTCCCATTGCAGACGAACAGTCTTCCTCCCGTCTTGTCGAAGGTGAGCGCATTCGGCTGCGCGCCAAAGAGATCTGCCGGGTCGTGCCGCGTACAAATCGTCTCGATGATCTTTCCCGTGCGCGTGTCGATGACGCTGAGCGTATCGCTACCCGCGTTCGCCACGACGACGTAACGCCTGTCCGGCGTGGCCGCGAGCGCCGAGGGATGCAGACCGACGGGAATTTCCTTGAGATCAGTCGCGCCATTGCCGCCCGCGGCGCCGGCCGCCAGATCGACGATCGAGACCGATCCCTCGCTGGCAATGTAGCGAACGGCGTCAACGCGCACCCTGCTGCCCTGCCCGGCCGGACCCGTGACACTGCCGGTGTCCGGGCGCCGCCCGCCCCAGTTGCTGACGAACGCCTTGCCGCCGGCAAGGACCACGTCGTACGGCGCCACCCCGACATTCCAAGTGCGCAGGACGGCGCCGGTGCCGGCATCGAGTTCCAGAAGCTGGTTCGACAGGTTGCCGCAAACGTACAATTTCTTGCCATCCGGTGAAATCGCGATTCCAGAAGGAATTTCTTCCTTGCGTTTCAAGCCGGCGACCGGCGGGAGCGTGATCGAAAAAAGGCCAGCGATGTGTCCCGCCCGGTTCACGGTGAACACCTCGACGCTGCCCTTGACATTTGCCAGAAAGATCCGTGATCCGTCCGGAGAAAAAGTGAGACCGGTGTAACTGACCTGCCCTAATTTGTCTTCGTCCGGAGGCGGGTTTTGCTGCAGATCCGACGGCAGGAAGACGTGCTCCCGCACCACGCCGTTTGCGGGATCGACCGCCACGAGTTCATGCGTTGCCCCCGCAACCACAAGAAGACCGGCATCGGGACTCAAGGCCAGCGCATGCGGCCGCAAGTCGGGCAAGTCGACCTGCAGACC